>ENA-OSIY01000553-OSIY01000553.1-marine-metagenome-genome-assembly--contig:-NODE-553-length-20784-cov-6.912397_pt1 | contig 20784 bp, 21 predicted proteins | sample MGYA00237884_ERZ534233 | MGnify/ENA primary metagenome ERZ534233 (study PRJEB26412, sample SAMN06343840) | marine metagenome | isolation source: estuarine water | place: USA: Columbia River Estuary... | reverse complement strand
GAATACTAACTGGGTAAATTATGAAGAAACAATCAAGGGTATTGTATAGTGTTTAATAGATTTTTTTCTTTTGGTTGTTCATGGACTAAATGGTTTTGGCCAACCTGGTCTGACATCATCGCTAAAGACCTAGACATACAATATGAAAATTGGGGACGGGCGGGTTCTGGAAATCAAGGTATTCAATCTAAGTTTGTTGAAGCCAATAATATAAACAATTTTATTGATACTGACTTAGTACTATTACAATGGTCTGGGTGGAATAGGGAAGATAGGTTTAATAATGGCTGGAATTTTGGTGGTAATATTTTTAATAATCCCTATTATAACATAAAATTTATTAAAAGATATTGGACTTATGACAATGATATAATAAAAAATTCTGTTGCAATACAAACTACTAATGATGCATATGGCAAAATTATTGATTATCAATTTAGTTTTGCGTTTCCATTAGATAGAACACATATTCCTAATAATGAATACGACGATTGGGTTGTCGACAACTACACAACTAACCGTACTAACAATATTATAAACGGCTATTATAAACATTTGCCAAATATTGACGTACCAGTATTTACTAACACGCGATTTAAAGAAAGATGCATGGACAGTCATCCTGATGTTATGTATCATTTAGACATAGTTGAAAAATTAATTTATCCTAAGATATTTAAAAATAATAATGTTAAGCAAGAAACTAAAGATTTTTTTACAGACTATTACAATGATCTGTCTAATGCGCTATCCCCAAATGATTCTTGGGAAATGATGGAAAACAAATCACAGGCTATGAACGCAATGTATAATTTAGATTTGAAAATCCATTATGGAATATGAATATTATCACATATGGAACGACACAAATATTTTAAGAAATTTTAGTAATCCTTTTAACAACAGAATAAAGATTTTTGCAGCAGAAGAATGGGAAATATCACCAACTTGGGATACTGACATTAACTTTGATATCTTTAAAAATGGATTAGACGTTGTATTTGGTACATATGACAATAAATTTTATAAGAACAGAAAAAATATTCCCAATAATGCTACAATACATTGTTGGGGTACATATTGGTGCGCTCATACAAATTATCAAATAAAAAAAGAAAATACGAAAATAGAAAAAACTAACATTGATATTCCTTTTATTAGTTTAAACAATAAGCCGCATCAACACAGATGTCAGTTGCTTGATAATTTATCGAAAGAAAAACTATTAAAAAAATCAGCAGTTACTTGGCATTATCCTGATGTTTCGTATGATTGGAAACATTGGAATCCTGTACATTTATTTTTAAAAGACGATTACATCAATTCTAGAAATAGTTATAAAAAATTACCGTCTCAATTTAGTAGATCGTTTGTTAATGTTGTTGCAGAGGCAACAGCAGATGCGCCATTTGTTACTGAAAAAACTTGGATTCCTATATTTTTAGGAAAGCCATTTCTAATATTAGGAGCCGCCGGCATACATCAATATTTGGAGAGTTTGGGTATTGAGCTTTATACAGAAGTGTTTGACTACAGCTTTGATAACTACACCAAAATCGAAGACCGCATACAAGGGATAGTTGAAAACTTAAAAAGAATAAAAAGACAAGATCTGAACCAATTAACAGAAACTCTTTCTAGAAAACTTGATCATAATAAATATATGGCTACAAAAATATCAAAAGACGAAAGCTTAATTCCTGAAATTGTCAATAATCATTACGAATATATAAAAAATAACAGAGAACAAATGGTAGGAATTGACTTTACATGGGAACAATTTAGGAGAATATAAATGGGCGCATCAGCATTTGATTTAATAATTGATTACGAGGATATAATTGATTCTGGGGTAATATTAGAGATTGGCTCAACACGGGGCGACGGTAGTACACAATTCTTTGCAGGATACGTATCACATAATGCTAAGTTTAAGTTTTACACAGTTGATATCAATCCTGAGCTAACACGACATTTACTAAAATTTGAACGTGTAAAATATTCAAATATTAAAGTTTTTACAGGGAAAGGTGAGGAGATCATTGATCAAATAAATGAACCTATTTCATATGCATATTTAGATAATTTTGATCTCATAAGGGAAGAATCACGCACTGATCCTTATATCTTAGAGCTAATTACCGCTTACAAAAAAAACTTTAATATAGAAATGAATAACGATAATTGTCATGCTGCACACCTATTACAAGCACAGAAGGTTTCCGAGAAAGCTGCAAAAAAGTGCATAATACAACTAGACGACACACACTATAACAACGGGTGGGTAGGAAAAGGCGCAACTGCGGTTCCTTGGTTGATAGAAAACGGTTGGAGAATCTTACCCCAGCATAGTGACAAATGGACTAGTACAGACTACATTGCATTGGCAAATTGGAGTTGATACAACAGTGAATGTAATACACCACGACATAAACGACGTGCTGCATTCGATAAGTTTTAATCAATTTGTTGTTTTTGAAATATCCAAGGACCGAATAGAGTCTTTTGTTTACTTAATAGAACACACCGATTGGAAAAACGTAGTTGAGTTTCATCGTTCTCGTCCAGGTAAAAAGATTTTTTCACCAATACAAGTAAAAGAAGTTGGGCACATACATGACCATTTTCTAAAAAGAATACATCCAGTAATTGCCGAACTTATTTCCCTGGGAGTAAAACAACATGAAATACTTTTTTTAACAAATTATCATACTCTACTAGATTTAAAAAAAGTTCGAAAATATTTTGGGTATAAAATTAATATTGAGTTTATTAGATTTTTTGAAATAGATGCTGTTTTGCAGCATAGAATCATGCAACACCAAGACGTTAACACTATCTTTGATTTTAACTATAAATATCTCGCAATGTTTGGTAAATCTAGAAAATTTATGCGCAGTGGTGCGTTAATTAAAATATACGAAAACAATATGTATAGAGAATCTTTAATAAGTTCTCTAGCAAAGGGAGTTGAAATAGATGCCTCAGTAAAATACGCTTCTCAGTATTGGCCACAACACAAACTTCAAGAGGTTTTAACAAAGTTTTCACAGTCTGTAGACAACATAGTGCATGATTCAAATGGAGGCAGTGAAATACATTATTTAGGGTATCCATATGATAAAAAAGTCTATGAAACTACGTTTTGCAGCATCATTCCTGAAACAAATGATATAATATATGACGATAATCCTGCAACAGTTCAATTTTTCGTAACTGAAAAGTTTGCTAGAGCAGTATTTAACTATCATCCTTTTGTAATTTTGGGAATACCTCATTTTTTAAAAAATATTAAAGAGTTGGGATACAAAACTTTTGATTCTTTTATTTGTGAAAAGTATGACGAAGAAGAAAATCCGTACACACGGTTAGATATGGCTATAACCGCAATTAAAGACATGCCTGTTGAAAAAAATGATATGCTTTTAGAGATTTTAATACACAATCGTGAAAATATGATTAATGTCTACAACAACGAATATAATAAATTATGTGATATTCTTAACAGAATTTAAGGAATAAAAATGAAAATAGGTTTTATTGGATTGGGTAAATTGGGGATGGCTTGCGCTGAGGTCATCGCATCAAAAGGCAATGATGTGACAGGATTTGATGCCGATCGTCGAGAAAGTGATTTAATAACAATTAAGTCTAGCATAAAAGACTGTGTTGTTGATCGAGAAATAGTTTTTATAGCAGTACCAACACCGCACGACGCTGACTATGATGGGAGGGCTCCTACGTCTCACTTGCCACCGAAAGATTTTTCATACGATGTTGTTAAACAAGTTATTAACGAAGCAAATCAACATATGAACGAAAATCAATTATTAGTTTTAATCTCAACAGTTCTTCCAGGAACTGTAAGAAGAGAGCTTGCTCCGTTAGTAACAAACACAAGATTTGTGTACAATCCTTATTTAATAGCAATGGGTAGCGTGGCTTGGGACATGATAAACCCAGAAATGGTAATGGTTGGAACTGAAGATGGAAGTGAAACTGGAGATGCCAAGCAGTTAGTAGACTTTTATAAAACTATAATGGAAAATAGTCCAAGATATGTAGTTGGTACATGGGACGAGTGCGAAGCTATTAAGGTTTTTTATAATACATTTATTAGTGCTAAAATTGGTTTAGTCAATATGATTCAAGATGTTGCCGAAAAGCAAGGCAATATTAATGTTGACGTAGTGACAGATGCGTTGGCAAAGAGTACTATGAGAATAATGGGCCCACAGTATATGAAAGCAGGTATGGGCGACGGCGGAGCATGTCATCCTAGAGACAATATTGCATTACGCTATTTGGCACAAGAGCTTGACTTAGGTTATGATTTGTTTGATAGTATAATGACTGCTAGAGAAATACAAGCTAAAAACATTGCAACAAAATTAGTTGATTTGGCAATTGAACACAAGATGTATGAAATTTACATTCATGGAAAAGCGTATAAACCTAATGTAGAATACTGTGACGGAAGTTACAGCTTTCTAATTGGACATTATATTAAAGAATTTGGGTTTGAGCCGACTTACATTGATCCGTTAACTGAAGATAAAGTATATCAACCGTTAACACCAGCAGTCTTTTTGTTAGCCCATAGTGCAAGTACAACATACAAATATACAGGAAATAATGCAATAGACGCATTATATTGCAATATTCCTGATGGAAGTGTTATAGTTGATCCCTGGAGAAGCTACAGAAATGAAAAATGCACAGTTATTCATTATGGGAATACTAGGAAAAATTAAATTATAAAAATTAATTTTTACAATACAACAAAAGGGTTATAATATGAAAATTTTACTAACTGGCGCAAGCGGATTTATAGGCCAACATCTGCTCAACAGATTACAAAAAATCGGAACAGTTTATAGTTTTAAAAGCGACTTGACTGATCATGACGCAGTGCGCACAGAAATACGAGAAGTGTCTCCTGATATAGTTATTCACTTGGCAGCACGTACTGAAGTACAAAAGAGCTTTTATGAACAAGTTAGTTTTAGTGAAGTAAATTATGTCGGAACTGTAAATCTTATAGAAGCATGTCGCCAACTTACAAATATGCCATATTTTGTATTTGCAAGCACTATGGAAGTATACGGCTGGCAGCCCATATCTGATGAAGTGGAAAACACTGGAACTTATAGTACTCAAGTTGTATTTACTGAAGATACCCCAGCAAACCCAAATGCACCTTATGCAGTTGCAAAACTTGCGTGTGAAAAGTATTTGGAATACGCAGGTAGGGCATATGGTCTTGATTGGACAGTAATACGTCAGACAAATGCATATGGTAGAAAAGATAATGACTATTTTGTAACCGAACACATTATAAGTCAAATGCTGCGTGGCGACGTATGTAATCTTGGATATGCAGACCCTTATCGTAATTTTATTTACATTGATGATTTATTGGATGCTTGGATGACTGTTATTGAAAATAGAACGGCGTGTTCCAAACAGTTGTTTACTATTGGGCCTAACGATCCAAGAAAGATAAAGGACTGTGTAAATTATATTGCAAATAAACTAAATTGGAATGGTACTGTAAACTGGAACACAAAAGACCCTAGACACGGGGAAATTTGGTGGCTTAACAGTGGCAATGAAAAACTTACAAAATTAACTGGCTGGAAACCTTTAGTTTCGTATGAAGAGGGCATAGATAAAACAATCTTTCATTGGAAATCTATAATAACAAATGGGATTTAGTAACGATAAATGTGGAGCATTTTCTGAATTTTTAGGAACACCGTATATGCCAGTTAAACTCTGGAGGACGGCGTGCTCTAAGCGAACCTCTTATTTTTATTTTGTTACATATATCAATTTTCAAAATGTAGATTATGTTACTAACAAAATACTAAAATTTGCAAAAAAATATAAAAGATTTTTTATCGTATTGCAAAATTTTTATGAGGGATACGCCTACAAAAATTTTCATTACATAGAAGAATTTGTAAAAAAATATAAACTTGAAAAAAAAGTAATTTACATTTGTGGGCATTACGATACTGAAACCGAATATGATATTTGGTGTTCTAGAAGAAATATTAAAAAATCTTTTTACGTTGTGTCTTATAGCATATTTTTTGATACTTTACGCACTAAATACTTGTATCACAATACTAAATTTAGTATTGAAAAGACAAAATGGTTTTGTTGTTTAAATCATAGGCCTCATTATCACCGACATGCAGCAGTTACTTACATGGATTATCTAAACATGCTTGAAACTGGGTTAGTTACCTGCCATGATAAAAATTATGAAGCAGGGACCATAGACACCTCAGACAATATTTTTGAAAATTCGATAAAATATTTAGAAAATGTAATTGATCCTAAATATTACAAAATTTTAAAAAAACAATTTTTAATAACAGAACAGAAATTACCACTAGTGTATGATATACACGACTTGTCTGACGGTTGCCAACCAAATAATTTTAATCCGGATATATACAACCACTATCTTATAAATCTAGTTACTGAAACGTATTATTTAAATCATTGGAACATTGCGTCAGAAATGTTTATAACTGAGAAAACAATAAAACCATTAATGACAAATCAAATTTTTATAATAATTGGACCTCGGGGGATTTTAAAAAAACTTAAAGAATTTGGATTTAAAACATTTGATAAATTTTTTGATGAAAGTTACGATGACCTTCCTGATACAGTGCGAGTTTTTAAAGCAGTAGAAACGTTAAAACATGTTATGGAAACATACGATTTACAAGAACTTGATGAGCAGACTAGGGAAATTCGTAAACACAACTTTGAATTGTTTAAAACAATCAAATTCAATATAAATTTGGAAAACCGATTGGGTATATAAGTACAGTATAATGTATGATATATTTTTTATTAGCGCAAATCCCGAAATAGACCCCCAATATAAAAAATTGAAATTAAGATTTCCAATTCTTAAAACAGCTACTGATTTTGAGACGGCAAAAGACCGTACTCTAACTGAGTTCTTTTGGGTAATATGGGATGATATATTAATTGATGATTCATTTGAATTTGATTATGTACCTAACGAGTGGAGTACGGAATACGTACACACTTTTCTAAACAATAACTCCCATGACGGGGTTATATTAGTACCCAAAGATGCAGTTATAACTAAGAAAGAAATAGCCTATCGATTTTTTATAAAAGAAAAAGAATGGGATATAGTAGCGAGCCGACCAAAGCCATATGACATATTTTTTGTTGATAATTATGATGAATATTTACATGCATTTGAAAATAGTACTACTGAAATGTTTTGGGCATCTTCAAGAAACATACAAATCGACGCTGATTTTGACTTTAACCTTTATTTTACCTATGACAACATAAAAGATCGAAATAAAAATCATGCATTCATACATCGAGTGGACTGTGATGATTATTATAATGGTTTATTCTTATTAAGTAAACGCAAAAAACTTACTAAAAATGAAATTGACATTAGGTTTCCGAATAATAGGCAAGAAGTGGACATAGTTGCAAGTGGGCCAAAGCAATACGACATATTTGTTGTTGACACATATGATGAATATCTGCACGCATTTGAAAACAGTACCACCGAAATGTTTTGGGCATCTTCAAGAAATATACAGATTGACGCTGATTTTGACTTCAACTTTTATTTTACATATGACAATATACATGACCGATATGAAAATCATGCATTTATACACAGGGTAAATGGGGAAGACCTGTATAACGGGATGTTCCTATTAAGTAAACATAAAAAACTTACAAAAAAAGAGATTGACTTTAGGTTTCCTGTTAACAGGAAAGAATGGGACATAGTTGCAAGTAGGCCCAAGCCATATGACATCTTTAATATAGATTCATATGATGAATATCTACACGCATTTGAAAACAGTACCACCGAAATGTTTTGGGCATCTTCAAGAAATATAAAAATAGATGAAACATTTGATTTTAGTTTGTACTTCACTCACGAAAACGAATATGACAGGAATGTAAATCATGCGTTTATACATAGAGTAAATGGTGAAGACTATTATAATGGGTTATTTCTATTAAACAAGACTCGAAAATTAACTAAAAAAGAAATAGAATACAGAGTTGTAATTAATTCTAAAGAATGGGACATAGTTGCAAGTAAACCCAAACCATATGACATCTTTAATATAGATTCATATGATGAATATCTGCACGCATTTGAAAACAGCACCACTGAAATGTTTTGGGTAATACCAAATTATATCATATTGGAACCAACGGTAGATTTTGGTGTATATTTTACACATAATCAAATATTTGAAAGAAATATAAATCATACTTTTCTAAATGGTAAATATTATGATGGAATAATTTTGTGCAGTAAACATTCGCAATTTAGTAAAAGAGAATTTGATTATAAATTCATAGCTAATAAAGTTGAAACTCCAATAATAATGTCAAATCCAAAACTTTATGACATAGTATTCATAAGTTATAAAGAACCAACTGCTGATGAAAATTACAAATTGTTGATGGAACAATTTCCAAGAGCAAAGCGAATTCATGGAATTAATGGAATTCATAATGCACATATAGCAGCAGCAAAACTTGCTGAGACTGACATGGTATGGATAGTAGACGGTGACGCAATAATTATGGACAACTTTAATTTTAATCATCAAGTCCCCAGGTGGGATTGTGATGTTGTGCATGTGTGGCGCAGTTTGAATCCTATTAATGACTTGGTGTACGGATACGGTGGTGTAAAGTTGTTTCCAACAACGTTAACAATTAACATGGACACCACAAAACCAGACATGACAACAAGTATTTCTAACAAGTTTAAAGCTGTTACTGACATATCAAATATTACTGCATTTAATACTGATCCTTTTAACACTTGGAAAAGTGCATTTAGAGAATGTTGTAAGTTATCTTCAAAGATTATCGATAGACAAAAAGATGACGAAACCAATTTAAGACTACACGCTTGGTGCACATTGGGTGAAGATCGCATGTATGGAAAATATGCAATTGCGGGTGCAAAATCAGGTGCAGCATACGGCACTAGAAATAAAGACAACATGGAATCTCTTAAAAAGATTAACGATTTTGATTGGTTAAAGGAACAATTTGATGCTGCAAACATTTGAGTTATTAGATAGATATGAAATACTGTATCCTACAAACAGTAAAATAACAGATCTTAGACGTGCATATGTTGACAAAGATTTAAATAGTATATTTAGACTAATTTCACCAAGCTCAACAGTTGATGTTGAGGACTTGCGGAAAATAATCTTAGAAGACAACACCTGGAAGCTATGGCCAGTTTTGGACCAATATATAACCACACAATTTACAGCAGCGTTTAAAAGTTTTTTTGTTAATAACACAGAATATGATACAGATTGTTTTAGTCGAGGTCAGCTGGAAAGCAAAGCATGGTTGATACGAGAGCTTAAGAAAACAAACTGCAAGCTTGGTACAGTATTCATATGTGCAGGATGGTATGCAACATTGGCAACTATGCTGTTTGAAAGTGGCATGGGTATAGATAAAATACGCAGCTTCGATGTTGATCCTACTACAGTGGATATAGCTGAAGTTTTTAATAAACCTTGGTTTGTTGATCAATGGAAATTTAAGGCTTTAGTAGAAGATATATTAGAAGTTAATTACGTAGGGCATACTTGGCAATTTTGGAGCAATGCAAATAACAGAATGAGTTATCCTATCACAGATACGCCAGATACTATTATCAATACCAGTTGCGAACATATTAAAAATTTCAATGTTTGGTATGATAAAATTCCAGATGGAAAACTTGTTGTACTGCAAGGTAATAATTACTTTGAAATTGCCGAACACGTTAATTGTTCAAATGATCTGTCAGAATTTAGTAAAAAGTCTCCAATGACAGCAGTATTGTTCGAAGGAGAATTGCAGTTACCAAAATATACAAGGTTTATGAAAATTGGATTTAAATGAGTTATCTTTGAGAGAGTTACAAAAAGAAAGCGCAAAAGCATTGGGAACAATGCAAGCTACTAATAACAACATACATCAATTCAACAAACAAGCACATCATAATAGTCAAAACTGGTATAAAGCAGTTATACAATGGTATATTGATTTGTATGGAGATTTGCCTAGCAAAGTTGGTCCAGGTAAGGATGTAAAATTAATAATGGGCATTGACTAACATGTATGCAAGAATTGATTTAAGTAAAACTTTTTATGAAAAAATGGACAATTGCAAATTCTTAGATCCAGTACCTATAGATTTGTTACAAAAAATTTACAAAGAATATTGCAGCTATAAACAATTTAAAAGTGTAATGCCTATTTTTGAAAGTGAATTTGTTGATCCCAAAAACGAAGTAATAGGTTATTTTGATAACAATGCATTAGTAGCTTTTAGTTTATTACGATTGTTTGATAACGACAACGTTGAGGCAGTACAATTTGCATGGGATTATAAAAATCCAAAATTACGTCTTGGCATTAATAGTTTACAAAATGAATGTGCGGTGTATAAAGAACGAGGATATAAACATCTTTATCTTGGCGGAGCCGATGAATATAAATCAAAGATTGACGGGTTTGAACTTTTAGGACCGGTCTAACACAACTTCTTTATAGTATTCTTGATCCCAGTTTTTGTAATACCCTCTGCGATCTAGTATTTTTCTAGCAGAAACTATTTTTTCCTTTGATTGCAATAGCACTAAGGCCCAGTTTCCTTCATTAACATGATATCCGGCGGCATATTCCGGTTCGCTAGGGTGATCCTCTAATGCCAGTAGCCCGTGATCTTTTAAAAACGTTGCATTTGAAGTTTCAACAACATCAGAAAGTTCTTTTGAAGTTACCAACTCGGGATCACATCCTATAACTAACACTTCAATGTTCTCAGGCCATGCACTTGCATATTGTTTCATTGTCTCAGCAATGCTGTTGTGATCTGTAACACTAACAATTTTTATTTTTTGATCAACAAGTGCTTGTTTTGCAAACGGACACGCAGGCATGTTGTTAAAGTTGGGTAAAGAGACACTAAGTCTCTCCACAATCCAATTCTGAATATCAGATTCCATAATCAATTTGACCACCCTTTCTGTTTACATCCAAAGTTAAGCAATGCCAACCGCCGTCCCAGAAGAAGCTGTGTCTAAGAGGACAAACAATAGGCTCTAACTGATATTTTTTTAGATTCTCTATCAAGTATGGGTTGTCACTGTTTACAACTACATGTCTGTCATCAACAACAAGACAGTTAACGTCGAAGATAGTTTCGTCTGCTTGTCCTACCCAGTTGTTGAGAAATCCCTCAACAAAATAAGTAAACTCGTCATTGTTTTCCTCGCCCGGTACCCACCATTTACCATGATTTTTAAAACGCAATGTTCTAAAATGTCTTACGTTATCCCAGTTAGGATCTTCGAACCAAATAATATCCCAGCCGTTAAAAATATCCTTGTGAGGAGTTAGTTCTCTTGAAGCAACAACTACTCCTGGTTTAACGACACTAAAGATAGCATCGTTATGCCCACCTAATGTAATTTTTTTGTAATTAAATTCATTGTAATACTTTCCCAGAAAATCTTCAATAACAGTAGGAGTTTGCCAAGTATCTACAAAGCAAGTTTTTCCTATTCTAGTTAAGTTAGGACTACAAAATCCTCCAAGTTTGTTTAGCTCTCTTGCCCATGCTAAATTTTCATCAGTTGGTTCTTTGTTTTCTTTTTGTAAGAAATTACGAAGATTTTTATCACTACGTGTAAACAATAAATCTTTATCTTCTATTGTAGTGTCAACGTTTTCATCTCCAAACCATTTTTTAAACATTGGAATCATTTTGCTTGTAGCAAATGTTTTAGGATCTGTACATAATATCTTGTTACCCATAACAATACTATCGTCACGCGGTTGCAAAGGAGGATTAGGAATTAAACTAGCACTAACACCTGTATGAAAGAAATCGTCTCCCACGTTTCTTTTGTATCCAAGTTCGCCGTCAATGTTTACGTAATCCATGATGCTGTCTTTATAGCCCATTTCTTTAGTAGTTGCTTGATACACAGTAATGCCATGGCTACGCATTTGATCTTTAAAAAAATCTAGATCCTCGTGAGTCTCGTCAATAATCTTTTTAAGAGCACTTCGAATTTTAGGGTTTTTAACGTCATTGAAGAAACTGCTGTCGTACAAACTACCTAACACAACTTCTTGTAGTGGTTGAAATTCGTCCCAACTATTTACTTTATTCATCTGGATAGTCCCTATATAATGCATGTTGTATGGTAGATACATCTACCATTTGATTAAATCCCACGTGTGCGTCTTCAATCTTTTGCTCATCGTTTAACACTGCTGTCATAGCATTGTCTAATTGTTGCATATTATGAAATTCCATCATTATGTGAAATTCCGGTATATCCATGCTTCTAAAGCCAAGTTTCATACGCATAAGTTTATATGATACCATCTTGTCCATGCTTACAAGTTGGTCTAAAAATTTCTTCATTTTTAATGCAAAGTCTTTGGGGTCTGCTCCCTCTATCGGGTCTGCCCATATATGGTAATAATTCATATAAATATTTATGAACTAACCATATCAAAAACTTAAAAAGTGAGGTCAACATGGCAACTATACAAAGCTGGAAAAACAGATACACAGTTAGGGAGTTTGATTCTACTAAAATTCCCACTAAAGAGCAAATAAGGCATATAACAGATTGCTTAAATTACATGCCAGTTCAGGTAATTGAAACTAATCCAGATCTTCCAGGTCATTTTGTTTTTTTATTAACACCTGAGGATGATAAACTAAAAAAAATATTGGTAGAAAACCTTTTTTACATTACAAACCCAACCGAACATTTTACAGCATTGTTTGACGCTCCGTATGTCTTTTTGTTAGTTGATGTATTACGACAATATGAATATGGAATGAGTAGTACAGTTAACGATATGTCGGTATTTGCAACTGGCCTAGGTGTTACTACGGGGGTAATTTTAACTCAAGCATTAGAAGCAGGTCTTGATGTTTGCCAAATTGCATGTACTAAAGATTTACGCGATGACTTGATTCAATCTACCAAGATATCTAACGCATTAAAAAAGAGATTCTCTAAAGAAATAGAAACATTGACTAACGTGCATAACGACTATATAATAGATATTGGTTCTATAGAACTGGGTATTGGCGTAGGTTTTGGAAAAGATACTAGGGGAACCGAAATTGTCGTACACCCGGAAACTGGTTTACCTTTTGATCCAACAAGAAAGCTAGTTAAAAAACAGCCATTTATGTATGTTGATAATGTATAAGTACGAAAATATAAGATCTATACACTTAGAAAACACACAAAATTGCCAGGCTAGTTGCCCAATGTGTGATAGAAATCAAAACGGCGGCTCAGTTAACCCTCACATTGATTTAAGTGAGCTAACACTAGACGACGCTAAACGTATATTTGAGCCTGACTTTATTAAGCAACTTAATACAATGTATATGTGTGGAAATCTAGGTGATCCTATAGTTGCACGTGACACCCTGGCAATATTTGAATATTTTAGGCAACATAATTCAAATATGTGGCTTAGTATGAATACAAATGCTGGTGCAAGAGACGAATTGTGGTGGACACAATTGGCAAAGGTTATAGGAAATAAGGGTGCCGTAATCTTTAGTGTTGATGGTCTTAAAGATACAAATCATATATATCGACAAGGGGTAAATTGGGACGCGGTTCAACGCAGTATGGAATCTTTTATTTCTGCTGGTGGTAGAGCAAGATGGGATTTTCTTGTATTTGAGCATAACCAGCATCAAGTTGAAGAAGCCGAAGCATGGGCTAATAAATTGGGTTTTGAAAAATTTGTTGCAAAAAAAACAGGTAGATTTGTAACAACAAGTTCGCAACCTAAAGAATCACATCAAGCTGTAAACCGTAAAGGAAAAGACACAGCTGAACTCAAAAAACCTGACGATAAGTTTGTAAATGTTGCATTAAAAAAACAAGACTCAATTGTAACAAAATATGGAAGTATGGATGCTTATTACGATACTGTACCTATAAAATGCAAAGTAAAAGACGATGGAAATCTTTTTATTACAGCAGAAGGACTAGCCTTGCCCTGCTGTTGGACGGCCGGCCGGATGTACAAATGGTGGAACAAAAATCCTCATGAGGAACAAATTTGGAATATTATTGACGCAGTAGGAGGCAAAGATGCAATAAATGCTAAAACTTCTGGACTCAGGGCTGTATTTGAAACTGGTATATTTAACTTAATAGAAGAAAGCTGGAACAAGCCTAACTGTGAAAAGGGAAAATTAAAAGTTTGTTCTATGAAATGTGGCGTTGAATTTGATCCTTTTTCGGAGCAATTTAAATGAGTTATATACCTAGCATAAAATCTATACAAATAGAAATTAGTTCTAATTGCAATCTTAGATGCACGGGGTGCGTTAGGGTTAACGAGGAAGATTTTGAAACAATAACTCCGTTAATTAAAAAAAATGTTTATCTAGGTGTTTCTGTTATAAAAACTCTATTAGATTCGAAGTACTTGCAGGATTTAGATTACATAGATTTTTGTGGGTCAATTGACGATCCGCTTATGCATCCTGACTTTCTAGAAATAGTTGAATATATTACAAGCAAAAAGATTAAAATAATAGTACAAACAAATGCAAGTTTAAGAACTGCTGATTATTGGGTTAAACTTGCGAATATTTTAAAAAAGCAACCAAACTCTTACGTTAAATTTAGTATAGATGGTCTAGCAGATACTAACCACATTTACAGAAGAGGATCAAATTGGGATAAGATCATTACAAATGCAAAAGCCTATATAAATGCAGGCGGCATAGCGCAGTGGCAATACATCGTTTTTCCTTGGAATGAGCACCAGGTTGAGGAAGCTAGAGAGTTGAGTCAACAATTAGGATTTTCATCATTTAGATACAGACACGATCGTGGAGATGTTCCTAGCAACAATATCGAAAAAGAACAAAAAATTAAAAAATACCAAGACATGCTAAACATGACATGGGGTGATCTTGCCGCATTTTATGACAACACAGCAAGCTATAATGAGATTCAATGTTACGCACAGAAAGAACAACAATTTTTTATTACACACGAGGGACTAGTATGGCCTTGCTGCTTTTTACACAATGCAAAGTACAGAAAATTTGAAAAATGGAAAGAGTATACAGATCGTTTTGATCTAAACTATGAAAAAAACTGGAACGATCTTTATTTCAAAACATTCGATGATATCTTTGAACATGAATTTTATAAAAATGATTTAGCAAAAAGTTGGGAATCAAAAACACACGGAACTAGCAACTGCGATAGACTGGTTAGATGCACGCAAACTTGTAGCAAAGCATCATCTAATATAGGAAATCATGTTGTAGTTCATAACAAGGAGAAACAAAAATGAAAAGTTGCTGGTCAGTATATCATGAACTCAACTTAACAACACACGAATCTTTGAGTAACTGTTGCATACAAGAACTAGACATTAACATTGATTGGAATTCGATTGACGATCTCGATGAATGGTTTCGAGAGTTGCCCATTTTTAAACAAATTAGAAAATCTCTTGATGCTGGTTACGAAGTTAAACCATGTGAAAGATGCTGGGTACAAGAACATAGCAATGTTACTAGTAGGCGTGAATATAAAAATAGTCAGTTTCTTTCTGAAAAAGACAACATTACTATTAAAAAATTAGATTTACGAATTAGTAATAAGTGCAATGTACAATGTAAAATGTGTAATCCTGGAAACAGCGATCAAATTCTAAAACTAGGAAAAGAATTATATAAAAATGGAATAACTAGTCTTTTATATAAACCAGATGCTGAAATTTTTGAACAATCAAATGTTAGTAAAATACTAGATCTTGTCCTTAAATTGCCCAATTTAGAAATGATAACCTTTGCCGGCGGAGAACCGTTTATTATGCCAGAGGTAGAAGATTTTCTGCTAAACATGGTCAAAGCTAACAGACTCGATGTAAGAATTGAGTTTATAACCAATTGCACTGTTATAAAAACAGACATAATAAATTTATTAAAAAACTTCAAATATGTTACAATATCATGCAGTATCGACGGAATAGGCGATCAATTAGAATACCAAAGGTATCCTACAAAATGGAAAACAGTTGAACGAAACTTTGACAAAGTATATAATGCAAATTTTGAGGAGGTGGTGATAACACCGTGTATAAGTTTACTAAACTTAACAGACCTAACCAAGTTTGTAAATTGGGCAAATAGCTACCCAAATGCTGTAGTAATTTACAATGAAGTTGATAGTCCAACTTATCTTAATTTTAGATATGTTCCGATGGAAGAAAGACAACACTTAATAAACAGCAACAATAAATTGATAAACGGAAATGCTAACTGGAATAAATTTTTTAATGAGTTGATTCATGAATATGTAGAACCTTCTATAGAAGATTGTAGAATGTTAAAAGAATATAGTACCAAAGTTTGGGATTATAGGTGTAACATTAAATTTATAGATATGTACCCTTGGGCAAAAAGCATGATTGAAAAGGGTAATGAATAATAACATCGAAATCAACAAAGGGTGTCCGTTATTGGATTATCAAATATCAGTTGATACTGACGGTACGTTATATCCCTGTTGTCATACTTATAATTACAAGTTTGACAATCTAGCAGATATTCGTGATTGGCAACGTGAACAAAAGCAACAATTTTCCAAAAATGAATGGCCCGATGCCTGTTTTATATGTAAATCTAGAGAACAAAACGCAGGATTTAGCGAACGCATACAAAGTCATTTAACATACAAATATGATCCACAAACGGCAACGCCTGAAGTAAAAGACCTGCAAGTTGCATATAAAAATTTATGTAATCTTTCATGTATAATGTGTGGGGTAAACGGTAGTAGTTCAATTTACGATTACATAACTGTTAATAGTTCCTTTCCTGTAAATTGGAATTGGGATATAACCAAACACGTAAAGTTAAATGAAAAAAATATAGAATTCATATTAGATGCTGCTCCAACTTTACAGAATATAACACTACTAGGTGGTGAACCATTTTTAATTAAAGAATATATAACTATATTAGATAAGTTGCCTGACTCGTGTGCGGTGTTAGTTGTGACAAACGGAACGATCTATAATCAACAGTTTATTAACCATCTAAAAAAGTTTAAAGAACTTACCATCATGTTTAGCATCGACGGCTATGGAATAGTTAATGAAGCTTTACGATTTAATAGTAAATGGCCAATTATTGAAAAAAATGTATTACGTATTAAAAAAGAATTCCCCAATGCGTTTATCGGCTTATGCCCCACGTGGACAAATTTTAATATTTTTCATTGGAAATCATTATATGAATGGTCACACCAAATTGGATTATACGATGCACAAGTTTTTTGGCAAAACGTAATTACCTATCCTGAACATTTAAAATTATGCTATATATCAAATGAATGGAAGGACTACATCTTGTCTCATTGTGAAGATGAAATATTGTTGTCGATGCTTTCTTCTTGGATTAATGAGCCACAAACAGAAAACATGACAGGGGTAAAAACACAATGGAGTTTATTAAAAGACATCGGATTAACCAAAGGTTTTGATTACGAAAATCTGTTTCCACACATATACAAAGATTTTAATACCTTTCAATAATATTAATTTAACATTTTAGTAAAGATAAGTAACTATATGTCAAATCAACAACTTCCTTCAAAAACATTTTGTATTTTACCATGGGTACATTTAAGCACTAGGCCAGACGGCAGTATGCGAGTTTGTTGTACTGCAAATGCAAGTAGCGTTGGCTCTACTAACGATAAAGAACATGGCGGCCAAGTAGGTATCCTTAAAACAGATGAAGGAAAACCCAACAACCTTAACGTTACTGATCTACAAACAGCATGGAACAGTAACTATATGAAAAACGTTCGACGCCAAATGCTAAATGGTGAAAAGCCACCTAGTTGTTTAAAGTGTTATAAAGAAGAAGACGCAGGGCACAATTCAAAAAGAATGTGGGAAACTGCTTATTGGAGTGAACGTGTAAGTATTGACAACTTACTAGCTAATACTACTGAAGACGGAAGCGTTCCACCACAATTAGCTTATATTGACTTGAGATTTGGTACAAAGTGCCAGCTAGCTTGTGTTATGTGTAGCCCTCATGATTCGAGTGGGTGGATTAAAGACTATAAAGCAATTTTCCCAGCAGTAAGTAATGCTAGTTTAAAAGAAACTATGCAATGGGAAAACAAAGGAAGTTATAACGGTAGCAGTTATAACTGGCATAAGCAAAATCCAACTTTTTGGAAACAGTTTTATGAACAAATTCCAAATATGCAACAAATCTACTTTGCAGGCGGTGAAAGTTTAATTATTGAAGAACACTACGAAATTTTAGAAGAATGTATTCGACAAGGATATGCAAAGAACCTGGAACTCCGGTACAACTCAAACGGAGTTGAATGGAGAGAAGATCTATTTGAATTGTGGAAACATTTTAAATTAGTGCGTTTTCACTATAGTGTTGATGATATCTTTGCAAGAAATGAATATATAAGATATCCAAGTGAATGGAAACGTACTGAGGAAGTATTCCATATTCTTGATACAGAAACTAGTGATAACGTAGAAGTCACGGTTGCCTGTGCAGTACAAGCGCTCAACATCTATTACATTCCTGATTTTATTAAATGGAAGCTAGAACAGGGATTTAAGAAAATCAATATGTGGCCATTTGGTGCGGGTGGTATAAATTATCATTTTGTATATCATCCTCCGCACCTTAATGTAAAAGTTCTTCCAACATGGTTTAAAGAAGAAACTCGAAAAAAATATGAAGAATTCATTCCATGGTGGGAAGCTAATTGGGAAAAAGGTATTCCTAGCTGGCATAAAGGAAAAGTAACGCAAGAACAGTGGAGAGAGGCGTCATACGGTGTTAAGCGTCTTTACGGAATGGTGCAGTTTATGGAAAGCGAAGATTGGAGTAATCGCCTTCCTGAAACAAAGGAATTTTTAGAACTTTGTGACAAGCAACGTAATTCAAATTGGGCGGAAGTGTTTCCTGAAATGAAAGATATTTTTAAGGATACTTAAATGTCAACACAATTAGATATACTATTGTTAATAATACCAAAAATTTTACCAGATGCACCCTCAGTAGGTCCAGCGGTGTTAAAAGCTCACCTACTAAGTGAAGGATTTACGTGCGAAGTTATAGATTTTAATATAGCCCTTTACAATGAGTTCAAAAAGCACGGTGATAAAGATCAGTTTTTTGATCAAGATGCAGTTTTTGGTTGTAGAGATCCTGCACGCCTTGAGGAAGTATTTGGAAAAACATACGAAAAGTACAAATATGTATTTGACGGGTTGATTGAAACAATTAAAGAAAAGAGTCCAAAATATGTTGGGTTAAGTCTTCTATCGCGAATGAGCACAGCAGTTGCATTAAAAGTAAGTTTGCTTATCAAAGAACATTTGCCACATATACAAATAGTTTGGGGTGGCGCCGAAGTTAAAAAAGGAAGAACACTTCCACTAAAAGAAGCAGGTATCGTAGATCACTTTATAAGTGGTGATGGCGAAAATGCTATCATTGAATTGTTAAAAGGTAATTTTGATTACGACGGGATTAACGAAAATCCCCCAGCACAGATTGCTAACTTAGATGATGTTCTAGTTCCTAACTATGACGATATAGATTGGGATCAGTATGAATTTTACAATGTAATAAATCCTGCATATATAACTGGCAGCAGAGGATGTGTTAAGCGTTGTGACTTTTGCAACGTTTACGAAATTTGGCCAAAGTACGTGTTTAGGAGTGGACAGCATATTGCTAAAGAAATTATTGAAGTAAAACAAAAGTATAATAGAACTACTTTTAAATTTACAGACAGTTTAATTAACGGTAGCATGAAAGCATTTAGAGAAATGCTGCATATACTAGCAGACTACAATAACACCCGAACAAAAGAAGACGATAAAATACAATGGCATAGTCAGTGGATAGTTCGAAATTATAGGCAGAGCCCAGAAGAAGATTACCGCTTAATGAAAGAAAGCGGGTGTTATGGTGTAGACGTTGGTATTGAAAGTTTTAGCGAAAAAGTTAGATTTGAATTAGGAAAAAAGTTTACAGACGAGGATATGTGGCATTGCTTTGAAATGTTACACAAATACAACATACATCATACTCTTTTAATGTTTGTTGGGCACCCATATGAAACAGATGATGATCATCTTGTTACATTAAGTACAATTAAAAAACTTTATGATTTAGGTTATGCTAATAAAAAGCATGACAGGAAAACAAAACTAATGTATATTAGTATGGCAAATACCTGTATGCTGGACGAAACTCAACCACTGTGGTTAAAAGTCAAAGACGAACTTGAGTACTGGCACAATGACTGGAACTGGAAGTTTCGTGACAACACACTTGAAGTTAGACTTACCCGGCTGGAAGAAGCAAACGATTTGATTACAGATTTGGCAGGGCAGGAACGATCTTGGATGGTTAAGAAAAAAATTGAAATGATTAAACGGAGTTTTGGAAGTGCCTAACTGTAACGCATTTAAAAATCATATGTGCATTAGAACAGGGCATTGGGTTCCGTGTTGCAGATTCGGTGGATCTAATACTTACAGTATAAAAGATTACACATTTGAACCTGTCTCTTATACACATCTGACGCTGCCGACGAATAGAGAGGTGTAGATCTCGGTGGTCGCCGTATCATT
>ENA-OSIY01000552-OSIY01000552.1-marine-metagenome-genome-assembly--contig:-NODE-552-length-20792-cov-6.968042_pt1 | contig 20792 bp, 18 predicted proteins | sample MGYA00237884_ERZ534233 | MGnify/ENA primary metagenome ERZ534233 (study PRJEB26412, sample SAMN06343840) | marine metagenome | isolation source: estuarine water | place: USA: Columbia River Estuary... | reverse complement strand
CTGATATGGTTGACGCCGCACAAAAAGCTGTGCAAGAGGCGCTCGACAATCTTCTTGGCGGAGAAGATGACATGGATATGGATGATGAAGACGACATGGACGATGAAGATATGGAAGAAGATCTTGATGAAGACATGGACGAAGATGAAGACATGGACATGGAAGATGAAGATATGGAAGAAGATTCCGAGCCAAAAATGCACACATCAAGTACTGGAGTTAATAAAATGACAAAGCAAGCATTGGCTGCTCGCCGTGCTCAAAGAGAATCAATCTTAAAGAAGATTGCTTCTGAAGAAGAGAAATATCCGGCGTCTGGCACATTTAAGTATAACGAAGATTTAGTTAATATGGAAGGTGAAGTAGATTATCCTTCTATGACATTGGAAGGCAGTGAAGGAAACAGCCTTAAGGAACAAAACCCAACTTGGGCAGATCAAAGAGTTCCTACAAATAATGTTGATTCATTACAATTTCCAGATGTTACCAAGCCTATGAAATTTGAGGGATCTGGTGATGGTTCCTTAGAATACACTGTAGATTGGGATTCATTAGAAAATCCTTCTGAAGGATTGGAAGATGTTAATCTTTTCGAAGTTCCAACACAAATGCCTTCAATGCCTCACAAAACCACAGTTCCTGCAGCAAGAACAGCTTCTGTTGAGAAAGTTGCAGTTCAATGCACCACATGTGGACACAAGATGGAAATGACATCAGAAGAAATGGCTTCTGATGACACCATGTGCCCTAACTGTGAGCATGAAGATAATAAAGAAGAAACAGAAGTTGAATCTGATGTTCAAGTTAAACCAATGGGTCAATATGTTGATATCAAAACTTCTGCTGCATTAGATACTGCAAGAATCAAGACAGCTTATTCTTGCTCAAGCAAGTTAGCACTTGCTGGAATCATAGAAAGTTCAGACATTGATTCATACGCTGAGCAAATGCTTAACGACGAACTCAAAGCTGATGCAATGATTAGACAAACTAAACTTTTACTTTCTGCTGCACAAGCATCAACTGAAAGAGTTGCTGCAGCAGCTGCTGAAAGAATGAGTGTTAGAACCGCTTCTACAAACGGAATTTCGACATCCCCTGCATTCAATGGTAGCTCTGCTGCAAATAGTGCATCTCTTGACATTCAAGGTGCCTTAAGAGGCACTTGGACAATGCCAACAATCGAGGATTAGTCCTCACAAAATTTTAGGAGAAATATAAAATGGCTATTCGTGCTTTAAACTCAGTAGTTGTCGCTAACTACGATACAACTTCAACCGCTACATGGTCAGCAGGTGTGGGTCTTCAAAGATCTTCAACAGCTGGAAATGTTCAAATTGCTCAAAGAGCTCATGGTGTTGGAGCTGGTGTTGGATTTACTGGTGGTTTTGTAGGATTCTCAGCAGATGATACTGCAAGAACCGGCAACACCATGATTCTCGCTGACCCAGTTGGTGCATCATTCGTAGACGCTAACGGTGTTCTTCAAGCTAATAACAACGGTTTTTACGTCGTTTCAAAAAGAGCTATTGGTGATTTCCAAGCTGAAAACGTCAATGGTTTAACAAACCCAACTGCTGGTTCTTCAGGATATGAAGGTCCAAGAAGAGGTGTTGGAGTTTTCAATACACCAAGTGGACAGTTTATTACAGACCAATTCAAGACTGGTACAGGTTCCTCAACTTCAACAGGTAATGCTGACGGTGGTACTGCAACCTATGCAGCTGGTTCATTATTGACCATAGCTGTTGATGCTTCTGGAAAGCTTGTTGAGCTTTCAGGCGCAACTGTTGGTGTCTCAAACGTCAGTGGAGCTGGTATCACTATGCCTATCGTTGGCGTTGTTGATCGCTACGATTCAGCTGCTGGTCTTCTTTACTTTACCCAAAAGTAATAACATAGGACTTATTTAAGGAGAAAAATTAAAATGTCAATGATTAAGAGAAATACAAATGAGCAAAGAGAAGCTATCATTGCGATGGCTCTCGAAACTCCAGAAGGAAGAACTGCGTTAGCTCAAGCTATGGTTGAGCCAATCAAGACTTCCCTCATGTACCAAGCAATTGGTAGAAAACTCTTGATGGTTGATGAGCTTCCACAGGGCGCTCTTGCAAGATATGAGAGAGACGTTGCAGTCAAGTCCTATGTTATCCCTAAGAGAGGCGCTGTTCCAGCTGCAGAAGTTGAAGCAGAAGAACTCCTCGTACCAACCATCGAGTTGGCAGCTCACCCACAGATTCGTTTGAACGAAATTCGCCAGAGAAGATTCTACATTGTGGATCGTGCTCAGGTTCGTGCAAAAGATTCCCTTCAGCGCCAAGAAGATACTGAAGTCTTTAAGGTCATCAACGCTGGTGTCCCAACAGATCAGGCTATCTCTGTTTCCGGTACTGTTCAACCTGAGAACATCAACCTTGCTCTTACCCTTATTGAAGAGCACGAATTGATCGGTGCTAAAGTTGTTGTTCACCCACAGCGCTACAAAGATATCAGAAACTGGGGCAAAGAGTTCTTCGACGAAGCAACTCAGAGAGATATCCTCATGACTGGTCTTTATGGCCACATCTACTCTGCTGACATTCACGTATCCACCATGGTTCCTAAGAACTCTGTTTACGTTTTAGCTCCAGCACAGTTCTGCGGTGCATTACCAGTTAGACAAGACATCACTGTCCTCCCAGCAGATGATCCTAAGAGACTTCGTTTAGGATGGGTCGTTTATGAAGAGCTCGGTTTTGCTCTTATTAACGACTATGCTGTCTCAAGAATTACTGTTAACTAGTTTTTCAGTTTTCTTACAAATAAGGGGAGATTTATTCTCCCCTTATTTTTGTTTAATGTTGAAAATATCTTTACGGTACAATATTAAGTATGAAAAAACTTACTTTTGTAGTTTGTGTAGATAGATATCATTACAATTCCGGTGGTAATCATGTTTTGCATATCTTAGCACAGATGCTACATGATTTTGGTGAAGAAGTTTATACTTTTGGAGTTGGAAGACCTGGATACAATTATAAAGTTTTAGAAATTGAAAATTTTAATCCAGAAGATTCTTTAATGAACACTCTGGATGAAAACAACCAGATATTAACAAAACTAGATTATTCGTCAACAATTTTTATATGTTTTGGATTATTTAACTTAAAATATTTAGAAGGCAAGAAAGTTGCTAGATGGATACAATTTTTTGATCAAGATATTGTTTATGATGACGATAGCCTAGTCTTTTTCCAATACCCAGCCTACAATACACAAAAAAGAAGTTTCGATGGATATTTAAATATTATCGACTTTCAAGTTGACTATTGGTACAAGGATGCATATAAAAGACCTTACTTTACTGTCTTGTGCAAAAAAGCATCATGGTCAGATCCAAATTTAGAAGAAACCGCAGAAAAAGCTTTCGCAAAAGCTGAGTCAATTTTTGGCAATAAAGAATATTTTAATCTTGACCCATATGCAGGAGTAAATAATTTCTTAAAAGATGAAGAAAAATTAATAAAACCAAAAATTAGAAATGCATTTCAGCGAACTTCTCAATTTATTTGTTTTGACAATAGCACTTCTCACTCAGTTTTCGCTTCACTTTGCGGGGCTGATTCAATTATAATTCCTAATACAAATATCAATCCAGAAGAATATAGAAATTCTTTGGAATACTTAAAATATGGAGTAGCATATGGATTTGATGATTTAGATCATATGTATAAAACAAAACACTTAGTAAGACAGCATATCACAGATCTTTACAATAGATCATTTGATGATGTGAAAAATTTTATTAAAACATGTTACAATAAACTTTGAGAAAAATATGAAAATTGCATACGTAACAGGTTGCTTGGGATTTATAGGAAGACATATCACTCAATTACTGTTAGATAAAGGCTGGTATGTTTACGGAATTGATAACTGCACTTACGCTTCTGATTTAAATAGTATTGAGAGTTTTTCTACTTACAAAAATTTTAAGTTCGAAAACAAAAATATTTGTGAAATAAATAGACTTGTAGACTGTGACTATTTTATCAATACTGCTGCTGAAACTCATGTTGACAATTCTATTAGAGATAGTAAAGTTTTTGTTGATTCTAATATTGTTGGAGTTCACAATATTTTAGAATTACTTAAAATTTACAAAAAAGAAGGCTATGTTGTTCCAAGGTTTATTCATTTTAGTACAGACGAAGTGTATGGAGATATTTCTGATGGATCTCATATCGAATCAGACATATTAAGACCTAGCAATCCATATTCAGCTACTAAAGCTTCTGCAGATCAATTGATATTAGCATGGTCAAGAACTTATGGAATTCCGTATAATATAATCCGTCCCACCAATAATTATGGCATAGGTCAATATGTAGAAAAACTAATACCTAAAACATGTAAATTTATAGGTTTAGGAAGAAAAATTCCATTACATAATCAAGGTACTCCTATCAGAAATTGGCTTCATGCTAAAGACACAGCCTCTGCAGTTTATGCAATAATTCAACATGGAACTAATAACGAAATTTACAATGTAGCTGGCGGTTTTGAACAATCAAATGTAGATACCGTCAAAAAAGTGATTGATGCTTATTTTAAAAAAGAAATAACAAATTATGAAGATTTTATCGACTTTGGATTTGAAAGACCAGGGCAGGATGTGCGTTATGCGCTCAATGATGATAAAATAAGATGTTTAGGATGGAAACCTAACTGTGTTTTCGATGATGAAATTAAAACTATCGTTGATCATTACAAAAATAATTTTATATGGTGAAAAAAATGAAAAAAATATTTAGCTTTTGTTTGGTCTCTTTGTGCATTTCAGGCGTTTTGGCAGAACCTGTAAATGTGGGAGGAGTTAATCTTTTGAACTTAAGAGGAGTCAATGCTTCTGAAAGAGTGGATACAGTTTATGGCAGATTATCCACAGTATTAGGGCAATCCATTAAGGAAGAAGATGTTGCTGTCAGTGTTGTTAAAGGCTCTTATGTCGTAAAAGTAAAAGATACAGTTCTAGTTACTGTAACATCTGCAGACTCTAAAGTTAACAAGACATCTGCGAAGAAACTTTCAGCACTTTGGGCAAATAGTTTGAAGAAGACATTACCCGAAGTGTGTTCTTTAGGCAAATAAAAAAGGGGAGCATTGCTCCCCTTTTTCTTTATAAGGCAAAACTTAATTTTGTAGCATCTGTGAATTTATCGTATGCTGTGAAACATTGTCCTTTAGCCCAATGTTCTCCAATGAAGCTATCTTCTGACTTAAGATAATCTCTATCTTCATACTTACCCTTGAAAAGCTTTCTATCAGCAACATTGAGCTCTTTCTTAAGTAGAATAAGCTCTTTGCCCAAGCTCTTCCATTTTTCATTATGATATTGATAATTGTCAGCATTAAATGGACCAATTTTATTATCACTAACCCAAGATGTCTCTTTTGGAATTTCTGGAATTTCCCAGGTGACATAAGCTCCTAAACCTGACATTGCAATTCGATTGTAAAAATCCCAATCCTCACAATGTCCAAACTTATATCCTTCATCCATAAAACCAAATTGTGAAAGAACATGCTTGCTAAAACCTGTGAAGTGAAGCAAAGCCATATCTACAAAAGCATATCCTTTGTTGAGGTTTTCATACATTTTATTAAAATGTTCTTCTGTAGGTCGAAATCTCCAAGCTGCTAAAATTACATATTCAGTATCGGAATCTCTGATACCCTGATTGTTAATCTTAGACCAGCATCTTCCACCCTTGTTTTTCATATAAGTTACTTTTGGATGAATGATATATGAAGAAGGATCACCCTCATCATAAATAACCAAAATCTTAGATGGAGATTTTTCAATGAGGTGTTGCAAATTGTCTTTTGCAAAATCTGATGAATCCTTATAAGGAATCACTAAAGTTGTGTTCTCTGGAGTTGCTAGCATAATAAAGTCCTTTCAAACTTTATTATACACTTCAAAATGAACTTCTATTTTTCGTTGTAAACAGAAATTATCAATTGAATTTTCTCAAAATCTTTGATAGATAAAGAATCAAATTCTGTTTTAGATAAATGAACAATACCTTTCAGCATGAAATCCACTTCTATGATTTCAGGTGGCACTGGAAATTTATCAGTAAAATTAGGGTCAAAATAGTTTTTTGCGCAGTTGTAATAATAACTTGCTTCATTAACACTAATATGCAAAAATCGTTGGTATTCTTCCCATATTTTTTCAATGCATGAATGAGATATAAGTTCTAAAATATTTGTATTTATAGATTGTTTGGTATCTTTGTCAAAAATTTCAATAATAGCTTTATCTAAAATTTCTCTTTTTTCAAATTCACTACTAAAATACAATCTATTTTCATCTTGCTTAAAAGATAATGCATCGATAAATAATCCTTCTTTCCAGGTTATTTCTCGAAATTTACAAATAAATTCTTCAGTTTCAAAAGTGTGAATATATTTTTCTATCATAAAAATTCAGAATATACAGATGTGGATGTATTTGGAAAAGAATAATTCTCACTTACTCTAGCAGTGAATGAGAATGTATAGGAATATAGTTCTCCGACAGAAATATCAATTGATGGATTAGAAAATTCTACATACTTCATTGCATAGAAGAAAGGACCACCAAAGTCCATTATGATAGATTGTGGGTTGTAAAAAACAATATTATCTTTGTAAGCTAATAATTTTATTTTACCAGAAACAGTTCTTGAAGTTAAACTAGCATATCTTGGTCCAGAGCTATCACCTTCATAGTAGAGATTGTCACCCTCACGAATTCCAGGATATGTAAATTTGTATTCAATTTCTTGTGTAACTGATAAAGACATATTTATAACTTTATAATATGGAGCATTGTATGGATTTACATTACTGTCTAAGTATTGTCTAACTGAGTCTCTATTCCATAAATTTATAGAACCAGGATCTAAAATTAAAACTTTACAGTCTAATAAATTAGCACGTCTGTATTTATTAAAATCATAAGAGATTTCATCTAGTTCTTCGCCATTTATAAGCTTTATTTTCTTGGGAGTAAATTCATATGAACTTGGAGCAGAGATGTTGCCATTGAAATTAGACAATAAACTCTTACCTCCAGAAAAACTTGTTTTTACTGAAACCTCTCCCAGTTTCGAACTACCATCAACACTAATTTCAAATCTTGTAAGAAATAATGGACCAAACATTTTGAAAGACTCAACGGTAGTCATTAATTGCAATGGAAATAATGGAATTTTAGAGGCTCTATAAATATTATATTCTCCCAAATAATCTTGATTATTATTTCCAAAAGCTATAAGTGGAGAAAAGTTAATAGATTCTATTGTGGACTTTTGCTTTGAAAAAACTGGTAAATTTTGTACTGTTATATTATTGAAATTTTTAATTGGACTATATAAATCGCTACCAGCATCAAATGATAATGAATCTAAAAATAATGGATAAAAACCATTTTGATAATTAATAAAGTAGTATTTATCAAAATTATTAGCATATCCAACCTTTTGTCTCAGTTTCCACAAATCCCATAAATAAGCATAATATCCATTGAATCTTTTATTATATACTCTTCCACCGAATGAAATTAAACTTCCTAAGCCATCTTGTGGACTATGATTGTAAATAGAATTGTTAATATCGTAAAGAGCAGCAATAAATACATTATTTAAAGAAGAAGATCTTTCATTAATAACTGTATTTTGAACTCTATTGATATTTTGAAAAGACATTTTATTTACCGCTTGTTAATTCTAGCCATTTTTTACAAATCATTTTCACTAGATGATATTCCATGTTGTTTATAGTAGATTCACTTACTGTATGGTATTCTTCATTCTCGTTATCTACAACTCTGATAGATTTTATAAAATTGAGCATAATTTGATGGCATAAAATTTTATTCCTCAGGAAGGGTTTACCATTCACTGAATTAATAATTGTTGCTTCTTCTATAATTGAAGACATTCTTTTAAAATCTCTTTTTGAAGCATTACAAATTAATGAACAATCACCATCTTTATCAATTTTGATTTTTGATAATATTTCATTTTTAATTTTGAAAAAGTTTATTTTAATTTCAAATGTTTCATTTGGATCAATAAATATGCTCATTAATAATTTCCGGTTGATTCAAAATAAGGATCATAATCAAATCCAGCGCTTATAGCTTCCCATTTAACTTCTTTTGTTCTTTCAGAATCAATAACACCAGTTGCAGATTGAGGAGAAAAAGCAATATCTTTCAAAATGATTTTAGCTGGTCCTAAATTAACTTCTAATCCACCATTATTCATAGAAGATATACCTGCCAGAAATTCAGCAAACAACCATGGTGTTATAGGACCTGTGTAAGTAATTTTTCCAGAAATTGTTCTTCCATCTGATGAGTATCCAAAAGGTGATAAGTTTTTTTGCCTATCTCCTTTTTTATCAAGAGTTTTTGAATTTAATGTGTATGATGGTTTTAAATTGTTTTCAAAATCAACTGTAAAATTTTTAATATAAATATTATCAAGATCTTTGCCAATAAAACCATGAAACAATTGATCATCTACTTGAGAACCTAAACTTACAGTAAAATTATCATCAGCTTCAACTCTATTGATTCTAGCTTTGAATCCTGAAACTAAACTTGCTGGTCTTCTTTTATTTAATAAACTAGACAATGTACTAAATTCATTATTCATATCAATTTGATATTTTCTATTCAAATCTTTAAATTTAATTTTAACTTTTGCCACTAAAGTTTTATCTGGACTAATATCTAATTTTATGGAATCAACCACACATCCTGAAATCAAACCAGATCTTAATGAAAATAAAGAAAACTCAGCTTCTCTTTCGTTTGGATCAAATGGATCATAAAAAACATAAGATATATTCGGAGTGTGGTTTTGAGTAGTACCAGCTCCCACATAAACTGTTTTCAATCTTCTATCAAGACCTGTGATAATTATATCTTCGGCTTGTTGTACATTTTTATCACTTTGGATTTGTGCAGCAAATGGCAAATCAAAACAAGTAAATTCTAAAATATTATCAATTAATATATTTGTTGATCCAATTGGTAAAGTTGCGTTATTGATTCTGCCCAAAAAGGTTGTAGTGGTGCCTCTAAAACCTTGAAGATAATAATCATATAGAGCATGGAAATTCATGTCCAACTGACCCCATGAATCAATTTTTAAAGGCATTGAAAATGTAAGCTCGTAATTTTGTTTATCAATCTTGAAATCACTAGTTATGGGGCCTTCTCCAGCAAGTCTAGTGTCGTATTGAGAATCTTGAGAGTAATCTAGATTATATTCATTTACAGAGAAAATATATTCAGTGTCTAAATCTTCAATTGTAAGATTGTAATTAGGAGCATGAGATATATTCCTAGACAAAACTAGAACATCTATTAAACCTAATTCAAAACTAGGTGCGTATAGCTCACTAAGAATTATATCTGACATTATGGTTCCGTTTCAACTGTAATAAGATCATAAATATCCCAAATTACAGGTCCATTATTATCTCTAATAACATTTGTTCCAGGATTTACAATTACATTTACCACTCTGTCAAATAAATTAGCAGAATTACCTAATAAAAATCTTGTTCCTCTAGATGTCCCTTGTGGAATTGTAGTGGTAAGTGTTTCAACAACACCATTATCACCAAGCTTTGCAGATACTGTTACTAACAAATCATTCTTAATTGTTGTATTTGAAGTGGCTGCGATAGCTGTAGACGATCCATTAAGAATCAAACCTGTTTTAGTAGAAAGATCTTCAATTTCAGGAACATAAATAGACAATCTTCTAGGTTTAAAAGCCACTCTATTAGTAAGTTTTATTCCTCTTGCTACTTCTGTTCCAACAGTGTTACCATCATCGAGATAGCCTCTCATTTTTAGGTAAGCACTAACATTCAAGTCTCCCCAAGAAGCTCCATTAGTTGAATAATAAGTGTTTACGGATCCAGATGCAATTCTTGATAAAAGTGCTGTTGTTCCACTTCCTGTTGTAATGTTAGCACCTTTATTAATCACTAACCAATAGCTAGATCCTGTGGCTAGATTTACACCTGTGTCAAACTTAACAGTGTAAGTTCCAAAGCCTTCGGATATATCTGAATATCTTATAAGCTCAGTGGAAGACAGAACGCTTGATATATTTGGATAAGCACCAGAATTAGAAACTAAATTTATCAAAATCCCAGTGGTACCAGTAGCTGCAGTTTGATTAGGAGCGTTGAAACCTAATTTCAAAGACACACCACCTAAGAAACAATTTTCATTTGGAGTGATCTTGATAGCAGTGAGACCATTAGATATTTCTGTGCTTGTAGTATCAGTTATGGGAACGTTTGTAAAATAAGGGGTATATAAAATTTCACTTGAATTAGTAAGTCTTTTTTCTACTAACTCAGTGCCTAAATTTGGTCTTTTGTACACATGATAAAACATTGGATTAGTAGTGCCAACAGATGACCAATTCACTTCTACTAAATAATTTGTATTTGTTGAATTAGAAGAAACAATATTTGTATATGTAGGTACAGTTTCTTGGTATTCATTCACAGATATATTACTTACTACACTGACTCCGTAAATTTGAGTGCCTTTATCTAAAGATGAAATATAATTTGAAGTTGGAATTACAGTGGCACCCAAAGATGAACTTGAAACTGCATTTGTTCCTAATACTGCAGAATTATAAGTGAGTAAATCTCCTCTGAAGATTGCAAAAGTGTGTTGAAGATCTTCTGCAAACGTATTGTAATAAGCTTCTGCAAAATTATATGGAAATTCAAATCTTTCTAATCCACTATAAGATAAGCCTTTAGAATAAAATTGAGTAGCTCTGAAAGGTTGCTTTGACCAAAATTGATTAGCTGTAATGCTAGAATTGTTACCCAATTGAACAGAATAATTTTTTATTGCTTGAATTATGTTTTGTATATATGTGTTATTTTTGAACCCCGACAAACTGTTAATAGCATCTTTGCAATTTGATTCTAGATTTGAAATATCTGAAGCATCTCCTAATATAGGATTTGAAGATGTAGATGTGGGCATATCAACTACTGTTCTTATATAAGCTGAAGTACCAATTCCAGCAATTATTGGATTCTCAGGAATTTTGACTAAAGCTTTACCAATTGGCAACCAGCTTTTTGGAAGAGGCGGGTAATAAACAAAATCACTTGCATTTTCATTAGATGTAGTAACAGGAAATCCAGCAATTGATTTAAGTCTTGGAGAAAAAACAAATTTTATTGGAGTGTCTGCAAGAACATTATAAGGCAAAACACCATATGATGATCCATTGTAAAAAGATGGATCAATTATTAATCCATCATTATTCAAATTAGGCCCTGTGAATCTTAGATATAAAGAACCAACATGTGCTTCAAGTGGATATTTAAGATTGTTAGCTATAGTTACATCGTTTACAGATAAAATGTTACTTCCAGCTATAGATGATGATGTTACAAATGTATTCCATGTTTGAGTAGCTTTTATAGCTTCATCGATAGGAAAGCCTATTGTAATTCCATATTTAAAGCTTGATGAGCCAGCACCAATGACAGAATAATTTTTTGCAAATTCTTTTTTGATAGGAATTGATTGTGAAGGCACTTGTATTACAGAATTATTGTAAGCCACTTTACCTGATGATATATTTATGTTATATCTGTCCAAAGTATAGCTATATGAAAATTGAAATCCCAAAGGGTCAGTTTCTACAACGCCAAAGTAAGGATATCCGCTTCTAGACGTGGATAACAAATTATTAATTTCAAATATTGATGAGCCAGGAATTTCACTACTACCAATGCCATATTTCAAAGCATCGTAGATGTTTCCAGCAGTTTTGGTGATTTCTAATATCACTTCTTCTATTTTTGATGAAATTGCCATTAAATTATAATACCTAGCTCACTATTAATATAAGTTTTCAATTCATCAGGCATTGGAGTTGTTGAAGTTCGCCAATATTCGACAAAGCTTGGATTCCAAGAATCAAGATTTATCCAACTTCTAATGATAGTTTCAACATTGGTTTGCAAAGTACTGAACAATTGATAAATATAACTTTTATTATTGATTATATTCTTAGTAAAACTTTGGGATACTTTTTCGTCTGTAAATCCAAAATATCCTCTTGGTTTTCTATAATCAACTAAATACATCAAAGCTCTAGTGTTTTTTAAAACACCATCATAAAATTCAATTGATATAACATATTTATAAAGTAGAACAGAATTTGATGAAGGAGCTGGGAAATACAATATTTCATTATTTTTAAGTAGATCTAAAGCTTCATCAATTGTAATATCATTTGAAATAATCAAAGGTTCCACTCTTGTTGAATCTACAGGTTTCCCCAAAACATTATAAATATCATCATTATCAGATAGATAAAAAGCTCCAAAAACATAGCAATTTCTGATATCAGTGTTTGAGCCTAACAAATTGATAATACTAAATGCTGTGGTCAATCCAGATTCAGTGTTATAAGAGGATGAGTTTTTATAAAGACCCTTGCCAAATGAAATAATATTAGTAAGATCACTGCTTGAATTAGAGTATAGATATGTCAATCCATGCAGTAATTGCAAATTTCTTTCCACTTCATTATAAGCTAAAGCATATTCTTGATTTGAAAGCATCATATCAAGAGTGGTGTTAGCTGAATTGTAAGATTTTACTAATTCATTGAGCATGTGAGCTGATGCATAATTTGGAGAAATCATTTTACTCTAATCACCAACTTATCATTTACTGGAGCACCATTTGTAGGTGTGTCTATTTCTTCTAATGTTTTTCCAACAGATACATAAGAAATTCTGCTTATTTTTCTTGAATCTATTGGAATTTCTGTGGGAATATTATCAATGTAGAAAGAATCATCTACATTTTGGAAACTATTTGTTGTCCCACTTATTCTCCATTCAGATTTTAAAACTTGATTTTGTTTTGCATTGCTAAATTCAACTCTTAGCTTTATTGGAACTGATGTAGCTGTGTTTTCTACTGTAATTCCGTAATATTGCGCTGAAGTATTATTCCAAGCGTTGATTATTGGAGATGCAGAATCATCTACATAAATTTTCAATCCACCTGAACTTATAAATCTCAAATCAAAGGAATTTCCAATAGAAGCTTTTGGTGTGAAAGTGCCTACAGAAAAGCCATTCAAATATGTGGTTGAACCTGAACCTGACACACTTGGATTAGAAGAAACATTTCCACCAGGTTGCGTAAGAGTGGTGGGATCTATCACTGTAGGAGCTGACATTGGAACAATATCTATCGGCACTGCTATAATTTGATCAATAACATTAGATACGATTACAGAACTTCCGCTTCCAGTAAAGTAGTTTGTAGTTCCAGTACCGTAAACCAAATTATAGTTATTGAAACTTAAATTATAAGTAGCTGTCACTTTATCTGCTTTGATAGAAGTGTCTAAATCTGAATAATCTGATTTTGTTTTTCTATACCAAGTTGTGATCCATGTGGGAGATTTTTCTAGAAGATAGTAGAAATCATTTTGCTGATCTTCGATATAATATTTTACATTTACATGGATGTCATTTGCTCTGCGAATATATTGTGATTTATTTTCGCCAATATAAACATTTGAGTTTGTGATAGACCCTAATAAAATGTTGGACAACAACAATGTGTAATAAGAATTTGTTTCACTGTACCTAATAGCTGTAATTGCTGTACCTGATGAAATACTTGCACCTGTTATCCCCATACCTGACATTATTTTGTCAGAATAATATGAAGAATCAAATGTTATTGCGTTCCCACTCAAAGTTCCACTAGCTTTTATTAGCACTTGTTTTGTATATAAAGATCTTGGGTAAATACTTAAATAAGAATCATTTAAATTTGAAACATCAAAATTGACATGTTGATCTAAAACATAATTATTTGATGATCTATAAATATTAGGATTCGGTAAATTTAAATTAGAATTTTTAAATGATCTATTGAATGATCCATACAAATTTTGATCAGGTGTGAAATAGCTAACATATACTGTGCCATCAAGTGAAGACCAACCTGTAGCGCTTGAATATTCAGAACAATTGAGATTAACCCCAGGAGTTATTGTAGTTTCAGCAATAGCAGCAGACAAACTATATCTTAAAACATAATTGTATTTTTCAGCATTAATTGATGAACCAGAAACTACTAAAGAATTTGTTCCACCTATAGAAACAATAGGATACCAACTAGATACAGAATATGGATTTGTTGTTCCAAAACCCATTTCAGCTCCCACTAAATACTTTGTAAAGTCTGTGGAGTCATTTGTATTTAAATCGTAAATTCCTTGAACACTATTATTTGTGATATTTACCAAACCTGGAGTATTAATTTCATAAACGGGAGGTGTTGGTGTTGAGGATAAAACAATCCAGTAATTTACAGTTTTTTGTAATTTATAATTTAGTCCAAATTCAATATTTTTGAAAGCATTTGTTATTTCAGAAAATAACACTTTACTTCCAACAGCTATCTTTTTATTTGGAGCATTGTTTAAATTTGTCCATAGTTCAGCTTGAATATAAGCATCGGGATTCTGAAAATTATATGTGTGCTTGAGTTTTATTTCAAAAGATTTAATCTCTACATCACTGGTAGGTGAAATTTTAAAAGCAAATTTAGATTTTGTTAGTTTGACAAGATTGTAATTGTTATTTTGATTTACATTGCCTGATTGAACTTTTATTTTCTGATCATATATATTTTCTAAAATATTAATAGAACTATTAGCAGTACCGTAGCCAGAAATTCCAATATTGAAAGAATCATTTCTAAAATCCTTAACACTAAAAGGCATTTCAATGTCTGAGTTAACACTGCCACCAATATAGTTTGATGAATTATCAATCCAGTAAGAATTTTGATCATAAGCAAATTTTGAAATATTTATACCAAGATTTGATATTTCAGAATATGTATTAGGATAAGCACTTGAATCTGGTTCGCTAAATGTATTTGTTTTCAAATATTCATCTATTTGATTGTTTATTGCTGAATCGGTAATTGATGCATTTAATGATCTTAAATTAGATATAAACTCATCTCTTGTTACTTTGCTGCTATCTGTTGGACTAACTACTTTAGGATAGATAATTCTATTATCTTTGTTTCGTAAATCAGGGACAACTGCTGAATATCCAAATAATCTATAATCATCAATATTTTGCAAAACCCCTTCAGAAATTGTATTTTGTTCATCTGAGGTTCCTATTTTAAAATATCCATCTAATACTTGTTGTCTACTTTTTCGAATTTTATAATCGTCGTCTGATAAAAGATATTGTGATGAATTCACTGGTATTTCTTTGACAAGTATATTGCCATTAGAGTCTTTAAATTTAATCTTAAAGTTGTAATCTAATGTTACTCCATTGCCGTCAGTATCAGTGTTTAAGATTTCTACATTATCAGATTGTTCTAAATAAACTTCAAATTCAGAATCAATAGGTGATGCTTCATTCAATATTTGAATTTCATTTGAGTTTAAAGAAACAATATTTTTAGTAGTGGGAATAATTGCCCAATCAGATATAAATTTTCTTGCATTGAAATTCAAATCAACATAAAAGGGTTCAGATATATTTTGCAGTCTAGATTCAAATGGTCTCTTAAATACATTATGCAAAAGTTTATAATCATTTGTATTTGAAGAACCAAAAATATTAGATTTTCTTGGAGATTTTGATGTATACCCAGCAAAATTTGGAACAAGATTAGTTCCTACAGAATCAAAGAAATTATTGTACTTTTGAGAAAGTGTGTCATTTCTTAAGTTAATAACATGTCCTGAAAAATTATTAAAAATATTAACATCTTGAACTCCTGGAGATGCAAAATTTTCAGCTTCATGCTTGATATATATAATACTTGCGTTGTTGTTATTATATAAAGTTCCACCCAATCCCACTGCGGTACCTGATGAATCTAAAGAATTATATGCTAATATAATTTTAGCAATTAAAGAATGATTTTCTGGAATTTCAGGATAAAAAATAAATTCATCTAAATTGTCAGGTAAAAATTCTTTTGGAATACTTTGTCCGAAGATAACATTATTAATTGCTCTTCCTTGTTCAGTTTTGCTTCCAAAGTTATATGATGTAATAATAGCTGGGAATATTTCATTAAATCTTGGTGAAGCTTGAGATAATGAATTTGTTATAGCTACTCCAGATAAAATCTCATCAATTTTATATCTAAAGGGAGATTCTTCTTCTAAAAAAGTGCCATCTTGTCTTGTGAATCTAGTTTTATCATTGAAAAGATAAACATTTTGATCATTTATTCCAGTTTTATCAAAAGTAACATAATTGCTTACTTTTTTGTTGAAAAATGATTTCTTTGGAAAAATGATTATATTGGAATTTAAATCAGTGGGAAGATATGTAGCTGCTGTCCCTGAAGCATATGATGGATAACTTGACTTGAAGTTTAAGTCATATGTTCCCCAATAAAATACTAAGTGCATCCACTTTGATACAGACCAAACAGCTCCAGCAACAGGATTAGCGAGAATTCTATAGTGATCTCTAATTCTTGCGCTTGTATTGCCAAAACCATCAGATTCAAAAATTGTATATGCTAAAGGATTTAAAGTGTCACTAACTCCTTGAACACCCATTGTTCCATCTAAGGTAACACTATCATACAATTGATATGACAGTAAATTAGCATGAGAGTAAATTCCAAGATCTATAGGAGTGTTGGTGAATGGATTTACGTTATAAACACCATCAAAATAATTCTTAGGTAAAGTTAAATCTATTATCGAAGCTGCGTTCTTAAAATATAATGAAATATATCTTGCTGAATTAAAAAGATTTACTCTAGAGTATGAAGACCCAGTATATCTCACCGGATAAGAATAAGTGGTTCTTGCAGATCCTGCAGTTGGCTCTGAATAAACATTGTAAATAAGTAAACTTGTATTTGCAATTCCTGAAGCATTGTATTGTGGTATATAGTTTGACCATGCATTGTAATCATACACATACCACCCTTCTGGACTAGGTGGACTGTATTTAGCTGGAGACCAACTAAGAGTATTTCCAAAACTAGAATTTTGAGGATTTACTATATAAGAACCCCCTTGAAGCCCAAATTTTATGCTTTCATCATTATCATAGGTTTGAAATCTAGGTTCATTTATTCCAAGTGGATCTTTTAAGCACAAATCATAATCATGAAAAATGTTAGATCCGACAATTTTATTATATAAATATTGAGTTTTTATGCCTAAACCAGTATTGGATGAATTTGATATCAAATTAGAGTATGCAAATTTAGCATTACCAATTTGATTTAAAGTTAATTCAAGTCCTTTTCTAGTAACATTGCTCATATTTATCTCACAGCATCTGTGCTGACATTATCTGGACCATAAACAACTTGTCTTGACAATTCTTTGCAATTGAATGAAATTGTTGCAACTCTATATAATTGCTCTACTTTGTCATTTGAAGGTTTGACGGTTGTGTAAGTAACATCATATAAAATTCTAATTGGGTCTACAAAATCAGATTGCATTCTTTGTATATTCTTAACCGCTGTTGAAGATAAATTAGCAACTGGTGTTCCTTCTGCTACTAAATCCCAAACTCTATAAAATGACTCAGTAGCTACGCCTGAGGTTGGCAATGCTGTAGGAGGAATACTTGCTGGGTGAGTTTGATACCACAATGTTTCATAATCTGTTGTGACACCAATAGCTACGGGGTTGAATATTGTGTCATGTGAAATAAGGTAATGACTTGGGCTCAAAGTAAATTTTTCACATATAGGACAGATATCTACTACCCAAACTCTTCTGTGTTTTTTCAAAGCTGCTAAAAATATTCTAGATGCTTCTTGCGCAAGTTTTTCAGAATTATCTACATTGCTTGCGCCAACACTAATTTCAATATCAAATGTATGTGTGTACTCTTGAAGTCCAAGAGAGATATCTTTTATAACTGTAGACCCATTTTTAAAAGTAACTGACACAACACCAGGCTTAATTTCTCTGTCACCAACAAACCAGTTTTGAATAGGTTTATCATAAATGACAACTTTTCCATTAACATCTTTAGGAAGTTCGTTATAAAGAATACCTTTATATGTGTCGTATACTTTTTCTAGCATCTAATTAGCCTTGGCTTTTTCCTTTGGAAATTCCATCTTTTCTTGGATTTGTTGGAACACCTCTGATAGTAGATCTTACAAATCTATCGCCCCTGGTGCTTCTTTGTCCAAATAATCTTATCTCACCATTTTGAATTCTTATCAATTCATTCATAGCCCATTCAAAACGATCTTTTTGAGCTTCAGAAAATTGATTGTTAGATCCTTGCAAAGCTTGAGAATAATAACTTTGTGATGCTAAAATTGCACAAATTGTGATAATAATAGGAGGATATCCAACCTCTCCTCCATTATTTGTTTGAAGCAATGGGACATCATAAAGTGTTGACAAAACTGCATCAATTTCAGCAGAAGCTTGCTGAATGAAAAAGTCCAAATTGTAATTAGTACCAGTTTCAGGAGATGGATTTCTAAAGTTTGGTCTTGGATTATCCCCTTCTAACAATACATTAGGAGGAAGATATTGTTTCAAATCATCAGTGTTACAATAAGCTCTTGCCATATTAATATCTTCCTTTTTTGGGCCTTAAATATTTTGGAACATAATCCACGCCAGTTTCTTCTTCAATCAATCCAAAATCAACCGCTTCTTTTCTGTCTAATAAAGTAAATGTCTTAATACCTTCTAGTTCTTGAGCAGATGTTGCACCTGAAGATATAAATTCTGGAAGTCTAATAGGAAGATCTCTGAAACCACCAGTTTTGAAATTAAATATTTCAACAGCATCAGGTAAGTTAGCTGACCCATATAATTTTGTCAAAGATTGATTTTGTCTTTTTCCAACATTAGAAATAATTACAAAACCATTTCTATCATGAGCAAATTTACAAGCTTCAGTGATTGTTAAATTTAAAGGCACAGGCTCTGTAAGCTTATAAATGTAAAGCTCTTCGCCTTCTCTGCATTTATAGGTTTGTCCAGGAATAACAACTATGTCCATCTGCTGTTTAGTAGCCATATTCTTAGCTATTAAACCAACATCAGGGCTATTACTGGATAAAATTCCAATGATATCTAATCCATTAATGATAGCAGCTGTAAGGATAGATTTTACTGTGGATACTAAATAGTTGCGGTCAGCAAAAGTTTCCTCAGGATCGACATATATAGCCATGTCAACTCTAAGTGTATTTTTTCTTAAAGACAAGCAGTTTCTAGCAACTTTGTACCATGCACGTTCCATAAATAAAAAATACTATATGTGAAGGCTTAATACCTATCTTTTATTTCCACAATCTGGGCAAAACTTTTCCATCCCAGGAAAACTATATCCACATTCTGTACAGAATTTTGGCATTTGCGGTGTGCCACATTTGAGACAAAATTTAGCTTCTTTAGGCAGATTGTACATACAGTCTTTGTTTAAGCAATTCTTGAAGCATTCAGTTTTTGTATGAGAATCTTTCTTTTCTAAAGTTTGTTCAATCTTCTTTTTTGAAGTTCCATCCATGTCATCTAATTCAGAAATCAATCTAGAAATATCATGGGCTACTGAAACAATTTTTCTTTCAGGTTCAGGAACTGGCTCAGGATCTGGAGTAATTACTTTTTGAAATTTTTGTAATTCTGGATGATCAGCTAGATCTCTGAAATCAAAAGAAGCTTTTAATGCTCCACTTTCATCATATTCAAAAGTGTGCATAGAAGTATCATGTGGCTTAGATTCACCCAAAACTGTATGACCAAACTGGTTTTTAGAAATTTTCACTTCTTCCTCAGGCTGGGCAGAGGTAAAACTATGACGTAAGCTTTTTTTGATTTCTTCTTGATCCATAGCCTAATTATACATTACTGCTTTTTCCTGTCATCTTTTCTTTCATATTTAAAACTAATAACTTCAAATTTATTTGTATCACTAGCAGTAAGTTGATTTACATTTGAAAATTCACTAGTTTCACCGGATTCAACAGCTTCAATAATTCTTGACATTAATTTTGTGTCAGGAATAGGACCGTTTTTAGATGATTTAATTTCTACCATAAAACTGTGAATTGTGCCATCACCAATAACATTGACATTAGCTTGAGGTTTCACAAATGACTCAATTTTAGGATTGGTCATTGTGTTCACTGTCTCATTAATTTTTGATTCTAAGGCTGGATCGTAGTTCGCAACCTTCTTGCTGATTTCTCTCAATTTTCTCTCCAATTTGTCCATTTTTTAAGCCACTTTCTTTTCTTTCGTTTTTTTACACCCGATAATAGGGAGAATTAATAATTAACATTTAACATTAATTAAAATGATTAATTTAACTTTAATCATTTAAAAGCAAATTTCTTAGCTGCTTGTAGAATTGATTCACTACTAGTATGTGTTAAGATATAAGACATTGTAAATCCAGATTCTAAACTAGTAAATGCTTCTTCCCAAACATTGATTAAGATATCCTTCAAATCATTATTCCCACTCTTATAAGCACCATATTCAGTTAAATACCAATTACATAATTCTATAATTGAAGAAGGATTACTTACATTAGTACTCTTTGGATTCCAACTTGTAGAACATCCTTTTCCTTGAGAACTATCCGACATAATTGACATTGCACCACCACCGCCACCACCTCCACCGCTTGGAGGAGCTGTACCCAGACATGTACCCATACAG
>ENA-OSIY01000551-OSIY01000551.1-marine-metagenome-genome-assembly--contig:-NODE-551-length-20809-cov-11.636263_pt1 | contig 20809 bp, 15 predicted proteins | sample MGYA00237884_ERZ534233 | MGnify/ENA primary metagenome ERZ534233 (study PRJEB26412, sample SAMN06343840) | marine metagenome | isolation source: estuarine water | place: USA: Columbia River Estuary... | reverse complement strand
ATTTTATCCCTTATAAGGTCTCATTTTATTTTATGAGAGCATTATGCTCTAATAAAATAAAATATATAAAAAAAATTGACACCTTATTTTATGCTCTTAATTTTTTCTCCGTATGCGGTTCGGTTTAACCGCTATAAGGTCATATTTTTTCTGCCCCCCCTTTTCTCTAAATTTACAAAAAATATTTCTCATTACTTTTTTTTTTATCCTTTTATTAGACTTATGAGATAATTCTTACATTATCTCCATTAATACACCGACTAAAGGCTGTATAGCGTTCTCGTGGTGTCATCATCTTCCATTCATATATGTTATAATCTTCTTTTATTGTTAGTCCTTGGATCTTATGACCGGTGCAAGCATAAGCAACTACAAAGGTCTTCATGAATAACTCATCATTATAAAACTCTCCTTCAACATATACACCAGTCTCATCGTCAATAATATCAAATCCAGTAATCTTATACATCTTTCCATTTCTTAATTTATCCTTAATTGTTCTAATAGCCATAATAGGTGTATTCATATTTAAATATACATCTTGACCTTTTTCATAATCAAACATTTCATCATATAATATTATATGATTAGTTACTGTTTGTTTATTCATCATATACTCGTTTAATTCTTTTCGCTTAATGTTTGTTCTTGTAATGTTTAAATTTAGAGGATTTCTATACTGATAATATTTGTCATCTAATGACACACTATTAATAATCTTATAATAATTTTCTGTTTCATTGTTTCTCTTATTAATAGTTAGTTTAATCATATTTCCATCACATAAAGTATGTAATAATTTTGTATTAATCCAATCAATATGTTCTTCCATTACTGCACGATTTTGTTCTGGGTCACCTTCACAAATAAATCTAATACTTGGAAATGATTTTTTAATGTTAATTAAAATATTCATAATTACTTTTGGTGTCATAAAGATTTCTGTAATAATAATTGTATTAATGTTTTTTAAATTATTGATTTTCTTTTGATTAACTTTTGTTGTTTTATAATCAATACCAAAATAACTATGAAATGTATTTGCTAATGCTTCATCTGTTTCTATATTAGCAACAGAGCAATTAGTAAATCCTAATCGTAATGTTTTGTCATCATTAAAACAATCTAATTGTTTAATGTAATATGACTTGCCGAATCCAGCAAGTGCGGTCATTAAGAATGAACCAGTTGGATATACTACACCATCTTTTGTTTCTTTGCTAATGTTCCATTTTATTTCTGTATTTAAATCTAATGTTTTAGTCATGTCATAATGAGATTGTCTTGGTGTTACATTTTCAATGTAACAATATTTATAACCACCAATAGCATCGCTAAATTTAATATTAGCCATATTATAATTTCCATCAACACTAATAGCATCTGTTGATATTTTGATTAAATTACCACCTACTTTATTAATCAACTCATATAATCTAATATACTCATTTTCTAATACTTTATTATAAATAGGTAGATCGTTATTTAATTCTGTTTTAAAATTATTGACTTCAACAACATATAGTTTTTTATTATCAGCAATTTCCATAACATCTACATTTGATATTTTACCTTTTAATGATTTGATTTTTTTCTCATCTAATTTATCTTCATATAATACTCCATAATTATCACTAGCATAAAATGCTTGACATGCTTTGTCAAAATCAGTCTCAACATATCCACTAGTAAAATTTGTTTCTGTCTTACCTAAACGACCAATAAAATTATTGATAATATGCTTATAATGATTTGGATATTTTTCTACAACATCAGTAACATATTCTTTAAAATAATTTGCATCTAATACTTTATCATATTCACATAATAATTGATGAGTAATAGTAAATGCTATATTATGCTTAATAGCATATTTTAGAAAATCACCACTATACCAACAATTACCACGCATAAATAAAGTTGTATCAGTTGTATTAATAAAATACAATCCCTTTTTAATTTTGCCGTCATAATCCTTAATATCATTATGACAACCAAATACTTCATAGCATCCAAGTCTATTATTCATTAAACAATCTGTTCTACATTTATTAATATCAATTTCTAATATCTTGCCGTGTGTTTCTTCATTTACCATCTTAACAATATTTCCGTGTTTTGTTAATAGTTTTAGTACTTCATGATTAAACTCGCTTTTAGTATGCGGTTCATTAATGAACTCATTAAATAATTTTAGTCCAAAATTAGTAAGATTTTCATTATCAAAATCTTCACCTTTAATTTCTTTCATTATTGTTAAATCACTATTAGCAATAACTTGTTTATCTGGATAATTGATTTGCACTATTTTACCATTATATGTTTTGATTTGTCTAATTGTATTATCTACTAAAAATTGTTCTTTAAACATCCAAGCTAAATCATTTGTTTCAATGTATTCTTTTGTATATTTTTTTTCTTCTACTTTTCTATCATATACTATATGTTCAAAAGAACCCTTAACGCCTTGTGCTAATTTATGACCGAATGATGTAATTAATTCTTGATTATCACAATAATATAAATGATTATCATAGCAAAGACCTAGAAAGACTTTTGTATGTTTATCGTAATCATCAAAATTATTTGTATGTAAAAACTGATTCATATTAATATCAACTAATCGCCCACGAATATTTAATTCTATTAAATATTTAATTATAGCACTTGCTGAATAACCACATGTTCCATCTTCAATAGATCCTTCAGGGTTCTCCCATTCACAATCCTCTCGTGGTATGAATTCGTCATCACTATCATAACCATCACATTTACCATCATATTCATTTAATTTATCAATTACATTTTGTAATGTAACTTTCTTATTTCTATTATTTAATTTAATATGATGTAATAATGTTTCAGGAACACATTTATTTTCTCCACTATCTTTAAAATTATTAAACTGATGATGAGGTAATAAAACATTAGAATTAAATAATATTGTTTCTTCTTCATTAATATTAAACCTTCTTGTTGCTTTTGCACTAATTCTAAATACATCAATAACTTTTTCACTTCCTAAACCTTCTTGTGTTAATGCTTCTTTTGCGTCTTTTGGAACATTACAATATACATTACTATCAACAAAATCTGCTAAACTAATTGCTGTATAATTAGTAGCAACATCTTTTGATACATTTACTTTTACAGAGCATTCATTTGCTCTATATGCTTTTCTTTTACCGTCTTTATAAAATGATATGCTAATTTTTTGTGGAGATGTGATTACATATTCTTTTTTCTTCTTATCTAATCTTACACTATATGCTGTTCCATATAATGTATAAATATATCCACTTGGATTCTCCTCATTATATTTTTCTTTTAATAATCTATTAACCTCTAAACGAGGTAGTTTTTTATCAACTTTTAAATACTTTCTAGCTTCTCTTAAATCATACTTAATGCCGAGTTCTTTGTAAATGGTTTTTAGTTTTGTCATTTTATATATAACTTATATATTATATTTTAATTTTGTTTTTAAATCAATTTTAATTTATAATATATAAGTTTTTTAATTAATTTATATTTATTTTTTCCTAAATAAATATAAAAAATAAATTTCAAATTATTCCTAAACATTAATTTGTATTTTTTTCATTTTCTTTTTCTTCTAATAATTTTGCTTTTCTTTTATAATACGCTTTTCTATTATTAGCATTTACTACTTCTCTTCCATGATCTGTCTTTCTAAACACCTGCATCCTTGAAACCATATATTTATTGTAAGCAATACGCTCTTCATCAGTAAAGTCTTTTCTATATGTTGTTGTATTTACCATTACTTATATATATACACTATATAATATACTTAAATATTATTTAAATCAATTTTATTATTTATTTACTTTTAATAATATTGTTAAACATATTTTTACAATCATTCCAAAATATTCAATATTAGTAGGAACTTCATTTGGTACTAATATTTTTAACTGATATAAATGTAGTTTTATTCTTTTATTACAAATTTTAAGAGTATTTAATAATTTACTTTTATCTTCACTAGGAATTGCTAAAGTATCTTTATTTTTAAAATAACTGAATAAAATAATTAAATCTTTAATAATTTTAATTCGTGTTGTTGTTGTGATTAGTTTTGGAAATTCTAACTCAAAATCATATCTCTTAATAAGTAATTCTAAATTATCAAGTTCATCTAATAATGCACTATGAGTTTTATTAATATTCTTCTTAACATGTGGCGACTGATTTTTAAAATCACTAACTAAACTGCGGTTCATAACTTATATATTAACATATATATTATTTTTTAAATACTTTTATTTAATATTTAATTTATTTCCCTATACTATATAAATGGCGAACATACAAGAGCGAGTAGAAAATCTAACTGGAGGTAATTCGTCTTCGTCAAGTCTTCCTATTGCTGTTGATATTGCTACATCATTTTTAACATCAGTTGTAAAATCTATAGGATACAATACACCAGTTCAAGATAGTGTGGATATGGAAGATAAACCATTAGCAGTATTAAGTAAAGCAGCCTATGAAAATTATAAAACTGGTGATACAAAAGAAACTCAAAAGATGATAGATGAATATAATATTGGTTATAATATTGTTGAAGATTTAACAGACCCTGAATATGTAACTGCTATTAATGAAGAACAACGAAAAATAGTAATAGCATTTAGAGGCACAGACTCTACATTAACAAATATTGCTGATGATATTGCTGATATTGAAATAGCTGCTGGATTAGCAGAAACTCCTATATTATCTTATGTCCCTAGTCGCTTTAAAACTGGTGAAAATGTATTTAAAAAAGTAAAAGAACAATATCCTGATTATGAAGTTAATTTAACAGGTCATTCATTAGGCGGAACAGTCGCAAGATATATAGGTGATAGATATAAGGAAAAAGCAGTTGTATTTAGTGCTGGGGCATCTCCATTAGAACCATACATAGAAAAGAAATTAGGTACTGCCCCAAGCACTGCAAAGTTTTATTTTACAGATACTTTTGATTTATTAAGTAATACATCTAAATTTACTGAAAAGAATATTAGAATTGTTAAGACTAAAGATGTTAATAAAAAATATTTTACAGGTAGTCATGACCCTTCTAATTATTTAGAACCTGTTAAAGAAAAGTTAAAACCTATTCGTGAAAGCGTTACAAAGTCATTAACTAAAATGTATCCACAAAAAATAAAACAAACAACATTTAAAACAGAATATAGCGAAGATCCATTTAAAAAAAGCATATGTCAGTTAAGACCTGAACTCTGTTATGAATGAAAACCGTTTCATACTCGGTTTAAGAGGGTGCGCTCCTTTCCTTATTTGTCGCAACTTTTGAAAGTTGCTTTGAGCGCTATTAAGGATTACCACCACCAACATCAATATTAGTATCATACGAACCTGATATTATATTATCATAAAGTCCATCATCTCCTCTCGCATTTGCTCTATCAGCATTAATCATTCTTTCTTCTTCTCTATCATCACTTTCAATTCCATTATAATAATTTTTTCCATCTTCAATATTAATAGCTCCATCATCTATTTGTTCTTCTGCTTCTTTAACTAATTCATCTTTATGCTCGTCAGGATTAAAAAATGCTTGATTGTTTCTTGGTAATGTTCCTATATATTCATAATATTGAGCTAATTCCATGTGTAAATTATCAGCACGGTCAGCATCTGTGGCAGTATTTGGGTCTAATCCTCTATTAGCAAAATCTAAACGAGCCATCATTTGTGAGCGTGCATCCCAATAATCACGCTCTTCTTGTGATTCGTAATATTGTTTATTAAATGCTTGTTTAAATATATATTGTCTTTCGTTGTATGATAATTCACGACCAGTTTCTAATGTTTGTTTATCTATTTGTTCTTGTGCTAATTCTTTATTTTCATCATTTAACAAAGCCTCAATATTATCATCTGTTGTTAATCTTGGTGGTCTTCCATTCTTTATTTCATATGGGTCAGGTTTAGTTCTTGGTGGATCTACTGATGGTTTTGTTATATAATCATTAGGGTCAGTACTCATAGGGTCATATGTTAATCGTCGTGCGTGATATTCAGCGGTCGCATCAAAATATAAAAAGTTTTGTTGTCCTGTAATATGTTGATAGTCATTATATTCTGCTACTTGTCTCTCATATTCAGCCCTATACTGTTCTAAATCGTCTGATAATTTGAAATTATAAGCATCATATGTTTGTTGATTTTCTTCATTCATTCCACTTATCATAGTATGAAAGTTCTCATCACTTTGATATGCTGTTGGACTATAATACATATTTGTTGTATTAAATCTCGCAGCTCTTTCTTCTAGATTTCCAGTCATACCTAAATAATTAATTACAAATCTTTGATTTGCTTCATCATATATTGCTAGGTCACTATTATTTGTTAAATCTAATTGTCTTTGAAATGCTATTCTATCTTCTTGTCTTTGTCTTGCTACTTCAGCAGGAGAATATTCAGGTAAATTATTTATATCTCCTCTATCACCCATAGATAATAAATGCATATAATCTACATATTGTCGTAAAGTCATTCCTGCTTCTTGAGCTCTCCATATTTGAGCGTCCCCAGGATTCCAAGTTCCATATTCTTCTACAGGTGTAGTTGCTAATATTTCATCGTCTCTACTATAAAAACCTCTAGCAGCTATTGCTCTATTTTCTTCATCATAGCGTTGTAGATTTTCTATTTCATCTCTTGTTAAAGTATTTTCTCTCAATGTATTATATTGATATGTTAAAAATGCTCGTTCTCGTCTATCTACTGGTAAGTTTTGTAATGATAATAGTTGTGGTATAGTAATATTCATACTATCTGCTGTTGTTTGCATATTATTAGTATAGTCTGTAAATAATCTACGAAATCCATATATACCATCAGGATCAATATATGCTGTTATAGTTGGGTCTTTGGTACAAGCCATTGCTATAAGACTTGCTTGATTTTCTTCAAATAATTTACCATTTTCTTGGAAATTTTCCATTATTATTCTTTGAGCGTCATATATTCTTGATTGTGTAAATCTAGTAGCAAATGAACTATCTTTCGTAGCCCATACAACTAATTCAGGGGGGTAATCTAATGTATGTGTCTCATCCCATATTCTATATAATTGTTGTTGAGCGTCCGCACTCTTAATTTGTGTGAATTTTAATTCTTCATATTGGATTTGTCCTGATAATAAACTATCTCTATACCATGTTTTATCTGTTGCTTGGTCTAACCATTCCCAATCTGCTTGTGATATAGGTTTATAATCAGCTAATTTTTCTATAGCTTCAGCAATTTCAGGGTGTCCGTCTTTGAGAGCAAGGTCTCTTACTGTTGGTAATAAATCTCGTGCCATTAACTCTTGAATTCTTTTTTCTTTATCACTTAAACTATCTAATGATACAGTATTAATATTACTATGTGGAAATGATCTTCCTTCAAATTTCGTTAGTAACATTTCAATAAATGGTCTCGCATCTGTTTCATAATCACCAAAATCATCATCGCTTTCTTTATTTGTCGCAAGTCTTCCTCCATATTTTTGTCTTTCAAATTCATGGAAAGTTTCAATAACATTAAAATTATTTTTTGCTAAATTCTCTAATATCCACCTTCTATTAATATTATGAGTATCTCTATCTCTACGAGCTCTATCATCTCCAAACCACCCCATAGTTGCTCCTACAATAGCCGCAAACGCCATTGTTCCTAATGCTACTACAACAGAAAGACCTAATGATGCCGGTGCTAAAGCAGCCCCTAATGTAAGAGCACCAGCTGCTATACTTTCAACAGTTGCACCAATTGCTAAAGATGCTACTGTTCCTATACCAGCCATAGTTGCTCCTGATAAAGCACCAGCACCAGCATGAGTAAATCCATTTTTAAGTAAAAAATCTTGAAAAAGCATATCTAATGGAACAAGAGCCGCACCAACAATACCACCTGCTACTATTTCTCCAATTGATGTAATAGCACCTCTAACTAATGCTCTACTTGTGGCTGCTAATGCTGTTTCACCTCCAATAGTTATAGCATTTCTTGTTGCTATAACAAAAAACCTTGACGCAATTGTTGGAAGAGCTCCAGCCCCACCAACAGTAGCACCAATAGCTGCCCCTCGTACATAGATGTCTTCAATATTTTTAAAAATTTGACTTTCACCAGCAAAATGAGCTATAATCATGGCTGCGGTCATACCAGCAATTGTATGACCTAATGCTTCTCCTAATGCTGTAGCGTTTATACTTTTAAATGTTTCACTATACTTTATAGACTTAAGAGAATTTGATATTGATGATTGTTGTTGCGGTTGTATTTGTGTAACTGGTGGATTTGCTAATTCAAAACTAGCCATCACATCACTTACTTTTGTAAGCGATTCAGCGAAATCACCTTGTGATATTGTTGCTCCTGATCTACTTGAAAAATATTCACTAAAATTAGAAGAATTTGATTGCATTTCTAATATAGTAACTGCTCTCTCTGCTGATGGTATTCCTCGTAGTTCGCTATAGATTTGTTGTTCTACAAATAATTTATTCAATTGTGTTTCAAATTTAGTTGCTTCCAAATTAATTAAATTAGGTTGATTAAATTCACCACCAAATATAAGTGTTGTGTCTTCTATAATTGCTGGATTATTAGCAATTTTTGCTCTCAAATTAACCTCTTCCTGATGTATTTCTATTTGTTTTTTTATTATTTGTTTAGTATAATTATCTATTTTATAAGAACCATCAATTGCTTTAAATAATTCAGCTAATTTTGTTTCATATATTGATTTTTCAATTCTATACGAGGCACTATCTACTACTTTTGTTGGATCAGGCATATTTGGAATTTTTAGATTTTGTAATTCAGGAGGCATTTCAAATGATACTTTTAATACATCTAATGGTAGTGAGTGAGTTAGCATATTAATATTTAACACATCTGTTGGTGGAGCAATTGGGTCATTAGAAGAACCTTGTCCTGCTGAACCTCTATCTGTTTGCCTTCCGTATCCTTTTTCTAATGCTTTATTTGTTAATCTTAAATTTGATAATTCTACTCCTTCTGTTTTAGAAGTAGGAACAGCCTCCTCTATTAATACTTTTGTTTTGGCTGGTTTTCTAGCTCTTGCTTTCATTGTTGATTGTTCTATTTCAGCAGTTAATCTTAATGTTTCTTGTTGGTCTATTGTTAAATCACTACCAGTAACAAAATCACCTAATCCACCAAATGGATTATTAAGTAAATCACTACCAATAGCATAATCATTTAATCCACCAAATGGGTCACTAACTATTGCTTTCTCATAAGCAGATTTAACTCTAGAATATGCTTCGTCTGCTGTTAAAACAGTTTCTTTTGCTGTTCCTATTTTATTTGAAATTCCTCGTCCTTCAGCATCTGTGCTTCTAATTATTTCATCCATAATATATTTTTGTTTTTCCATACCTGTCATACTTTCAGGAGCAGATGGAAGCATATATCCTTCCTTTAATTCTGCTTGTATCATATTTTCATACATTCTATTAAATTTTTCTGCTGGTGTTTCTGTTGGTTTTGCTATTTTATTTACATTTGACTTATCAGGTAATTCTTGTAATCCAACACCTTCCTCGTTTAATTGACTTAATCTATTTGCATATTCTATTCTATTAATTACATTATCAATAGCATTAGACATATTAGGAATGTTTTGTCTTCCAGCACGAAGTTGAGGAGCTACTTCGGCATTATCAAAAGCAACTCTATCTATATATGTATCTACAGTAAGTGGAGGCATAATATCTTTACGATTACTAACAGGATTAGTGCTACTATGCGGAACTAAAGGTTGTGGTACTGCTTCATTTCTTCTTAAAACAAAGTCAAAATGTTCCTGCCTTATAGTAATAGGGTCAAACTCTTCTACAACACTACTGACTTCTCTTATACTACATTGAGGGTTGCTTTGTAAAAATCTTGTATCTGTATAATTACAAATCGTCTCCTCACGAAATACTACCCTCGTGCTTTTTGTTTGTGACATTTATATATATATTGGGGGATATAAAAAATCCCCCATGCCCCCTAATTAAATATAATTTCTTAAAGTGTCTCTGGAAACAAGAATACATCAAATCTTTGGCGAAACATGCTTTGACCTTCTTTGGGATGAAAATCTATAAATAAAAATTCATAGTTATTACCTTCGCCAATTGCTTTATCATATATTTTATAAAATGTATCTTTATCAATCTCTCCAGCAACAGATTCATAAACATCTTCTAACTCATTTTGGTCTTTCGTTTTAAACAATATCATACTTGTTGCTTGATTTCTTATAACTTTTGAAAGTCCTCCTGCTTGTGCCTTAAATGATTGAATTAAAAAAAATAAACTGCAACCAATTGAACCCCCATCTGCTAATTGACCTGTATGGCGACTTAATGTTGCTAAATTATTTAATTTGCGAGGTTTTTGATATAATAGACTTCCCATAGCATCGTCTATTAAAACTGCTATTCTTGGTTTTTCTCCATTCCATCTATGAGTAGGTTTTAAAAACATATTATCTTCATCATTAAAGAATTGTAATAGTAAATCATCATTACCCATATATTTACCTGACTTAATGTCTTTCATTAATTTATTATATTTTTTTAAGTCTTCTAAATAAGTTTCTAAATCTCTTGCTTCTTGATTAATAATATTTTTTATGTTATCTACTATTGCTGTGTCATCTGTATCCTCAAAAATATGTTCTACCTTTAATCTACTCATAATTTCTTTATTACTATTTAAAGTTGGAGAGACTGCTATTACATAATCAAAATTCATTTTCTCTATTAAATTAACTACTGCTGTTGTTTTACCTGAAGCCCTTTTTCCTACTGCTATACATACTTGATGCATTTTAGGAAGATTAGGAGATGTTTTATATTGTCCGCTTTCACTTTGTGGTGGTATAATTTCCATACCTTTAATCTTTTTCATTGATTTCTTGCGAGTTACTTTTGTTTCTTCATCATCACTCATTTAATATAAAGAAATAAAATAAATCTTTAAATTAAATATTAATCTACCTAGGACGAGACATAGGCAAAAAATTACCTCGTGTCATATTTAAATATCTTTCCATTTCTAATCGTTTCTCTTGTGACATTGGTGGTTTTGGTGGTGGTGCTTGTTGTTGTTGCTGTTGCTGTTGAAAGCGTTGAGGTAATGGCTGTTCTTGTCTAGTTACTGGATTAGTCGCAACGCTTGGAGGCATAGGTACTTGTTGCTGTTCTACTTTTGGTTTTGCTCTTACACGCTTTACAAATATAACATCTTTAGATGCTTCAAATGTATCTTCATCGTCACTAGATTGTTCTATAATAACTTTTGCCTTTGGGCGAGGAGGGCGCCTCGCAACCGCCTTTACTGGTTTTTCTGTTTCCTCCTTTACTTCTTCGCGAACAGGGCGGTTCGCACTCGCCTCATCTTCATCGCGTTTAGGGCGACCCCCAACTTTTAATGGTTTCTTTGGTGCTTCCTCATCTTCATCTTCACTTTCACTTTCATCTTTAACTTGTTTCTTTTTCTCTTCTTTTTCTTTTGCTAAAACCTTATCTTTATATTTAGCAACCATAGCTTCTTCTCTTGCTTTACTAGCATTCTTTTTTGCTTTTGCTAATCTTATTGCTTTTTGTTCTTCAGTCTCGTCTTTTGGTGGAGGCATTTTATAATATAAGAAAAGAAAATAATTATAGTTTTCCTTTTTAAAATAAAGTTTTCCTTTTTATAAATATAGTTTTCCTTTTCCTAAATATAGTTTTCCCTATAAATTAAATCTCTTCTTAAATAACTTAATATTCTCTCTTAAACTTGTTGTAGCTCCCCATAAAATATGTTTTGCTAATGCTCCTGCCGTCATAGGTTTATTAAAATCCTCATTAACTTTATGCCTAGCAATATATGCTTTTCTTTTAGCCTCGTCTTTGTGGTCTAAATAAGTAGATGAAGATTTTGCTCCAAAATGGACTTTAGTTCTATCCTTATCACAGCATTTTGTTTCCCCTTTACAGTGACAAAAAGTGGCTACTAGTTTCTTGTCTTCTCTTGGACTTGGTTTAATATCCAAAAGTTTTGTCATTTAATATATATTTATAAAATATTTTTTATAACATAAGTATATAAATGAGAGGTGGCGTATTAAGCGATTTAGCAATTAAATCAGCATATCCTGAATTCCAAGCACCCAATATAGGTTTAGCATCTGCTCTTGAAATGATCGTTATGGATAAGCATGAATTCACTGGAATTAAATTACCAAAAGATATTAAGCGTAAGCGTGTATCAAGATTTCCTATTAATGATATTGCTAATTTATCATCTGTAGGTGGTGTTGATAATAAAGCAAAAACATTATACGCTTCAGTAAAAGGTTATAGAAAAAAATTAGGTTCATCTAATTTTGATTTAGAAGACAGGCAACACATGTTTAAGGAGTTAGATAAAAGAATGGGTGCTGATTATGGAATGAACCAAGAACTAAAAAGACGAGGTGGATTTGTAGATATTATTGATGCTAAATCGGCAATATCACAGGAGCAACTTGTTTCAAATTTAGCAAAGCAAAATATTAATGTATCAAAACTTAATCAAAAAATACGAGACAGCACTTTAGGATTGCAAAGAGTAGAATCACAATTAAATAGTTCTTTATTAAGTAATTTAGAAAATGCTAAAGTAGCTTCTGTAAAACAAAATACATTAATAGCACAAGACGAGAGATTTAGAAGATTAAGTGGAGGAGAAGTATATTATAATGCTTTAACACAAAAAGATTATTACAACAGATTAGGTGACACAAACCGAAAAACTTTTTTAAGAGAAGGTGAAGGTTTAAAAAAAATGAATTTTGCTTATAATATAAATCAAGACACTGAAACTGAAGCAAAACAAAATTTATTAGCACTTGTTGGAGCAAAAACAGCAAAAGAATATAAAGAAATAACTGGAAGAAATTTACCAACTAAAAGTATTTCATTAGAAGAAGAATATGTTTATGTTAAAGAAGATAAACCAGAACATAAAAAGGGTTTTGAACAACAAAGCACAGAAGAAAAATATAAACCTGAAAATATGGAATTATTACAAGTAAATGAAGCAGAGGAAGTTAAAATGCCGATGTCAAAATTTTCAAAGAGAGACCCTGCTTTAAAAGATTTACCAAAAGATTTTGAAGGAAATGTTGATTTAACTGAATATATTAGAAAGCGAGAACAAGGCAAAATGAATGAACTTAACAATTATGCTAAAAACAACGAAGAACTTGTTAAAAAAGTAGAACAATTAAAGTCAGGACAAAAACCATCACAAAGATATTTAACTACACCAACTCAATTTTATGAAGAATATGGAAAACCACATCATAAACGAGATTCAGTAAAAGAAACACCAACAGAACAATTAGGAAGAACAATAAGAATGGCGAGAAAAGAATTACGAGAAAGTTATGGAGATGAATTTAGTAATGAATTTAATCAAGAAGGAAGAGCAGAACAACTATTCGAACACTTTGAAGAAGCAACTCAATTAAATATAACAACTAACCAAATTGATCCATACTAAAAAAATTTTTTATTTTTTTTATTTAAAAATAAAATATTTAGTAATATTATATATTCATTCTTTTAAAATGGAGGTTGAAGGTTTAGAAAGAAAAAAACAAGATAATCCTTATAATTATACTGAAGACCAACTTGCCGAGAAGAAACTTGCTTTACACAATATGAAAATCATATATCCTGATGTAAATGAATTTTATGCTGAAATGGTTTATGATATGTGCAAAAATACAGATGAAGCTAAAATTGAATTACTTAAACAAAAAATATTAAATGAACCATTTAAGTACAAAGAAAGATACAAGACACTTCAGGAAGAATTAGATTTAATTGTTAATGATACTATTCTTAATCCAATAGTAGTTACTCAACCTTTAGAAAAGGTTGAACCAAATACCGAGTGCGATAAGCACACTAGCGTTAATACGGATTTCGCGAATGAGGAGAGTGCTGATGCTGATGCTGATGAGGAGACCGAGCAACCTATTCTCTCCCAAGATTAATTTGCGAAGCGTCGCAAACTCGCATTTTTTGGTTCAACCTTTTTTAAAGGTTGGATTAATAATCATTTAGAAAATAATTATAATATTTTATTTTAATTATTTTAAAAAGTATGTATATATATAATGAGTTCAGGAAGATTTACCGACCAACAAGTTGTTAATAGTTTTAATCTCTTCATAGATACAGAGAAGTCCTCTATTTTAGGAGATGGTAATAGCAGAGGTGATGATATAAATATTCATTTAGAAGGTTCAACTATTATTGCTAATGATGGAGAGATGATTAAACTAACATTAACTAATTTTGAAATGTTTAATAACTTATATCATGTAGATGCTAATAATAGTAGATTTCAAACAAGATGTGGAACTGATGCTCTTATTACTCCTAGTCCAGTTGAGCGTGATTTAACAAGACAAAACTACGCAACTTTAGGAGATATTGCTATTGATTTTGCGAATATAATTGGTAATGTTATAAATCAAACAACAACATCAGCTCATAAAGTATTAGTTGTTGATATGAAAAATGTAGTTCAGCAAGGTTTTGTTCCATACGATACTGAAACAGGGCAAAATTATACTGTTACTGGAGGTGCTGGAGCAGTAGTAGTTCCTAACACATTTGTTAAACCAACTCCTTTAAGTTTAGCAGCCACAGGTAATAGATTAATAGATATTACATTTCAAACATTTCAGGGCACTTCTACTCTTACAGAACACGCTCATATAATAGAAAAACTGAATATTGAATGTTTAGGAACTCAAGGTGATTGTTATGCTATTTTAGGTGGTATAAGACAAGATAAATCAGGTTCAGCATTTAATAGTTTAGAGGTTAATTTAAATCCTGATGGTTTAGCAAATCCTGCTTTATCAACAAAAATTAGAGTTAGAGGTTATTTTCCAATGCAAAGAACAACTGACCCATATGTTTATTTAAGATGTTCTTCTTCGCAAAATGGCGGTTTAGAAATGGCGATATTAAATGATAGTGCTATTACATCCACATCAAATAATAGCGATATTACTACAAGTAATATTATTGCTAAATTAAAACGAGATGTTGAATTTATTACTTATGATAGTGGAATGGGAGATGAATATTTTATAAATCTTCAACAAAGAAAAATATCATCATTAAACTTAAGTTTAACAGATTCTAAAAATAGAAAACTTGGAAGAATAAGAAATGCTACTGTTGGAACAGCCGCGGGTTATATGAATGATGTTTCTGGTGCCTCTGCGGCTGCTAAGATACTTGCTGGACGACGATATATAGAAGCAACTACTGAAGGATTTGCTGATAATACTCAATCTACTTTAGGAAATTTATTCTTTACGGCAGTTTTAAGAGTTGATATTATTAAAACAGGAAATCCAGCAAGATTAGAAAGTCCAGCATTACCTCTTCCATTACCAGCACGAAAAGCACAAAATGGTGTATTATCAGTTCAAAATTTTGGAATGCCTAAAAATGGGGTCTAAGCAACTTTCAAAAGTTGCGACAAATAAATTAAATAATCCCTCCTTATTATTTAGGAGTTTTTGTGATACTTTTTATTAAAAAGTATTCGTAATTAATATTATATTATTAAATTATTTTCTTGTATAATAATATAAACGATGGCTTCCGTGCTTCCCAGCAACCTCTCTTTCTTCATGAGCCGAATGCAAGGTGTCTCCACTTCGCATTTCAAAATCAATCCGCAAACTTCTGGCGATGTTGGTGCTAATAGAATTCTCCGCTTTGAAGTCCCTTCTAATACGATCGTAAATTTCCGTTCGCTACGCTTATTTATGAATGTTGAATGCACTAACTCTACTAATACAAGAGTTACATCGCTTCCTCCAGATTTTTCGTCGTTAATTGAACGAGTTTCGGTATATATTGGTGGCGTGTTAGTTGCTAATGGTTTCAATGGTTACAATACTTTAGTTCATGCTAAAGCGGCTCTACAAGGTTCAAAATGCGGTCCACTAGGACACCCTGAGATGGTTCGTGGAAAACGCTATCACTCTTTCCTTGCTAGTGGTAATGCTAATGCTACTTTAACCGATGACGGCACAACTGCTGATACTTGTATTGAAACATATTCAGGTGACTCTGCTGGTAATGATTATTTTTGCATTGATAATTTTGAATCTCTATTAGGCACAATTGAGCCCCAAAATTTAGACACGGGTCTTGTGGGAACAATAGTAATTGAAATTTCACTTGCTGACAACACTGTTTGCTCCGTAAGTGCTACTCGTGCTTTACCAGCAATTCAAACAGATGTTTATTCGGTTGTTGGAACTGCTGGTTTTGATTTAGCAATTGCCAATCCAGGTACTCCCTCATACACTTTAAAAAATGTTAATATGCAAATTGAGGTTTTAAGTTTAGCAACAAATGTTCTAGATACTATTGTAGAACAGCGTATAGGACAAATCGGGTACCTTTCGTTACCATTTAAGAACTATTTTTCTTTTTCCAATACACACGACAGTTCAACTCGCTTCAATGTAAATTCAGCGTCGTGGGATCGTTGCTGGTTTGCTTTCCGTGATACTGGTTTTGCTAGTGTAGCACCACCCGTTCGTATTAAAGGTTATAAAGGTGCTGGTGCTTTTACAGCTGCTACTTCAGGAGGTGCGGCTTCAGGTATTGATGTTGGTCGTCCTGAATATGATGCTGGTGGAACATTAAACACTAATGCTGAAAAATATAAACCAGCTTACTTTAACTTTAGGGAAAAGAAAACAGCTTCAACAACTGCTTCAACCTATCAGTTACAAATTAATTCAGCGTCCGTCCCCAATTATAAATTATCTGCTCCTGAACTTTTAGCGTTGTCTATGAACTCGCTAGATTATTATGATAAAAATCACAAACTAACTCTTCACCAATACAAATGTAATTATTTTGTCGGTTGCATGCGGTTCTGTTTGCCTGATTCGGACTACTCAAGATTAGGTTCAGGAATTGATGTAAGAGGTACAAGTGCGAGTTGCTCCCTTAACACAACTGGATTAGATTCGTGTAATTTAACTATATTCGCTGAATGCACAAGTGAATTACGCATTGGTGCTGGAAGGCAGATAGAAGTTATTGTATAAAGCGAAAAGCGTTTCGCACACGCAACTCCGTTCTATTATTTCTTAAAAAATTATATATAATATTTAATTTATTATATATAAATTATTTTGTTATACTTTTTATAAAAGTATATATATATATAAAATGGTTGATGTTATTGGAATGTATAATGGTATGAAACCCAAAAAAGGAGCAAGAGAACCAACTTATTATGATTTAGACGCAGCTGGTGGTATGCTTACTGATAAATCTTATTACACATTAGGAATTGATACTACTCACGATAAATTGAGACAGACACAACCAAAACCAATTGCTATGTTTGAGAAAGCATTTAATAGGTCTTCTATGTCTCAAGTGTTAGGTGTTAAAGTAGAAGCAGATGCTGTAATTATGGGAAAACCTGAAACAGATAGAAATGCTGGAATGCAAGCACCAACTGGTTTCGCAAGAAATCAATTAAAAGGTTTAGCATACGATATTAATAAACCAATTGATTTAGAAAACATCATGCCTTTAGCAAATAATTTCTATCAAGATAGTGTGAATGTATTAGGAAATTTACGATAAGCGAAAAGCGTTTCGCACACGCAACTTCGTTTTTTTTGGTTCAACCTTTCTTAAAGGTTGATAAATATTTTTTTTTTATTATGTTATATAAATAATGCCTCCCCCATATGGATCAAGTAATTATGATACTGATAGATTTGTTTTAGTATCAAATGCTATTGATTCATCACATATAAAAGATGGGACTATAATAGCAGATGATATTGCTATTAATGCTATTACTGAAAATAAAATTGCTAATTTAAATGTTACTACAGCAAAAATTGCTGACTTAAATGTTACTGAAAATAAAATTGCTGACTTAAATGTTACTGAAAATAAAATTGCTACTAATGCTATTACAAATACAAAAATTAATGCTTTAGCAGTTAGTACTGAAAAAATTGCTGACTTAAATGTTACTGAAGGAAAAATAGCTAATTTAAATATTACAGAAGGAAAAATAGCATCGTTTGCTGTTAGTAGTACTAAAATTCGTGATTTAGCAGTTACTAGTGGAAAAATTGCTGACTTAAATGTTACATCAGGAAAGATTGCTGACTTACATGTTTTAACAAGTAAAATTAATGATTTAGCAGTTACTACAGCAAAAATTGCTGATTTAAATGTAACAACTGAAAAAATTGCTGATAATGCTATTACTGATAATAAAATAAATGCTAATGCTGTAACAGATGGGAAAATGGTTAATGAAGCAGTTTCATCACGCATTATTCGTGATTTAGCAGTTACTACAATAAAAATTGCTGATTTAAATGTTACAGAAGGAAAAATAGCGAGTTCAGCAGTTACTAATACTAAAATTGGTGATTTAGCAGTTAGCACTGGAAAAATTGCTGATTTAAATGTTACAGAGGGAAAAATAAATACTGGTGCTGTTACAAATACAAAAATAGGTGCTTTAGCAGTTACAGAAGATAAAATATATCCTCTTGCTATTACAGAATATAAAATATCTCCTCTTGCTGTTATTACAGGAAAAATTGCTGATTTAGCAGTTACTACAGGAAAGATTGCTGATTTAAATGTTACATCAGCAAAGATTGCTGACTTAAATGTTACTACAGGAAAGATTGCTGATTTACATGTTACAGAAGGAAAAATAGGTGCTTTAGCAGTCACAGATGCTAAAATTGCTAATACAACAATTAGTCTTGGTAAATTATCGGCAAGTGCTATTACAAGTTTGCAAACAACACCAGCAAATTCTATTAATAGTAGTCATATACAAGATGGAACAATAACTGGAGGAGATATTGGTGCTTATACTATAACAGATGGTAATATATTATTTAATAGTATTGGAAATGATAAACTTAATGATTTAACTATTCAAGATAATAAAATTGCTAATTCTACAATTAGTCTTGGTAAATTAACAGCAGGTGCTATTACAAGTTTGCAAACAACACCAGCAAATTCTATTAATTCAAGTCATATACAAGATGGAACAATAACTGGAGGAGATATTGCGGCTACAACTATTACTGCTACTAATATTGCTAATGAAACTATAACAAAATTTCAAATTGCTCCTAATGCTATTACAAATGATAAAATTGCTTCAAGTGCTGTATTAGCGATTCATATTGGCAATGGTGTTGTTAATTCAAGTCATATACAAACTGGGACAATATTAGGAGAGGATATAAGTGCTGGAACAATTAATTTAAGTAATTTATCAGCAAGTGCTATAGCATCTTTAACAACAGTAACAATACCAGCAAATTCTATTAATTCAAGTCATATAATAAATGGAACACTATTAACAGAGGATATAAGTAATAACGCTATTACTAACGCTAAAATAGCAGACTTTTCTATTAGTAATAGTAAATTACAAGATGATAGTATTGATAGTCGTAAAATAATAGCAGGTTCAATTTTAGGAACTGATATAGCAATTAATCAAATTGGAGTTAATCATTTAACAGGAACAGCATATTTAGATTTAATAACAACTCAAGCACCTGATAGCATTAATAGTAGTCATATTGTAAATAGAACAATAACAGGAACTGATATTGCTCTTCAAACTATTAAAGGAGAAAATATCGAACCAGAAACTATTACATCTTATAATTTATCAATATCATTAAATAATCAAATAACGGCATTACAAACATCAATAAATTATCTATTAGCACATGCTGTATTAATGAGTGCCGATACAATATTTATTGGTACAGGGTCGGGTGCAAGTCAATGGCTTAATATACCAATTAATTTAGTTGTTAATGAAAGTGTTGAAGTAAATATCCAATTTAAATTTACTGGAACTTATATAGCTAATTCAGTATATTTATCATATATGGTAGGTAATTCTATGTATAACTTTTTGGAATTTAGAACTAATGGATTAGTAAATAATTCAGCAGAGACTTGGACTGGGACGGGAAGTGAAATTATGAGAGGCGTTGAAACATTGGGTATAGATAATGTTTTAAATTTTACAATCAATCGTGTAGTTGATAATGTAGGTTCATTTAAACGATATAATATAATTGGAACAGGAGTTTATTGTTTTGCAGGTAAAGGAACTACCCGAATTGAATATTCTGGAATGGTTGAAACAGGTGGAAACTTAAATTTAGTGCCTACAGGTATTCGTATCACTCATGGAAATGGATATGCTATGACGGCGAGATACCATACTATTAGTAATCCTGTCTAATTAAAAAGATTTATTTATTTAGGAAAAATAATTTTTTTATTTTATATATAATATATAAAATGAAAATGGACGATTACAAACTTCCTGAATTAAGAACGATTGCTAAATATTTAGAAATTGAAGGTTGGAATAAAATGAAGCGTGCCGATTTAGAAGCACAGATATTTTTAAAAGAGGTCTCGAATGCTATGATTAGCGAACATTACAATCAAGTCAAATACTTTGATGTTGATACAAGTAATTGTATTAAATTAGAATATTTAGATTTATCTAATTTAGTTGGTGATTTTTACATTAGAAATAATATACCTATAATACAAACACATCAACTATAATGGATTGGACGGAAGATATAGATCATGTACTTAATAATATAAGAATAAATTGTATATTATTAAAC
>ENA-OSIY01000550-OSIY01000550.1-marine-metagenome-genome-assembly--contig:-NODE-550-length-20819-cov-6.894417_pt1 | contig 20819 bp, 16 predicted proteins | sample MGYA00237884_ERZ534233 | MGnify/ENA primary metagenome ERZ534233 (study PRJEB26412, sample SAMN06343840) | marine metagenome | isolation source: estuarine water | place: USA: Columbia River Estuary... | reverse complement strand
ACTATTTACAAAATTAAAAAATGGCAACTTAGTAAGCGTATTTGATGATGACGAAGATGATATTGATTTAAAAGACCACCGAGATACGATGTACGCAGATAGTAAATTATATAAATCAATTGACAAAAGCAATCCTGATAAAGTACTTGTTGTTAAACGTTCAGTTAGAGCATATAAAAATTTTCGCAGATATATAGAGAGTCCTTCCAGTAAAATAGGACATGAATATTTATGGGACCTTGTGTGTTTTAGAAACCCGGAGCTATTTAACAACGGAATGAATCTTATTATCATTGAGAGTAAAGATGACGATGTTACTGGAAATGTAAGCGTTTTATGTCCATCAAACCATTACAGTAAGGAATTTTTTGACTTTAGTAAACCTAGTTCAATATTGATAAAACGAGACAATTTTTATGAACCCATTATATCATACGAAGATACCAACACGAAATACATCGTAAACAAATTATTTAATAATACTGCCATTAAACAGATTCCTTCTCTCAAAAAAATTTTATATATGATTAAGTCTTCTTTAAACAATAAATGTCTTCCATTACAAAGTAGACCCAAAGAATATAAATTTGCGTCAAATATCCCTCTTGAAAAAGTACGATCTATTCTCGACAAGAAAAAATTTACTGTAATATCACAAATAATTAACTATAATGGGAAGGTTATTGGGTTAGAAATTGACAAAGATAAAATGACAGGCATGATACCTATTTTCCCATCTGCTGCGGCCGATGATATTGAATATAAATGGTTAGATGATTATCATGGGATCAAATATAAAGATACTATTGAATTTTTGAGGTTTGCTGCTCACGAAACGGGCATACCTGTTGAACCAAAAATGAAGGTTGTTAATGATGGTATATTGGTTGGCATTATTACTCAAACAAACCAATTCGTTCATATTAATCCTCCAATATCTGACCCTGTACCAGACGTTCATGGCAAGGATCTTGTCGTTATGAATGACACTGATTATGATAGTATTAACAACATATTATTAACCAACAAAGGCGTTGATACAGACAGAATGAAATATATGAAAAAATTAAAGATTGAAACCGGATTTTTTAATACATTTAGAAATCTTGTTAGACTCACGTTAGGGCAACATAATTATAAAGACTTTCGAAAAAACATAGAATTGATAATATCTGATGATGGAATGACATATATGAATAAAGTTAAGGATGTAGAGGAGAATTTAAAAAAAATGTTAGGATCGATCGTAGAATTTGTTGATATTCCAGAAGATGCGTTAAATAATATGGACAACATTTCAGTTTGTCTTCCATTATCTAAAGAAAAATGTTCATCAAAACCATTTTGTTTGATGAGAAAGGGCACTTGTATACTTATGATACCAAGCAAAAACTTGATTACCGATACAGACAATGTTGTTATGTATTATGGTAGAATGGCAGATGAACTAGTTCGGTATAGTAGAATACAATCATTTATATTTGAACCAAAGTCGTTTCTCAGTTTCTCTAATTTAAAATATAATTTGAAGGACGATGAGGTTATTTTACTCGAGAGTTTATTAAAAACTGGTTATTTTGACGAGCTTATACCGCAGACTGAGAGTGACTATGCAAAACACACCACATATGATACCGCCGATCCTATCGTAACTCAACCATATAGTGATATGGCACATATAGAAGATTATAAAGCATCTCCTCCAGTTTTAGAAGAAATAACAGTACCCTCTCCAAAGGACGAAGAAGTTATATATAACATTAAAATTCCTAAAAAAGAAAAATGTGAAAGAGTTTTACCGAGAACAGATGACGATAAAATAGCATCTAAAGCAGTTCAAGAAAATTGGCCTGTTGAATGGATTCAAATTAATCCCAAGCGTAAACAAAAAAATGATAAACCTGCTGCCAGTTGGGCACGTTACGAGCAATACAAAGAAGCAAAAACGATAAAGGAAGCCATAGAACTGGGTGCTACAAAAGACGATATCAATAACGACTATGCGTGTAAATATGTAGAAAAAATAGGATATGGTGATAAGCCAAAGCATGAGCCTGAGCCAAAGCCTGAGCCAAAGCCAAAGCCTGAGCCAAAGCCAAAGCCTGAGCCAAAGCCAAAGCCTGAGCCAAAGCCTGAAAAAAAAACAAAGTACAAAAAAAAGCAAACCTAACGGGCATACCAATGGTACAAGAAGAAAATGTGCAAGAGTTGGCCCTAAAACAGGTGATGAGAAAATAGCCGATATGGCAATACAAGAAGGTTGGTCAGTTGAATGGCTTCAAAATAATCCCAAAGGCGAACAAACTAAAAGCTGGGAAAGATATGAGAGATACAAGGTTGCAAAAACAATAAAGGAGGCACTATCGTTGGGCGCCACAAAAGATGATATTAATAACGACTATGCATGTAAATTCGTAGAAAAAATAGCGTAATAATTATGAAGATTTTATATACAATATAAAATCTGCGAGTTAATTTAATTTTATAATAAGATTAGGTTAGAAGAGTATTTCGTCTGTCACATCTCCCATATTAGAAGGTGCTATATTGTGTATATTGTTAGGAATTGTTAGATTTGTAATCGAACAAGGATTATCTGTTTGAACTGTTCCCATAAATGCTTCTTCAATCAGTTTATCTGTGTCAATCAGATTTTGTGTTTCGGCTGTAATACTAGACAAAGCGTCTGTATCAAGGACACACGAGAATGCGCTTGTACCAAAATATCCTTCTTGTCCACACATAACATTGGCAGATACGCCTCTCATTTGATCAAGTTCTCCGTGTCGCGCAGCTTTCAAGAACATTTCTGGTGTTTCTTCAAAGGACGCTTTCGCAATAGGGCCTGTGTCGTCATTGTTCAGTCCATGACGGAACATTGAAACCATTTTATCATTGCAAGTCATTCTGTCACACAGAACACTAAGATGATGGTAGTTGATGTAGGTATTATCAAATTCAATAACCTCTGATATTTCATTGAATATTGCCTGTCTGGCGGCCTCGATTCCAAGTGTTTTATATATTTCTTGTATATCGTTTGTATAAGTACGTGATGCATCAATATAGTCGAGTGATAGCAGGTCAATCAGGTTAGTACCGACTGTATCAAGAACCCATACTTCTTTGCTAACATACGAACTATCTTCTAATATGAGTGCATCTGTAATTTTTCGAGGAGTCACTTTATTAATTCCGGTAATGCCTCTCAGTACAAGATGGTCTAATAGTTGGTCTTGGAAGTTCTTCAACATATATATCTCGTCTTGTTGGTCAAGAGAATCTTTCTTTTTTGCACTTTTCTTCTTAATAATATTATTAAGTCTCAATCTGAAAATAAGTTTGTCTTTGTTGTAATCACTAAATACACATGACACTTCATCTTGGTAAGCATTTTTGATTGCGAAATTAATATCATCGACCGTGATATCTCTATCTAACAATTCCTCAGAATTTAGTTCCATTCTCAAAACCCATTTTGATTTTTCTGTCTCTGCTGTTAGAGGTTCATCCTTCAAACAACCTTCAACTGCGTCTTCAAATTTTTTGAATTGTTCCATCATTAGAACATCCTCTTCAATAATAGTTGAACCATCGTCTGGGTCAAAATATACCGCTACCGAATCAACAACCTCTCTCAATTTAGTATGCTCAATCCTTTTCATTATTCTCTGAGCATTTGTTTGAGATTGTTCTTCGTTAGGAAACAAATGAATTGTACATGACGGATTTTTTGGATTTTCTGAAAGCGTTAGGATTTCTTCAATTCGAGGCACTCCTCGAGTCACATTTGATTTAGACGCCACTCCTGCAAAATGAAATGTGTTAAGTGTCATTTGGGTTGTAGGCTCGCCAATACTTTGTGCGGCAATAATACCGACCATTTCTCCTGGAGCAACGATTGATTGTTTATATGCGAGAACAATTCTATCCATAAGCACGACCAACGCATTTCTATTGAACCGTTTTATAGTAAGAAGTGTTGTTGGAGATAAATTATAGTAAAATGCTATTTTAAATAGTTCAGTAGGAGGAACATACCGAAGCTTCAACAATTTTTCATAAGTCGCATCAATCAGATTATACGCTTCAAGTGGAGTAATATCAACCATTGACGTGGAATTAATGGATTGCTGCCCATGTACATTGTTAATTATGTGTTTAAATCCAACCGAAATATTAATACTGTCGTTGTTACGTCCTCGAAATACGCTTGTCATTATATTTTTCCTAGATTTGATAATCATATCTAATACTTTCTTACATTTACTAATAATATCTGCTTTTTGAATTTTGTATCGTTTAAGTGTTTCGCTGGTGTATGATGTTTTGATTATTGAGCTACTTAGGTCGTCCCCTGGCAGTTGAAAGTGTGCATACAATGATTCAATTGACATAGTTACAATAGGCATTTTTTGATTTTCTACTTTGACTGTATCAAACCCATCATCTCCGTACGAAAACTGTATAATCTTTTGCTTGTTGTTGCGAACTGTCATATCATATTCGACTTTGATGTCTTCTAATCCTTTAACTAATCGTCGTTGGATGTACCCAGTGGTGCTTGTCTTTACTGCTGTATCAATCAATCCCACCCGACCACCCATTGCATGAAAGAATAACTCCTGTGGAGTGAGTCCATGAATGAATGAATGTTCCACAAACCCACGAGCTTGTGGAGTATCGTCATATTTGTTAAAGTGTGGAAGCGTTCTGTCCTCAAATCCGTAAGGGACTCGCTTGCCATCTACTTGTTGTTGTCCAAGACACGAAATCATTTGAGAAATGTTGATATCCGACCCTTTTGATCCTGCTTTTACCATGATTACAAATCTATTGTCGCTACTTAGACTTTGAAGACCAATACGACTAGCTTGTGTCAGTGCTTTTCCAAGAACAACATTAACCTGTGACTCAAATTCATCACTATTTGTTTTCCCACCTTTATTCTCGAAAATCCCAAGATGCGTTTGATCAATCAACGATTGAACATCCCTTTTCTGTGTAGTAATTGCCTCTGTGATTTTTTTATTTGTTTCGTCATCTGCAATCAAATCGCTAATGCCAACACTATAAGAGCTAGTTTTCATATATTCTGTAACAATGTTCTGAATGTCGTCGATAAATGATGCGGCATTCATATTACCAAAATCATTACAAATTCTATGAATTAATCCATTAGAACCAGACCCTAGAACGCCTTTGTCCAACTGTCCGCGGACGTATTGTCCATTTTCAATATGTAAAACCGAATTTGAACTGTTTGGGTCATCTCCATCCTTAAATTGATTCGTTTTATATTTTATTGTCATTGGTGGAAGAATTTGAGTAAGAATTTCGAAGTTACTAATTGTTTTAGTTGTAGGAATTAGAGATGTATCTATTTTATTGAAAGCCATTAGCAAGTTCATTGCTTCTCTGTGTGTGAATGAAACATTTTCCCTAGTAAATCGAAAAGACCCGAGAAGCGAGTCTTGAAAGATTCCCACAATAGATTGATTGTTTGCAGGCGATATGATTTGCCAAGGAACCGCTGCTAAATTCAATAGTTCACTTGATGATTCAGGATCTTGAGGCATATGCATATTCATTTCATCTCCATCAAAATCAGCATTATATGGTTTGGTGTCACCAACATTCATTCGAAACGTGTCGCCTTGTGTCATGATTTTTGCAGTATGACACATCATAGACATTCTATGTAGTGTTGGCTGACGATTAAAGAGTACTGGGTCACCGTCCATCATATGTCTATGAACTATGTCTCCGTTTTCCAATTTGATTGAATCTCTGTCAACATTCTCCAAATAAATATTTTCACCATTTTTGCGTGTTAAAATCTTTGCACCAGGATAAACAAGTGGACCATTTTGTACCATTGTAGCAAGAAATGCTCGGTTCCTAGCATTTACTTTCATTGGAGACGTCAAATTCATAGCAATTTTTTTTGGAACACCAAGCTCTTTAATAGATAAATTTGGGTCAGGGGTAATAACTGAACGCGCAGAATAATCGACGCGTTTGCCCATCAAATTTCCTCTAACCCGACCATGTTTACCATTTAGGCGGTCTTTAATTGATTTAAGTGGTCTCCCTGACCGCTGAGCAAATGCAGCAACTCCAGGAATCTTATTGTCAACCATGGTAGAAACATAATATTGTAGAAGAGTCGTCCAATCTTGAATTACGGTACCTGCTGCATTATTTTGAATTTTCTCTTGTAGTGTTTTATTTGTTTTAATAATATTAACAATAATGTGACTCAAATCATCTTCGCTCCGCTGTTGAGAATTGTGTTTTACTGACGGACGAACAGCTGGTGGAGGTACTGCAAGAACTTGACAAATCATCCAGTCTGGTCTTGACCATATTGGACTGTATCCCATAAAAGTGACGTCTTCGTCTGATATGCGACGAAGGATTTTCAAACAAACTTCAGGCGTCATTGTAAGCGACATATCTTCGCTATTTCCTGGTTCAACCCCCTTGATATTGCTCCATTCAGCAATTAGCGTTGAAAACCCTTCTTTGCGAATTTTCTTTGGTTGTTTACAACCACAACCTTCTTGTGTTGCTTCTCCGCATCGTTCTACTTTACTAGCAATTCCGCATACAAAATTCCAACGAAGTTCTGGAGACATAGATAACGCACTCTTATATTTTTCTTTGCTAATGAGCAACCTACTACATTTGAAGCAAACACATCTCATAATTTTTGTAACTGTATTTAAATATTGAATATAAAATAGTGGTCTCGCTAGTTCAATATGTCCAAAGTACCCTGGTGTTTGTATATAGTCAAGCCCATCAGTTGGACATATTAGTCCTGGGTCAAGTGTGCCCATTCTCGGGTCAAACAGTCCTCCTATTACAGGTTTGTTGTTAATGTATGTGTCTCTGCTTGTAATTTCCACAACAGATCCACGTCTAATTTCTTCTGGTGATAAAATTGAAAATTGGATACCTACAATTTTTGATGCTTTTTGAGAAGGAATCGTGTCATTACTACCTTTATTCATGCTTCCTATAATGTGTGAATATTATTTAGATAGTTTAGATTATATTCAATTTTTACATTTAATCTTGTTAATTTTGAAACTGATAAACAATTTAAGGATTACTATTATTATATATCATCAATGGTGACATCTCACAATTATAACACAAGAAGTAAATCAAAACAGAAACATAATTTTGTTAAAACATATCATGATTCTGATTCTGATTCTGATTCCGACTTTTGCTCAGAGTCAGAAATTCAAAGTGATGAAGAAAATGATTCAGAGTTCGATATCAATGAATATAGAAAGCTACTAAACACACTTTTTCCGTCCGATTATTCAAATCGTCATTATAAAAAAGAATTGTTATATGATGACGAGACATGTAAGAAAAAACGAAAATTTAGACATGACGAAGAATCAACCAAACACGATACAACAAATAATTTTATAGTACAAGTTAAACAAAAACAATATGTTAAGAAGCAACAATCAAATTCTAAAAAATTCTCTCTTCTTTTAGAAGAGAAACATACAATAGACGATATCTCTTATTTTAAACATCATATGTGTGAGGAGTCACAAGAGAAAGCAATTATTGAACTAGAAAAAATTATAAATCATTGTGTCGTGGAAAAACCTTACAGACTTCAATTATTGGATTCTGATATTCCAACAGTTTATAAATCAATTGCTTTGAAAAATATTAATAACATTCAGAATATAGAACCTGGTACAGGAGAATTTTATAAATTAAAGAGATGGATTGATTCGTTCATGCAGATTCCTTTTGGTAAATACAAAAATTTGCCAGTCACCTTAAAAGATAATAATTTACAAGAGTGTGGTAAATTTATGGAGAAATCAAAGCAATGCCTAGACGATGCTGTATATGGAATGAACGACGCCAAGACACAAATTATTCAATTAATTGGACAATGGGTTTCAAATCCATCATCGCTAGGAACAGCCATTGCAATAAAAGGTCCTATGGGAACCGGTAAAACAACACTAATTAAAGAAGGCGTTAGTAAAGCAATTGGGAGAGATTTTGCGTTTATTCCATTAGGAGGAGCAACAGATTCAAGTTATTTGGAGGGACATTCTTATACATATGAAGGGTCGACGTGGGGGAAGATTATTGATAGCATAATTCAATGTAAAAGTATGAACCCTATTTTTTTCTTCGACGAACTTGATAAAGTTAGTGATACTCCAAAAGGAGAGGAAATCATTGGGATTTTGACACATTTGACTGACACGTCTCAAAATTCTAAGTTTCATGATAAGTTTTTTTCCGAGTTTGATTTTGACCTAAGCAGATGTCTGTTTATTTTTAGTTATAACGACGAATCTAAAATTAATCCAATTTTGAGAGACAGAATGTACTGCGTAGAAACAAAGGGGTATAATGTAGGAGAAAAGATTATAATTGCCAATCAATACCTACTTCCAAAAATTAGAGAGCAAGTCTCGTTCAACGAAGGAGATATTGTAATTCCAGACGAAACAATGAAGTATATTATTACTCAACTAACAGAGAATGAAAAAGGAATCAGAAACATCAAAAGATGTTTAGAAATTATTCATACAAAAATAAATCTATATAGGCTTTTGAATACAGACACTAAACTATTTGATAAAGAATCACATCTTACGGTAACCTTTCCAATTACTATTACTAAAGAAATTATAGACAAACTCATTAAAAAACCTCCTGTTGGCAATTGGAGTAATATGTATTTATAATTACTCAATGATATCGCTTCTATTGGATCATTTCGTTTGATTGTTTTTTGCTTCCACATCCACATGAGGAAGCACCATCGTTTAAAAATGCAAATCCTTCATACATATTTCCGTTACAATTACACAAAAATGTAACTCCTATAAATCCACCAACAACAAGGATTAACATTATTAATTCAATCCGGATGAACTGTCCAAATACATTTAACTTCATATAATATTAATTATATTATATTATGCAAAAAATTTTTCTATACCGCGATTATAGTCGCTTATAAATACATCTGATACTTTAAACCCGCCGCGATCTGTTACTATATGGTAGCATAACTCTGGTGGTGTAACAGGGCTGGATACGCAAGTCATAGTACCTCCATGAATAATTTCTGTATTTTTTGTAGATAAAATTGTAAGACCAGTATTATATTTAGTTTCACAAAACTCATTAATATCATCAGTTTTCACTTTTATAACCGTCTCAACTGATGCCCCGCATATTAATTTGTCGTTAATATCAACATCTTTTATTTTAATATACCTGCCAGATTGTAATTGTATAAGTGTGTCTGGATGAAGCCCGACGTCAAAGACCTTATGTATATCACATTTACTTATTGTGTCACCGCACAATTTTTTAATCATAATGTCGTCAAGTTCATCCCAATCCGAAAATATCAAATCATCTATTTTAATAATTTTGCTGCTTGTTCCAATACAATAAACATATGCTTCTTTAAAGTTTTTTACAAGAATTTTATTTCTATATTCTGATACATCGACCCACCCATTAATTGTATCAAATACTTTATGCGTCCCAGTAACAATCGTGTGCCCCAAACGATATAACGTGCTGGCAGTTGCTGTGGATTTTGTAAGAGCTGTTACAATTGACCCGTCAAGTAATTCTTGACCAAGTACAAGATGTTTTATCATAATATTACCGTTATGTTTTGTTGAAATAAGCGTACTACCTGCGAAACAATTTCTTCTATCATTCGATGGCGCACTAGGCATAGGAGTGAACGTCGCATTTGACCCATCTGGATTAATAGCATCCATTATTGAGACAAACGACACAAGAGGAACTATCATCATTGATAAAAACGATGAAGCTGCTACGCCGCTCGCAATCGTAGAAGGATATAACACCCCTAACGTAAAACAAGAAATTATAAAAGCATGTATTGTCCATAAGAACTTTACAATATTTTCGTACAAATTAAGAAGTATGCTGTCCATTGTTATAATCCCTACTTTCATTGTATAGATTCTGGTCAACAAAGCAGCATTTGTCTTATTTAATACATCCTTCATTTTTTCAATCGTGATCGCAAACGTCGCAGTAACATCGTTTAATGTATTATACACCTTTTCAAACGTGTCTGATGTATTTTCTCGAAATTGTGAAGCGTCTTTCCGAGTATCTGTAATATTTGTTGTCATATTTGTGAGTGTCGTATCTATGTTAGATATAGCCACATTCACATGTGCAAACTCTTTATTGGTCTTTTCTTTTAACACTTTATTAACACAATATGAAAAATTTTCAGCAGCATAATCAAATGCTGATGTTCCTTCTGGCGCATTAATGAGTCCAGCAAAAGGAATAATATCTGGATCACAACGTCTTTTATCCCAATTATTAATTATCGTTTGAGAATTAACAGCAAACAAATACTTAACTAGTACTACAATCATTATAATACATATAATTACAACAATCAATATATCGCTATAGTGGACTGAATTTATTACATCGTCATATTTTGTGTTTATACTGACACTATATGAGTCATCCATTAAGTATATATTAGATATGTATAATAACTGATATTAAAATGTTTAACTTAAATATTAACGATTCTTCCTTCGGTTCCTTTTACGACGAATTCTTATTTGGTTTTGTCGGTATGTTTCTGCTTCTTGCTCTCGTCGTAGTTGGCTCATTCGTTGTCTCTCTATCCATAATTGTTGCGCTCGTCTTCTGCGTAGCATTAGTTGTCTCTCTTGCTCTTGTCGCCGTTGTTCATCTAGTCTTAAATCACGCCGTTTCTTTTCTAGTTTCTGTCTCTCTAGAATGGTCATAGGACCATATGTTATACTCTGTTTTATCTTTTCTACAGGACCATTTAATATGCTTTTATCTATAATCGAGTTACCTTGCATGCTATATGATAATGCGGTTAACACTCCTACCATTTTACTAATTACATCTTTTATCCATATTAAAGACTTTTGTGTCTCAGACAGTAAATTAAAAATTACATTATATATATTTTCAAATACATCACTTGTATTATCTCTCATAGCAAAAAGGTCTGTGCGTGTATTATCAACAATGTTATTTAGTGACGTCAATCTATTATTTAGAGTATCTATATCAACTTTTACTGGGTCTAATATGTTATTAATATTTTTTGAATCTGCTGATTTTACACAGCGCATAAAATTTTTAGCAGCATCGTGTCCAACTAATCCAACAAATGGCATTACTAATGGATTACACCTATTCGCAGCCCACGATTTATCTGCTGTTGCAATATATTCGCTAATTGTTGAATACATAATTATAGTTAAAAATACAAACAGAATTAACATTGTTAGCATTATATCCATAATTGTCATGTTATTCTATAATGTGACAAAATATTATGTTTTTAATGGTTTATAATTTAAAAATAAAAAAAGCTGTTTAGTATACGATGAATGATAAAGAGCGTCTACAGTTAAGCAAAATGATAAAGGCAAATGATGTAGAGAATGTTACAGACAATATTAGAGAGAAAAAACACAGTAGTTTGATTGAAAAAGATATTCTCGAGATGGTTAGAATTAAAAAGGAATTCTCTCATATAAATAATCCAGAACACATGAAATTACTATTGGAAACCAAATGTAGTTTTTTACATGAACATTATACTGATATTTTTAACCGTCTCAAGAAAGATGAACTAAATCTTGATATTATGGCAAAATTCCTTCACATATTGAAACAAATTGAGACAAGCAATATTGACCAACATGAAGGTGCTTTTTTAATTGGAAAATATCTTAAGGAGATTTACATTGATAGTGCTCTTCAGCGAGGTGAAAAGCTAGACGAAAAGTTTTCAAAAACAAATGATAAACCAAAACCAAAAGATATTTCTTGGTCTCAATTTAAAAATATGAAAACATTAAATAGAAAATTGTAATATTAAATAGTAAGTTGTTATAAAGTATAACGATATGTCATATATAGCAGTTATTGTAGAATCTCCTGCAAAATGTTCAAAGATCGAGTCATTCCTTGGTTCTGGATATAAATGTATGGCAAGTTTCGGTCATATTAGAACCTTGGATCATATAGATTGTATTTCAGTTGACGACAATTTTGCTCCTACATTTAAGATACTTGACAGCAAGACAAGACAGATTAAATCTTTGGATAATTTTATTCGTAAAGCGTCTGAAGTAATTCTTGCTACAGATGATGATCGCGAAGGAGAAGCAATCGCGTGGCACATATGTCAACATTTTAAACTTAATGTTGATTCAACAAAGAGAATTGTGTTTCACGAAATTACTCAACAAGCAGTTTTAACTGCTCTTAAAAATCATACAATTATTAATATGAATATTGTTGAAGCACAACAAGCTAGACAAATTTTAGATTTGCTTGTCGGATTCAAGATTTCACCTGTTTTATGGGGGAATATATCGTATAAAACAGCTATTCCATTGTCTGCTGGGCGGTGTCAAACACCTGCGTTGAGAATAATTTATGAAAATCAAAAAGAAATAGATGGTTCGCCTGGCACCAAAACATACAACACAATTGGTTATTTCACCTCACGCAATCTAGGATTTGAACTTAATTATAATTATAATAACGAAGTTGACATGAAACAATTTCTAGTAGATTCTGCAACATTTAATCACGAATACCTTTGTGGAGACATCAGAACAATCATTAAAAAACAACCAACTCCTTATAACACCAGTTCATTACAACAGTCAAGTAGTGTTTCCCTTAAGCTTTCGCCAAAAGCAACCATGTCATGTTGTCAAAAACTATACGAAGCAGGATATATTACCTATATGAGAACAGATAGTACATCATACAGCAATGAATTTGTTATAAAAACAAATGATTTTATTCGCAAGACGTATGGCGAAGAATTTATTCTAATGAAGAGTGTTTCAGAATCAAATAATATTCAATGCGATACATCAAGCGCTCATGAGGCAATCCGTCCAACGGATATTTGTATAGAATCTATAGAAAAATCTAAAACTATTGGAGAAAAAGAGATAAAAGTTTATTTATTAATTCGTAAAAACACACTTGAAAGTTGTATGTGTCAAGCAACATACTCGTGCTTAACTGCTGTGATCACGGCTCCGCATCAGCATGAATACAAATATTCAACAGAGCAAGTAATCTTTGATGGGTGGAAAATAGTATCCAAAAATGACAAACCAGATTCGACATTAAGTTTTATACAAATGGTTAAGCGTGGACCTATAAAATACAAAAAAATATTATCTAAAATCTCTATGAAACAATTAAAAAGTCATTATACAGAAGCAAAATTGGTACAACTTTTAGAACAAAGAGGTATTGGAAGACCATCTACGTTTGCTAGTTTAATTGATAAAATCCAAGAAAGAGGATATGTTAAAAAGACAGATATAGCGGGTAAACAATTTGAATGTATTGATTATTCGCTTGAACCAGATATGTTGACAGAGACACAGGTGACTCGAGAGTTTGGAGTAGAAAAAGGAAAGATAGTTATCCAACAAATTGGCGTAATTGTTATAGAATTCTTGCTTAAACATTTTGATAAATTGTTCAATTATGACTATACTAAGAACATGGAAGATATATTAGATGGTGTAGCACAAGGAGATGAGGTATGGCATGTTATTTGTAGAGAATGTTATGAAGAACTCGAAACATTATCAAAAGGACTATATAAAGGCAAGTCGGAAACAATAGAGCTAGATGATAAACATACATATATGATTGCGAAGTATGGCCCTGTTATAAAATGTGTTGATAATGGTAAAACTACCTTCAAAAAAGTCAGGGATGATATAGACCTATCGAAAATGAGAGATGGTGGATATACAATGTCAGAATTATGCGATACAAAACCTTCAACAAACGAAGGTCGGATGTTAGGTAATTATAAAGAAGCTCCTGTAGTGATTAAACAGAGCAAGTTTGGCACATATATAGAATGGAATGGGTCAAAGATAAATATTAAAAATAGCGAAGACGCATATAATACTTTTGAGTTAGGCGACGTTGTTGATTTGCTTGTAAAACCAATTATTCTTGAAATATCTCCTGACGCATCTATTAGGCGAGGCGATTACGGAACATATATATATTATAAAACAAAGAAGATGAAGAAACCAAAGTTCATTTCATTAGACAGTTCTTTGTCAGTCACGTGTAGTGTTTATGAAGCAAAATCATGGTTAAAAAAAAAACACGATATTGTTATTTAATATCACAATATAAGATATGATGTGGTTACTATTTGTGATTGCGTTTATAGGTATGTCAATTATGATTGTTCTGACTGCTCCCTTATCACGTGACGGTGTTAGTGGACCTGCTTCCGCAAGTGTATGGGGATACGGTACAATAGCAATATCTGTTCTTGGTCTCATATTTACAATGATTGGCGAGAGAATTAATAATAGAATGAAACCACCACCTTCCAACAACTCGATGACGTGGGCGGTTTTTACAGCACCAGCATTTTTAATGTTATTGGTTTTAATTTTTATAATAACAATGACGACTCATTACTATATAAGGATAAACAAAGGAGATGTTTCAAAAGACTATTATAAATATAGTTCACTCGCAACTTTTTCAATATGCTGTCAATACTTATTACTTGTTTATTATATTTTAACTGAGAATAAAACCATAGTTAATGACAATAAATATCCAATTGTTTTCCTAAATTATTTTTTTACAATATGCAATTTACTCATTATTATCATGTTATCAATTATAGCTAATTATTTTATTACAGACGGCTAATTGTTAATATGGAAAAATTTGAATGTTATTCCGCAGTCATTTTCAGTAATCCAAACGCCGGATATTTTAAGCATTAAATTTATATCATACGATTTATGATTATTGTTTAATACATCAGCACAATCAAAAACTAAGATAGACAAACTAGCTAATTGGTCTTTTAATCTATATATTTTGGAAAGATTTGGTCTATCTATACTGTTTAATATTAATTCCTCTATTTTAATAAGGGTCTCTATTTGTGCTGTATTTATCTTAGGGTCTAGTATATATTTGTATTTTTTGAAGTATTTATCTGAACGCATAACAGTAAAAAATGTATTTATATATATACCGCTCATTGAAAATAGTCCGTTACTAAATCCTGTTTGTACAAAGAGACTGTCCGGAACAACTTTGTTGTCAACTTCATCGTAAAAAAAAATATTTTTTTTAGTTATCATTTCGCCACCAACGACGACGTTCATTAATTATACTTACTCAATGTTTTTAAGTTATTATTGATTTGGCATATCTTTATTATAATCATCATAATAAAGATATGAATATTCATTGAATAATGAAACCACTTGATACTCATTTTGAAGATTATTTATGTAATGAAAAAAACAATTCACTTCATCCATATCTTCACAAACTATATAATTCATTTCCAGATGACGTCAGAGACCTTAAAAATATTATATTTTATGGACCAAAAGGTGTAGGTAAATATAGTCAAATGCTTAGGTCGATTGTTAAATATTCTCCTTCAGAGCTTAAATACGATAAGAAGCTTGTTCATGATTATAGTAAACTTACATACATAATAAGAATTAGCGATATACATTTTGAAATAGATATGTCATTATTAGGGTGTAATTCAAAGAATTTATGGAATGATATTTATAAATATATTGTTGATGTTATTCTCTCTCGAAAAAATAAACAAGGTATAATAGTTTGTAAATATTTTCACGATATAAACAGTGAGTTGCTTGATTCTTTTTATTGTTATATCAAGAATAATGGTACAAATGAAAATGACATTGACATTAAATTTATATTAATAACTGAACAAATTAGCTTTATACCAGACTGTATAGTAGATACCTGTAAAATTATACGAGTTCAAAGACCAAGTAGAAGCCAATATAACAAGTGTCTAAAAATTAAAATGCACAAAGACACTATTCTTAACAATATAACGAATATTAAAAATATTACATCACATATTCATACGACAAACGAGTATAATATTCTATGTGACGAGATAATTGATATAATCATACATCCAGAGAGTCTATGTTACACTGTTTTGCGTGACAAATTATACGATTTGTTGATATACAATATGGCTCTGCATGAATGTATTTGGTATATACTTTGTTTTTTAATAAAAGAAGACCATATAAAAGAACCGGATATCCCTAACATAATGTTAAAAACATATAGTTGTATTCATTATTATAATAACAATTATAGGCCCATTTATCATTTAGAGCGGTTCGTCTTTTACTTGGTAAATACAATACATGGATATTCAATCAGCTTGTGATATTCTTGGAATTGTCGATAAAAAAATCACAGAAAAAACTATCAAAAAAGCCTATTTTAAAAAAGCGCTTATTTGGCATCCTGATAAAAATAAAGATCCTATGTGTACACAGCGCTTCTGCGAAATTCAGGACGCCTACGTTTTTTTAAAGTTACAAACAGATACCGATACAGATATATGCGACGATATTAAAGATGAATGTGACGCGGGATTTCTTGCTAAGTTCATAAGCATAACTACAGGAATAAAGATTGAATCTGACCAGATACAACCGGTTATAGACCAACTTAAGAAAGGATGCGAAGATACTGCATTTAAGCTTATTATGAACTTAGATAAGTCAAAAGCAAATAGAATATATAATTTTATTAAAAATAACTATTTTATATTTGGAATAGATTACAAATGTGTAGAGAGAATGGAGAAAATAATCAACAGTCCTATAGAAACTCTTGTATTAACTCCAAAACTTGAAAATCTAGTTAATTGTGACATATATAATTTAGAACACGATAACGGTTCATCCTATTATATACCTTTATGGCACGATGAATTAGAATTTCGCAACGAACTTTCTCATTTTGTTGTCAAAATTCAACCTATCATACCAGATAATACAGAAATTGATGATGACAATAATATTCATATTTATCATATATTTTGTATTCGCGAACTATTTAGAAAAGAAAATTATATTATAAATATTGGCTCTCAAGAATTTATAATAAAAGTTGCTGATTTATTTATGAAACAAAGACAAACGGTTGTATTTGAGAATCAAGGCATACCAAAAGTTGATGTGAAAGACGTCTTTGAAGTTTCTAAACGTAGCGATGTAATAGTTCATATTGATCTGGTATAACTTTAATCGGTTGCGGCGGTGAACTTCATAGGTCTACCATCATAGTATATATCAAATACTCCAACATGGCTCAATGTGTTAAAATATTCGTCATTAGCTGTTTTATAAGCAGGGTCATTAATTATTTCACTGAGAGCACTCCACATATCAACTACGTTGTTTATTTTGACCGGGAACTCCTTAGAAAGAATCTCTTTCGTGCCATACGGACTTGAATATTCTACCTTATCGATTACATTTTGTAAATATGTTTTTTGTCTAGGAAATCTAATAGTTGTTGCTAATCTTAAATCATGACTGATATTTCTTTTTTGAGAACTTATATAATGAAAACTTCCGGGGTGTCGTTCCGGGCCTAATATATTGAATCCGTTATCAGCTCCACATTGAGGGTCACACTCAGCTGTACCACATATAGTATTGTATGTTTTAAGTGAATTTTTATCACCGTCAATGTAAAAACTCCTTCCATAATCTATTATTTTTGCAATATATCTGCTTTTGAATGTGTGGACGACCTGTCCAAAATGATATCTGTAAGTTATATAAGAATTTTTCTGTGGTTCATATAATAAAACGTTCTCCTGATGTAAATCATAATGAGTAAAATTTTTTGCTAAACTTGCTAATGGCATATATATTTGATATAGTACGCATACCATCTCATGATTAAAAGCTGAAACTATTTTGGCACTTGATTTTAGTTTAAGAAACTCTATATTTAAGGTACCGAAACTTTTAGCATTCTTTATATGTTGAATTAAAATTGCTAAATGCTTAGACTTTAAACACCCAGTAGCATAATCTATTTTAGTTAAATGCGACAAACTAGTTTCCAATATTTTAGTCGAAATAGTTTTTGCAGTTTTAGAGTAATTCCAAGGGCCTTCGCTTTTGTAGGAGAACATGCCATATGTTTCTAAAAAACACGGAAACAACTTGTTTTGTTTGTTTATATATTTACCAACTTCGTATTCGTACATCAGATTATCTCCCCGGCTTCTCGCAGAAGATTTTAACACAGCATAAGCCTCATATCCTTCGCGTTCGTATTTAATTTCTTTAACAAACCCGTTCGCAGATACAGCTCCGATTGAAACAACTGGAGATACAGCGAGGTCAAAATTTGAAAAATTATTAAAAAAAGTATTTATTTTTTGTATTTGAGTACCAAATGCAATACACGCACCTGAATCCGAACAAATTGTTTTCAAAAACACGCCTCTGCGTCTATCTCCTGTTTTTAACATAAACCTGCCTATTTTTAATTTTGCCATTTTCTTATTTACCTTCATGCGTTTTTTTGTTATAGCACACTTGTTTGTTTTGTCTAAAAAATAAGGAGTATTTAATCTACAATAATTGCGCTTTCCGCGCGTGAATTGACATATACGAGGCATGTTATAACATGGCTCTCTTGCTTTCTTACGACACTTTGAAAAACATTTTTGAACCATATATATATAAGTTTTTAATATTTTCTCGTGGTATTGAAATGATGAATTCATATCTAAATGTCAACAATAAGTATTCATTTTATATGGGTTCATCTCCATTTAAACCTTCTACCGCTACGCAAGGAAGTATTTCAACAATTGATTCTTTTATATTAAATAGAAATAACTATTCAGGTGATAAAAGTTCAAGCTCTATAACTGCTGAAAAAAAAGCAATTGCTATAGGGAAAAACAAAATTAGACTCGGCATTAAACAAGGAATAGAAAGTTCTTATGCATCTAGTAATTCAAATGATGTTAAAGCTGCTTTAACAAAAGTTAGAGGAGGAGGTTATGTTGCTCCTGCCAAAAAAGGGTTTGTGATGACATAAAAAATATGTAATATAATATTTGATTTTAAAGTTTAATCTTTAGTTCCTCGGCGAACAACTCGTTTTTTTGTTTTCTTTGAATCTGTTTCCTCTGCTGCATCGGACGGCTCGTCTGTAGGTGTTTCTTTTTCAGTTGCTTGCTCCTCCTCATCTTCACTTTCTACAACTTCTACCGCTTCCTCATTTTTATCATCTTCTTCATCTTTCTGTACTGCTAGTTGGGAAACTTCTGCTGTTGTCAAACTAATAAAGCATTTGCCTGAAATAGACGCTTTTGGCTTAACAAGTGCTTGGTGTAGACGCCAAGTAACACCAAACTTTCCATTGACAAAGTACACTCCTCCGCATTTAATAATAGTTGCTACATTACAACCTTTTGTGATGAGTTCCTCTGGCGTAATACTGGAATCTGTGGTTGGGTATAGTGACTTTTGTTCAATATCATAAATTTCGCACTTGAATACGTCGTCCCAACAATCAAGTTTTACTCGAAGAGTTGGCGCCGTTCCAGCTCGTCGCTCGCCAGTGTCCTTGTCCTTAGACCAATATAGCATAGGGTTAAAGAGTACATCTACTTGCCCATCTGTCAGTTTTGCCTTGTTAAACCATTCTTTAGAATAGGTGATTGCATCAGCCTTGATTTGCTCCTCCATAGCAATAATCGCATTTAGCACCTGGGTAGTTTGTTCAGTAGCATATTCTTCATTGGGAAACTGTAGGGACATGTCGAACGATACACGACCAGTCGCGTCATCAACACGACGATTTACTCCCCAGGTAAGCATAAGAGGCATACTAAGATAAAGTTGCCGACCACTGGCTTTATTTACAATACCTACACCTTTTCCACCGGCCTTATTCAGGCGAGGCTTAGTGTAGCCAATATCTTTCGAGGCGTTGAATGTGGTCGCGGGGATGATCATGTCTGTCTGGCTCATTGTGTGTTGGATGTTATATATATAGTAGCAATATCTCTATTTCAATTTTTTGATAAATTGTTATAGTTACGGCTAGTTTAAAGAAGTCAGAACTACTTATAGTTGTTTTATATAAGTATTTCAATAATTAGGGCTGAATAAATTATTTATATTAATAAAGATATTTAGGCTTTAGGCTTTGCTGCTGGTGCGGCTGCTGCTGCGGCTACGGCTGCAGCAGACTTGGCAAAATGCGGGCTCATGAACTTCTGAAGGTTGAAATACGTGAGTTCGTCATCACTCTTCAAGCTTAGAAGAGTAACAAGTTTAGCGTCTGGGATAATTCGGCGACCATTCTTAGGATCCTGTAGAGAATGAGCGCGAATGTACGAATTAATTTCCTTAGTAACCTCTGTGCGTGCCATCTCAACACCTTTTTCCTTGCCAAGGAATTTTGCGAGTTCGGCGCTGATTAGAGTGGGCTTGACAAATCCGCTTGGCTGGCGGTTGCTCTTTGCGCGCTTATTCTTTTTACCTGCTTTGTTCGCCACTTTTAGTTCGCGACTAGCTTTCTTCTCAAGAAGGCGAAGAGCTGTTCGTAGAACAGATAGCTGTTGAGCTAGCGACTGTGATAGAGCCAACACCTGAACGAATTCAGCAGAGAGAGGAGTGTCTTGGCACACAGTGTCTTCGGGAGGCACTTCCGAAGTAACATCATTCTTAGGAACTTTTGCTACAGGCTCACTCACCTTTTTAGTAGGTGGCGCGTCGACTGGCGCCTTTTTAGTAACTGACTGAGTGGTTTGTTTAGCGGGCTTAGCCGCAGATGTCTCTGTTTCGGTCTTCTTTGCTCGCACCATTATACATTATAATAGG
>ENA-OSIY01000549-OSIY01000549.1-marine-metagenome-genome-assembly--contig:-NODE-549-length-20820-cov-11.490093_pt1 | contig 20820 bp, 45 predicted proteins | sample MGYA00237884_ERZ534233 | MGnify/ENA primary metagenome ERZ534233 (study PRJEB26412, sample SAMN06343840) | marine metagenome | isolation source: estuarine water | place: USA: Columbia River Estuary... | reverse complement strand
CCTTCTTACTCAATGGATTATATTACTAAGTTCTTGAACGTAGAGAATAAGCAAACACATGAAGGTATTAAGATGTGGGATATGATTCAGGACGGTAATAAGAAACAACAGAAAGAATATCTTAAAAAGATGGTAGCTTATAACGTTGGTGATATTGTATCTACAGAGGCTATGTATGTTAAACTAAGAAAGTATATGAATCATAAAGTACACTTTGGAGTATTGGCAGGTAAGCCTAAGTACAGCTCTCCTACAGACGGAACTACTAATGTAAGCTTATTAAGAGTCACTGCTACAGCATCAGGAACTCTACAATACATCATGCAGTCTAATACTGACGGAGTTCAATATAGATTAAATAACACAGCTTATAAGCAATTCTTAAACAGAGATTAATATAAACCCTATAGGGAGTGTAAAAGCTCCCTTTTAAAACACTATTAAAATGGATATAACATACGATTCAATGCTAGAGAGATACTTAAATGACCTAGAGAGAGAGTTACTAGAGACTCCACCATTTGCACAACAAAAGACAAAAGCTCAAGAGCGTAAAGACACTCCTGTATTCAGTGGAGTATTAAAGTACTTTCCTGATGCTTTAAGAGCTGTATCTAGAGCATCTAAGGCAGGTAATGATCAGCATGGTAATGGACCTGAATTACATTGGGACCGATCTAAGTCAGGTGATGAGCTAGACGCTTTAACAAGACACTTACTAGAAGCCGGCACAATGGATGACGACGGAATAAGACACAGCACGAAAATAGCATGGCGAAGTTTAGCAAATTTACAGAAAGAAATAGAAAGAGATGAAAAATAAAAAGAAAATAGATTGGACTACTTTACTAGGTTTAGTGTTCACAGGAGCTTTTATAGCACCTTCAATAAGCTTTGTAATGGTTGAAATGGCTAAAGGTAGCTTTAATCATTGGTAATGTTTAAAATTAATTTAATACTTAAGTCACTGTAAATCAGTGGCTTTTGTGTTTTATTTAAAAATAATTAAAAATAATTGTAAAAAAGTTTGGTAATTACTTATATAATGTTGTATATTTGTAGTGTCAATAAGGCGAAACAAAAAAAACAATATTATGACTAGTAAGACTCAAATAATTGAAAATCAAGAAATTACAGTAAGATTCCTAAACGATGATAAAGTTTCTGTAGATGGTTTTAGAGATATTGAAGAGAAATGGTTTAATGAAGCCTTATACAGAATCAAAACAGATTTAGGCTTTAACATTCCTGTCCCTGCTTTTGGGGGCGTTAGTAATGAGAGATACAATTTCACTACGCTAACAGACGAGCAACTAAGAGATAAGTTTATAATTAACTAAAAACAACGGGGGTGTAAAAACCCCCAATAAAAACAAAGAAAACGAAATAATAAAGTTTCGTTATAATAATAACAATTTAAAACAAAAATCATGACAAATTACATTCAAACACTAAACACAATTGAGGACACTTACGCACAGTATGACTTTGAATACAGCGATATCTATAACTTAGCATAACATGAACAAAGAGACTAAAAGCGTTATAAGGTTTATCCTTCAAATACTAATATTAACCGTAGCATCATTAATATACTGCTACATAACTAAATAAACATGAAACTATTAAATCACAAAGAGTACGATCACAAAGAGCTAATTGACAACATGTATGACGATGAGTTCTACTATAATCACTTAAACTTAGATAAAGCATTAAGCTACAGCTCGCTTAAATGGCTATTAAAATCACCAAAATGGTTTGCCTTCATGAAAAAGAAGGGCATGTCCGAGTCACAAGCCTTAAGAGACGGTAAGATAGTGCATACAGAGATACTAGAGCCTCAGAAATACGATCAGTTCACTTTTGTAGATGTATCGTCTAAGAATACTAAGAAGTGGAAACTAGCTGTAGAGACGCACGGTAAAGACTTCACTTACACCATGAAGGAGAAGTACATGAACTCTAGAATAAGCTCAGCATTCTTACAAAACGATAGATGTGTGTCATTCCTTAAAGGAGCCGAAGTAGAGGTACCTGCTATAGAGATGGTTCAGGGATTGCCTGTGAGAGGTAAAGCAGATATATTAAAAGCAGGAGAGTACATAGCAGACGTTAAGACTACAATGGACGGTGTTAAGGACATTACTCTTAAAAACGGTGAGGTAACTAATCAGTTTAAGTTCACTATTCAGAAGTATGATTATGACTTACAAGCTTACTTATATACTCAGCTATACGATGTGCCTGATTTCTATTGGTTGGTAATTGATAAGACAACTACAGACATAGGAGTGTTTAAAGCATCAGAGGCTACGTTAGAATCCGGTAAGCTTAAGTTAGATGCTGCAGTAGCATTATACAACGCATTCTTTGTAGATGAGCTTATAGACTTATCACAGTACCATAAAGAACATACAATATAAACCTTAAAACACAATAACATGAAACCACAGGATACAGAAGAGTACAAAATGACATATAGCTCTACACTACTAAGCTTAGCTCAAGGAATGGATATAGAGATCTTAGAGTACATAAGAGATGAGTATGAGAATGAAGAGATGTACGAAGCATGTTTAGCTATGACTACAGCTATAGAGCAATACAATTCATTTGATGGCTTCGCTAAAATAAAAATGCCTATTAATTTGGATAATAACTAAATAATACGTATGTTAGCAATATGAAAGACTATAAACAACTACAATACCTAGCAGACTTCAACGCCACCTCTGAGATAGTACTCAAGTGGCTAGATGCTAAGCCTGACAATAAAGAGCTACAGCTTATATCTAGAGCTTTATTCAACATGAGCATATATGTAAGCAGCTTAGAGCTTGAAAGAAGAGGATTCGACATGGTATGTAACGAGATTAGAGATAAGCTCTTAGAAGCCCTTAAAACGATTAAAGACATGGAGTCTGAATTACCTACTGAAGCAGACAAGAAGTTCACAGCATTAACAACAAGCGATAATAACGCTATAAATTCAATATTATGAGAAGATTTAAAATAGAAGAGGCAAAAGAGAAGGATTACTACATTCTAACAGTGTCAGGAGTAAATTTAGGACGTTTTGAGAGATCAGAGCTTAGATACTTAATAGAGACGATAGATAACACAATAAACGTAGGACTATAATGGCAATAAGATTTGAAACTCAACAGGATGTAGATAGAGAGCTTAAGGCAATAGATGCTTTATGCTCTAAATACGGTTTTACGTACGAAAAGCTCGGAAAGTGGGACATAGACTTTAGGATATTCAGAAATAGAAAGTTTATTGGCTATGTGGAGGTAAAAGGACGTAACAAGGATATAGTTAATGCTTATAGCTTACCACTTGCACAAAGAAAGTACAAGAAGATGATGATAGAAGAAGGTCATAAGGTAATTATATGGGCCTGCTATGACGGTATCATATATGGAGACCTATCTAAGCTATTGTACGTAGAGAGAGAAGGAGGACGTAGACCTAGAGAGGGATCAGCTAATGATGTAGAGATGATGCATTACTATGTGGACCAAAATAACTTAAATACTATTAAATATGAAGATACCAATAAACTTACATACTAGAGTAGGTCTTATGCAATTATGGACGGGCGTACATCTATACCCTAAACAACTACAAATGCAACTAAAGAGAGAGATAGACAGACGCAATAGACTAAGACACTTAAACAAACCCTTTACACTAAACACCAATGAGAGATAACATTCTTAAATACACTATAGCAATAGCTTTACTAATAGCAACCCTATCTAATGCTCAGTATAAAGTAGACCCTAGACTAGAACCTTATGTGAAAGAATACTTTGACCTACTAGATACTAATAACATAGAATACAATACACCTACAATACTTATAAGCGTATCACAACCACTGAAAGGCACTGAATACTTAGGAGTAGCAAAAGGAATGAATAATGATGGTTTGGTATATATAACTATAAGCCCTAAATTCTTTAGACTAAATATATATGCTAAAAGATGGGTTATGTATCATGAGTTATCACATGACATATTTAACTTAAGACATGGATCCATTAAGCTGATGTCTAAGACAGCTCCTAGCTACGTAGATACTAACATGCTAAGTAGTGCTAGTAAAGAGCTTATAGGCTATCTAAAAGGCTTGTAGTGTCATGGTAAGAGTATAGCTGTTTTTAAATAAAGAGTTATAAATCAACACTAAGCAAGATGAGAAACTTCATATTAACAGTACTAGTACTAGCAGTAACATGTCTAACAGTGGACCTAAGAGTAGCTAATAGCAAGATAACAATTCCTACTGAACCTAGAGAGGTTATAATAGATGCACCCTTACAGCCTTATGTCTTTGAGTTTCACGGCGTTATGTATGATGCCGGTATAGAGCTTAACTATGGTAGCTTAGTAATGATTAGATTCTCTTCAGATATGAGAGCTAATGTCTTAGGGTTAGCATGGGGAATGACTCACGATATTACATTAATAGATATAAACAGTAGACTATTCTTTGGATTAAATCATCAAGAGAGAAGGTTACTTATATTTCATGAGATGGCTCACGATCTATTTAACTTACGTCATGGCTCTGTAGGTCTTATGGATACACCTATGCCTAGAGTGGTTACTAAGGATATGGTAGATGCTTATATATTAGAACTAATTAAACACATTAAAGATGGCAGGTAAAAAGAAACAAGAAGATAGAGAGTATAGCTCTAATTGGGGTGGACCTAGAGATAACTCAGGACGTCCTAAGAGAGAGTACATAGAGAACGTTAAAGAGATTATGTCAGAGCATATCGATCAGGACATGGTAATGGAGAAGCTAGGAGAGCTTATACAGAATGGTGACTATAGAGCTATAGAAATGTTTATGAAGTACGTACATGGAACTCCTAAGCAGATTATGGACATAACTACTAAGGGTGATGTGGATATTAACTTTACATTATCTAATCTAATTAAGTTTAAAGAAGACGAATAGTGATAGAATTAAGTTCTAAATATAAACCCTTAATGCTAGATGAGTCTAGATACTTCGTACTCACAGGGGGACGTGGATCCGGTAAGTCTTATAGTGTGAATGTAATGGCTTTACTACTAACCTTTGAGCCTAATCAAAACATACTATTTACTAGGTTCACTATGACCTCAGCATACACCTCTATTATACCTGAGTTTAGAGATAAGATAGATTCTCTAGGGCTTACTGAATACTTTGATATCAATAGAACTGAGATAACTAATAAGGTCACAGGTAACATGATATACTTCAAGGGTCTTAAGACAGGCTCAGGCAATCAAACTGCTGCTTTAAAGTCCTTATCTAATATAACTACATGGATCTGTGATGAAGCTGAAGAGATACCTTCTAATGATCTATTTACTAAGATAGACTACTCTATACGTTCTAAGGAAACACAGAACAGAGTTATAATGGTATTAAACCCTGCTACTAAGGAGCATTGGATATATCAAAGATTCTTTCAGGATGCCGGTATCAATGGTGGTACTAATGAAACTAAAGGCAATACTACATATATACATACTACTTATGAGGATAACATAGATAATCTAGGACAGTCATTCTTAGACTCAATGGATATCATGAAGACTAGAAGACCTAGTGAGTATGAACATACTATTATGGGTGGATGGAGAGAGAAGGCTGAAGGAGTTATCTTTACTGATTGGTCCATAGGTCAATATAAGTCACAAGGCATAGATGTCTTTGGAGCTGACTTTGGATTCTCTACGGATCCTTCAACGCTCTTATGCACAAGCATAGATAAAGCTAATAAGCGTATATACGTTAAGGAGTATCTTAACAAGCCTAGTCTTAATACATCGCAGCTAGGAGAGCTATTTAAGCAGTATGCAGGACGCAATACTATTGTAGGAGACTCAGCAGAGCCTAGACTAATATCAGAGCTTAAGAGATACTGTAATATAGTACCTACTATTAAAGGACAGGGCTCAGTAAACTACGGTATAGCTTTACTACAGGATTATCACTTAGTAATAGATCCTCAGTCTACTAATGTAATTAAAGAGCTTAACAATTACCAATGGAGTGACAGCAAGGCAGAGACACCTCTACAGAATGGCTTCGATCATCAATTAGATGCACTTAGATACGCTATTTCTTACCAATTATCTAACCCTAATCGTGGTCAATACTACATAGGATAAAATTATTTTCATTTATTTTACAGGTTAAAATGCATTTTTTTTAAAAAAAGTTGCAAAAAAACTTGTGAGAACTATTTATGTGTTATATATTTGTAGTGTCAATAAGGCATAACAAAACAAAAACAAATAAAATGGATAACTTCACAAAACACACAAAAAACTACTTAACAGCTTTAATCTCTGAAAAAGATTTAATTTCAATGGAAACTACAATCGAAGTAGAAGGTAAGTCAGGTACTAACTTTATGACAGTTCAGACAGTAGTAGAACATATCTTAATAGCTACACATAAGGAACAGGAGGCTATAAGAAAGATGTTAGTGAAGATTGATTTTCATAACGCAAATGTTTTAGACTTCTTTAAGCATCTAGCGAAAGCGATAGCTATATAAACAACAATAACAAAAGAGGGGGTGTAAAAACCTCCTCCAATAAAACAAAACACTATGTATTACAAAACAGCAGATTTAACAGAAATTAAACAAGACCTAATAGAGTCTAAGGCGTATGACCTAGAGTATTCATTCTACAGGATCAAGGACCTAGATAGCGACACTGTATGCTATTTAACTACTGAGTATGATCTCGGCGTAGATACACAAGCTGTAAGCATCATAGGCGGTGATATAGAGCAGCTAGCCTTATGTAGAGTAACTGAAGATTGGTTATCCCTAGAAGACTGTGAGTATAACTTTAGCACGCAATACTAATGGAGGTAATGGTAGTTAATGGGGACAGATACTTATTGAATATAAGCAGCCCTGCAGTAGATGAGACAGCAGATACTATATTAGCTCACTATCCTAGTGATGCCTTAGTAGAGTTTGATACACCTAGAATGAATGATTTTAAAAACTAATAGATATGAATAACAAGACACCAAAACAAATAGTAGAATACGCAAGAGCTAATCCTCACAGAGAAGAGGAGTTATCATCAAATTGCTGTGGAGCAGAGGCTAGTCAATTAAGTGATAGTCTATGTGGGAGCTGCTTAGAACATGCAGACTTTGAATAACTATAAGCACATGAGACCACGTAAAAGACATACACATACTAAGCATATATACGCACAGGACCACTCAGATCTACTAGAATTATTCAAGCAGATGGATAAAAAAGATGCTGAGCTTAAGAAGGAAAGTGAAAATAAATTAAAATAATTACATAAAAACTTGCACAGTATGTAAATAAGTTATATATTTGTAGTGAACAAAAACAAAACATTATGAGCAATAACACAGAATTACTATTAGACTACCAAGAAATGGCTATCGTATCATTACGAGCTGAGGTAGAAAGATTAAAGACAGATAACGAATTATTAACCACATTAATACACCACTATGAAAGCATTACTAAATAAGATACTCGTAAGACTAAGTATAAGACCTTTTAAGACAGTTAAATTACCTACAGGGCTAATCGTTAAGCATTATAGAAATGGTAAGCTTATAGCTGACGAAAGAGATACTAGATATGGCAAATAGACTAATACATGAACTAGCTAAGTCATGGGCTTTCAATGAGAAGGAACTCAAGGTATATCCTGAGGTAGTCCGAGAGACTTATAAGACTACAGACGCTAAAGGTAAGAGGGTTACTATGAATAAGGTAAAGCTTATCGTACAGATAGGTAACAGTAAGCATGTAGGCACTCAACTGTATAAACAAGGCTTAGAGATGACTAATAAAGCTAATGAGATATATATACATTATTATAATCAAAGAAGTCAGTAAGATACTAGCCTATAAGTAAAGATAGGTCCTCTTCAAGGTCATAGCTCGAGTGATTGGAGAGGTTAAATATTTGTTTTGTTAGCATTAGCTCCCTCAGGGGGGCTTTTGTTGTTATATATAATCTTTGTAGGTGTTTTTAAATAAAGAAAACCTTATGAAGATACAAGTACCACAAGATATAAACGACATCACTGTAGGAGAGTACATTAAGTTCAATGAAATAAATAAAGAGGACACTGATGAAGAGTTTTTGATCCATAAGACTATTAACATTTTCTGTGGAATGGACATGAAGGACATTTTAAACATGGACTATGAAGATGCTGAGATGGTAGCTAGTGATATATTTACAGCTCTATCTATGACAGCTAAGTTCAGTGATAAGTTTACATTAGATGGTGTTGAATATGGCTTTATAACGTCATTAGAGGGTTTAACACTAGGAGAGTACATAGACCTAGAGACATATCTAAAGGACCAAAAGGACCTACATAAGGCTGCAGCTGTGATGTATAGGCCAATAGTAAAGAGGTATAAAGACCTATACGAGATTGAGCCGTATAGCTCAAGCTTAAAGAATCAGGAGTTAATGAAAGGAGCTCCAATAGGTGTTATATCTCAGGCAGTGGTTTTTTTTTACAATATCGCCAACGTATTGTTGAAGGATTCCCCGAATTATTTGGAGGATCAACAGGAGAGAATGAAGACTATACTGCAGCCGGACAGTTCGCTGCTAAATACGGATGGCTAAACTCTATATATGCTTTAGCTGATGGATATGTAGGTAATTTTAATACAGTAACTAACACAAACCTCTTAACAGCCTTAACATGGCTAGAATATGAGAAGGAAAAAACAGAAATAGAAAACAGAAGATAATGAAAGCACTTTTTAATTTAACAGACGCAATACAGGAGGAGTTAAAAGCTAACGTCCTTATTAACTCAGTAACCTATGGAGACATGGATGAGGTAGAGCTAATGAAGTCTAATAGATATCCTATTGCACATGTAGGTATATCTACAGGGACCATCTCAGACGCTACATCAACTATAAACTTAAGCGTTATATTCTTATCTAATGTAGATGAGCCTAAGGAACAAGAAGACAGCTTTAATGACTCTGAGTTATATGTACAGAATAACATGCTATCAGCGGCCACTAAGTTAGTTCAGACACTTAAGAGAGGTGATCTATACGGGTCAGGCTTTCAATTAGAAGAGGATGCTACTGTAGAGTTTTTTAGTGATAGATTTACTGATAATGTAGCGGGAGTAGCTATTGACATGGTTATAACTATAAAGAATTCAGTCTCAGTATGCTAAAGATAACCACTACATATCCTTTAGCTACTAAGGTCCTGCATAAGTGGAAAAAATACGTTGTATCGCAAGGTAGGCGTAACTTATCACTTAACGGAACTAGAGCTGACAGTGGTTTATATACTAAACTTAAAGGTATTGTAGATAAGAGAATGAATAGAAGTCTGAAAGGACGCTTTACCGGCGGGTCTGTTATGCCTTCGTTAAGGTTTGAGTATCCTGCATATGGAGAGTTCATGGATCAGGGTGTAAAAGGTACTAATCCTGACAAAGATGGTTATGTAGCGAATGGGAGATATAGCTTTAAAAAAGGTAAGAGAAGTATTAAGGTAAAAGGCAACTCAGCACTAGCTAGGTGGTCTGAAAAAAGAGGCTTAAATAAGTGGGCTGTAGCGAAGTCTGTGCATCAGAGAGGTATAAAGAGAACGTTATTCTTTACAAAGCCCTTTAAGGCACGTTATAAAGCTTATGTGGACATGTACAACAGTGCTGCAGCTGATGACATAGCTAACAATATAGCTAGACAAATGAAAAAACAGATTAAAACTAATAAAAAGAAATAAAATGAAGCAAAGAATTAACTTAAGAAGCCCTTTTTTTATACAGCATACTTCAAGGCCCGCTGAACCGGCAGCTACTAACTTGCAAATCAGGTCTGAGGAGTTTGATAACTCTGCATGGGGTAAGAGTGGATGCACTGTAACAGCTAATCAAGTGGAGGCTCCTAATGGAGAGCTGACTGCAGATAAAGCTCTTTGTAATGCTTCAGGTAGCTGCTCATTAACGGATGCTATTGCTATAGGTAGTACAGACGATATAACTTTCTCAGTATTTGTTAAGAGAGGTAATGCTCAATATTGTTCAGTAGGATTTTTTGACTTAAGCTTTGCGAGTTCTTATAGAGTTGTATTTGACTTACATAACGAGATTTTAACACACGAATCAGTATTAGGATCAGTCTTTACAAGTACATCTACAGAGGTGCAAAAGTACTCTAATGGGTGGATTAGGATTTGTGTGTCAGCTGTATCAACAGGTACCACTAACATTAGAAACTATGTATATCCTGTGGTAAATGGACCTACTTCATTCACAGGTACGTCAGGTGACTACTCTTATATATGGGGTGCTCAAGCTGAGTTAAATAGATCGTGCTCAAGCTATATCAAGACAACTTCAACCTCAGAAAATAGGTCAGCTACTGTGGTCCCTAATGAGGCTGAGGTTTCGGCCACTATTAAAGTTTGGAATGGTGGAGGTGGATACCAATATGATAGAACTAACCTATTAAGGAACTCAGATGGGTTCAACGAATCTACATGGGGTAAAACAAGAACTACAGTTGAAGCTAACAACACTTTATCTCCTTATGGTGACTTAACAGCTGACAAAACTGAATGTAACCAAACTACATCTAGTGGAATGAGTATTAATGCAGCTGCTTCGATCCCTTTAGGTAAAAATGTAGCATTATCTGTATTCGTTAAGAAAGGTAACTCAAGGTATTGTGGATTAGGCCTGTTAAACAGTAACTACTCTAACTTATCTAGAATCTTTTTTGACTTAGACGAAGGTACTTCTTTTAGTCCTCAGACTACAGGCAGTGAAATAACGCTACTAGATCATAGGATTACAGCGTTTTCAGATGGATGGTATAGAATATCAGTAACTTGCGGCACTTCAAATAACACAACTGTTAGACCTTTTATTTATAGCGTCACAGGTAACGGTAATTTTAGTGTATCAGACGGAGACTACAGCTACTTATGGGGTGCTCAATTGGAAATAAATGAGACACCTACTAGTATAATACCTACAACGTCTTCAGCTGTAACAGAGGGGTCTTATTCAGATGACTCACCTGCTTCAGCTACTTATTCGTTAAGTGGCTACCCTCAGAATGGCCTAACTACTTTTGAGATAGGTGAATTACTGAGAGACTATATAGATCAAACAAATGATAAAAGTTCGGGCACAGTATGGGCTAAAATAACCCTGTCAGATGGTGTTGAGTTTGATAGAGAGTATGTTTTCTTAGCTACAGAAGGCTACGTAAGTAGTTATGAGGCTGTACAGACTAACTTAAATGCTCCTAGAGAAGAGGTTTTGATGCAATCTAACACCAATGTTATAATACCTGAAGGAGAGTCCCTAAGCGTGCCTGTTTACGCTCAATATAACTCCTATTATACTAAGACAGCTGCAGGAGTAGCAACTGATTTTTATTTGTCTAACTCTGATGATAATATTTCGCAGATAGGCTATGTAGACGTTAATTCTAGTGATGACACTGTTAAATTGTACGCCGACTCTAATCTAATTGAGACTATCACAGTTGAGACAGTTGAATGCAATAAATACAACAATATATCTCTAATGTTTGTGAATAGATTTGGAGCAAAGCAAGAGTTTTTTGTAAACATGAAGTCAATAGAGAAGATTAGGGTTAAGGATTCAGGCTTTAACAGAAACGTTATAGACTACAGCACTTTAAGTATAAATAACGGAGTGCATGGATATAAAAGAAACGTAACGGAATCGAGAGAGACATATACTCTTAATACTCCATTCTTAGACGAAGGTAATGTACAAGCATTTGAAGAGTTACTTCTTTCCGAGTATGTATGGATGAAAAAAGAGAACTCAGAGTACACACCTGTAACTATAAAGGATAACTCAATGACTAGAAAAACACATGTCAATGACAAATTAATACAGTACACTGTTAATGTAGAATCTTCTTTTAACTTAATAAACAATCAAAGATAATGAGAATTAAACTAGATATATACGTAGAGGGTCAAAGGCTAGACTTATTCAAGGATGAGGCTATGAATCTAAAGTCATCACTAAAGGACTCTATGAACCCTGATAAGATATTTACAGCTGTATCTAAGTCTTATACAGTACCTGCTAGTAAGAATAACAATAAGATATTTAAACACTACTACAGAACTGACATAGGTAACTATGTAGACGCTAGAGCTTTACTAGATTGCGAGCTTAGACTAGCAGGTGTAGTATATAGACAAGGCAATTTGTCTTTAGAGAAGGTCTCAACCAAGAACAACAGAGCTCACAGCTACTCTATTAGGTTTTACGGAAACTTAACAGAATTAACTAAAAGAATAGGTGAGGAGAACTTAGGTGATTTAGACTTATCAGCTCACAACATAAGCAACCCCAATTGGTATAACTTAATAAGGACCGTATCTAACGTAGCGGTTCCACCTATATTATTCCCTTTATGCTCTAATAGATCTAGACTTATATTCCACAGTGGAGATAGAAATGCAGCTAACGCATACGGAGAGAACTACAGAAATGCAGCATACGTAGACAGTACTGAGTCTAGTCAATACGGACTCAACACGGATGAGCTTGTAGGAGCTTATTCCTGTAAGGCTTTATTAGATGCTATTGAGGTTAAGTATGGTATAACTATAACCGGAGCTTTAAGGGCCGCTTATGTACACAATTACAGGATATTATTAACAGGATCTGAAGGAGCTGAGTCTCAGTTAACTCCTTTCACAAACTACACACCTAATGTCTTTAGTAGGTCTACCAATGGTGAAGTCGTACTAGAAACTAAAGTAGATGGAATTCATGGAACTATAAATGTAAGAAACGCAGGTAGCAACTTTAACACTCATTTAAAATATAAAGTTAATTCTAGTTCCTTATCTGAATACACAATTCACCTATTAAGAGATGGTGTTAAGATTCACTCTATGAATCAAGATACTCATAATGATTTAGGTACTTATAGCAGCTATTTATTTAACAATAGTGACGGAGACTACCTCTATACATTTGAACTAGAACACGAAGGGTCAGGATCAGTATCAATGGAGTTCTATACTACTACTCGCTACTTCGATAGAGATGATTTGGAGTTTATTACAGATAACTCAAGTGTAGACACTTTAAACGTCACAGCTACTACAGGTGGAGGAGACATATACAAGATTAGTGAGAATATACCTAAAATGAAGATTAAAGACTTCTTAACAACTCTATTCAAGCAATTTAACATTGTGACTATAGTTGATGGTTTAGAGGTTAAGACATTTCACTACGATTATTTTATACATGACGGGGAGACTGTAGACGTTACTAAGTATATAGACACTTCTAGTAGCACTATATCACCTCCAAACTATTACAGTGGTATATCCTTCAAGAACGAAGACCCTGCAACATACATGGAAGAGACTTATTTTTCAGTTAATCAGGTGAATTACGGTAGCTTAGATCACTTCTTATTAGCAGATGACAAGAAGATAGTAGGCTCAGTGTATGACATTAAAGTACCTACTCAAAGAATACCTACAGAGAGGCTGAAAGACTTAAGGACCTCAGAGTATGCCAATACATCTACTATGAGTTTAACAGATATCAATGGTGATCGCGTAAGCACGAAACCTGTATTCACTTATTGTGCTGCTAATTATCAGGGCAGTATTTTAGCTTTAAATGATGGGTCAGGAACCGTTAGAAGCATTAATAGGCACTCAATAGTAAGCAATATGTGCTATCAGTATCAAACTCTATCTAAATACACAGGTTTGTTAGGTAACTTTTGGGGTTCTGAATTAGATGAGTACCATCAAGACGAGAGATTCGGGACTTTAGGACACTTCAATTGTTTTTGGTATAACTACGTAAGACATACCTTTAACGAGTCTACTAGGTCCTTAAGCGTTAAAGCTCACTTACCTATGAAGTTGATTCGAGAGATGCAGTTAAACACTAAATTAGTTATAGCTAGTCAAACGTATATAATTGAATCTATGGATACAAACTTTTTAACAGGAGTTACATTACTTAAATTAAGTAGCATAAGTAAGCAGCTTTTAGATAATACACAAGCATCTACAATAGTTATTGAGAGAGATGACCCCAATACTAATAGCGTTAGAGTAGTTTACCTATCAAAGGGATCAGGTAGAATAGAAATAAGCGACGGACTCACAGTGAATGCTATTGGAGAGGTTAAGTCAGTAACTGAATGGTAATAAATAAACATATATAAAATGGGATTTTCAAATACACAAACTAGAGTAAAATATCAAGTAGGAGACAAAGAAACTACTGACCTAAAAGTAGCTTTTAAATACATGGAGGATAATGGATTAAATAATATAGGTTCACTTACTATAGCTCAGAAGACTATTGACACTAAAATATATGAGACACCTGAAGACGATGAGTTTGTAGGTATACCTTCATTGGCAGCATATAATATAGTTAATTCTACAGAACCTGCATACGATCCAACTGATTTTGTATCTAGTGTAGGAGTCACAGCGGGTAGTACTAAGGAGTCAGCTTACATAGGTCCTGCTTTACCATAATGTAATGTGTTTTAAGAGCTTTTAAGAGTGTTTAATTATATATAGGTGATAATACACTTATATTAATTAACTACCCTCTATACACGCTTATAGCTGTATTCATTCCTTTTTCATACTGAGACTGAGCTAAATCACCCATAGCATTTATGATGGTCATTCTGTCTTCATGACTCAATGATTCGATATTACTTAGTTTTTCTAATGCAATTTGTAAATTTGATAGTTTCATAATGTTTTGTTTTTTGTTTTATTAATTAAAATGTTATTCCTAATTTTAGCAGTTTTCTGATTTTTGCAGATGTAATTGAGTAAACTTTTTCTGTAATTTCATCATTATATTTATCAAATTTACCTGTCATGATCCATACTGAATATGTTGCCTTTGGGTATTCTTTCAACATCCATCCCCAATCACCACTAATTGCCAACATTTCACCTAAATAACTTACTGCATCTGTGTATGAAAATATAGTTTTTGTTTCTAAATATCCAACATAATCGCTTTCAATTCTTAATGTTGGTGTCTTTTTTTCTGTTAATTTGATAGTTTCCATAATCTTGTTTTTATAGTGGTTGCTTCGTTGCAACACTTCAAAGATACTATTTATTCATATTATATGCAAGTTTATTTGTATTTTTTTTTAATTCTTGTATTTTTTTCTTTATATCTGTCGACCTTACTTCGTCGAAGTCAATAACTGGATTGATTCCGTAGCTATTTATTATAGCTTCACATATATTATCAACTCCTTTTGATAATGTGTTTATTAAATACCTGTCATTATTCACGATCATTACTTTCATGTTATATAAATTTATAAGTATTAATGTTTAACTCATTAGCTTTAAGTCTGAAGAAATAGTTTTTTGTTGTTATTTCTCCATTTCTCCATAGTCTTTTTAGTTGTGTCGGTGTGTTGTTTTCTTGTATCATGTTATTAGTTTTTAGTATTTTGTATTTCGTTTATTAGTTTAGATAGTAATTTATTGCATCTGTTTTTTCTAACCTTGTGCGTTAAATCATAGTTACCTATTAATTTTTTGGCTTTATCTTCATATTTTCTAACTAAATCGTAGTCGATTCCTACACCTGTAGGACTGTATCCTGTAGACAAACAAACGTTGTCAATTTCGTAATAGTCACAACTCCACCCACTGGATCCACTAGAATAAGCAAAAGCATTTTTGTAATATACTAAATTTTGTATTTGACAATAACCAAAAGAATATACATTGTTGAAGTTATTTTTTATTTGTTTTTTAGTTGTTTTCAGTTTCATGATTCATAATATTTAAAATTATTAATTACAAGTTTTAGTTCCTGTTTAGTTAATTTAGCTAATGAAATTAAGTCTTCACTTGTTTCATACTCATCACCAGCGAATAAAAGTATTTTGTTTATTAATTCGTGTCTTTTCATTGTATAGTTATTTTAGTTTAATTTTATTAATTCCCCGTTCCACTCTTTACCATCTAAATACCATTGCCATTTTTTTTGGTATATTCTGCCAATATTCAAACCTGATAAGTTGATTACTCCGTTTAACCTCTCTTTAGTTGTGTTAGATTCCCATCCACAATTAGTAATTGATATTGTTTGTTCTGGATCATTATATTTATAAGCAATTGCGTTACCTTGATATTTTAATATTGTGACGTTTGGCTCGACTGTTACATTCATATTTGATTTATTGAACTTATTACCGTTTAAAAAGGCTTTTACTGATTCTTTTGTTATTTGTCTCATAATTTCTATTTATTATTGTTATTGTTATATTGGTTTTTGATATCTGTGTAAAAATCGAAGTCGTTTAATTCATATTGGCTTAAATTGTCCTCAATACTGTTTAATGTGTTTATGTAGTTATTCATGTTATTTTAATTTTGGATTAATTATTTCTATTACGTCTATAGTTCCGTTTTTGTATATGTCGACTGTTATACCTGTTGTTAAGTTAGTCCTTTTATAAGGTTTTAAACTATACTTGATTTTTAAGTTGTTTATTATTCTTTTTAAGTGTTTCATGATTACCAATTGTTAAATGATCCGTTAATAATTTCTTGCACTACGAATAAAACTGTAGGTACTATAATAGTTGATACGAATAGTAATCCGATTACCGTAGTTAAATCTAATTTGTTTAATGTGTTTTTAATAGTTGTCATAATGTTTGTTTTAAATTGTTATTGTTTTTGTTTCTTACTCAAAGATAATACTTTTATTTAATACTACCTAATTTATTTTTATTTATTTTACTTTTTTTTTGCTTACTAAGGTTAAACCCTTTCAACACTTCAAAGATACAAGTTATTTATATACTACACAAACTTTTTTACAATTATTTTAATTTATTTTTTATATAGGGTATAAATAAAAGGAACGCGTACGCGAATAACAATATAATTGACATACACAAGATAAATCTACGAAAACATTTTCGTAAATAAGTTTAGGATAATAGACTCTTTTTGCTTATGTTTGCAACAATATAAATATTCATACATAAATAAAATGTAATAACCTAATTTTTTAACATATATTTAACTCTTTTGGATTTATACGGATCCAATAAGGGTTTTTTGTGCTTAATTTTAACCATACGAAAAAATATTGACTTATTCAAATTTATTATGTTAAATTATCACTATAAATAAAAAATATTATGCTAAAGAACAAAAAAAGAAGAAGGTATATTAAATCAATAGACGATCACTCAAATATAATTTACTTTATACCAGAAGAAAATTACATAGGTATGACTAAAAATATAGTTACTAGACTAAAATCTCATAATAGAGATGGTCTAAACTTAACAGGAACTACAACTTTGGCTAGATTTGATGATGTAAATACTTGCAGACTCTTTGAGAGAGTCCTTCAAAATATAGGATTCGATGGTAATATGTATATAACACGAAAAAATAAGGACTTTTGACCCCCTCCATATTAAACGACCCCCTCCATATTAAACATATATACAAAAACTTACCCCTCTATATTAAACAAAAAAAGAGAGGCACATTTCTGCACCCCTCCATATTAAAAATTCCAAATCAAATATTTTTTTTTATCTTATCACATATTTACCTGAGTTAACACCCTGTAGTAAATACATAAGACTATATCTAATCGCATCAATGTAGTGATTAAATTTTTCTACTGGCTTTGCATTACGCTCATGCCATACATAGTTATTAATCTCCTTAATAATACCTGTAGATTCAGCATCAACAACTAACTCATAGTCTTGCATTAACGCTATACCAGATAATATACTACCCTTCTTCTTTATGGTAGGCTTTATGTTTAACCCTCCCTTTTTCATTTCAGATATAAGTCTAGGCTCAGAGTTATCACATATAATGAGATCCATACCAGCGTATTTCTTGTTCCTGTAAATAATATCTGAAGTTGATAAATTTATCGCTCCGTACATCTCTTTGACGTACACCCTACGGTTATCCTTATCCACTGAAACCTTCACTAACGTAGTTAAATCCGTAGAAAATCCAAAATCCTGACCAAAACAAGTTAAGTCATAAGGTAAGAACTGCCCTACCTTCCAATTAGTAATAATAGTTCCCTCTGCCTTGTTTAACCAACCTCCTAATATCTGATGGTTATACTTTACAGGGTTTCTCTTCTTTAAGTCATATAGCTGCTCTAAGTAACTATCTGATAGGTTTTCTTTATTGTCTTCGTAAGTTGTATGTATGTATGTTACATCACCTTTAACACCATTAGTCCCCTCCTTTACATTAGGATACATAAAGAACCTCTGGTATATCCAATGCTCTTTAGTTGTAGGGTTAAGTATTAATATACATCTATTTTGCTTTATCTTAGAACGTATAGAGAAATCAATCTTACTAAAAGTGTCCTCATCCGTAAGCTCTTCAGCTTCATCCAATACAAACGTTGTAACGCCACTTAAGGACTTCAATGCTGCTGTTTGGTTACCAGATGATGTTCTAATACCTTTAAACATAATAGAGCTGCCTGTGGTTAGGTTAATAATCTCATCCTTAGTTATCCTAAAGTCAGACTCAACACCCATTAGCTCAATCTTCTCTATAAATTCAGGTATAATAGAAGCTCCAGCAGATGTTAATGTAAAACGAGTAAACAGGACTTTATGTCCTGTCTCGTAAGTTAAATTTAGTAAGAATACATTGACTCCGAATGATTTACCAGAACCACGACCACCTGTTACTACATTATATCGTGACTTCTCAGTGAATAAAGGAATGTATTTGTCATTTAGTTGTACACTATTCATCTGTTATATCTATTGTGTTATCTATTTGAGGTGTAGTATTACCATTAACAACGAAATTAATAGTTGGAGCTACTTTAGTCTTTTTACCTCCATCATCACCTATCTTATCACTAGGCTTGCCATAAGCATACTGCATTAATAACTGCATCTGATTAAAGTTAGCCTTAGCTAGCTCCGCCATGTGTATAAAGGCTTCTTTCTCACCTCCAAATACTTCTTTCATAGCTGATACAGCAAAAGACGAAATCCTGTCCTTCTTAGCCTTAGTACTTCTAGCTGGTTTAACTTGCTTATCGGTAGTGCTGATTGGTTTAGGAGCTAACCTCTTATTGTATTTTCTACCATCATTCTTTGATGTCTCCTGTGATTTAATGTGCTTTGCCATGAATTTATAACGATTTGCTATTTAATTCGTTTGTCGTATAGTTTATTATATATCTCATTTATACCGAAGTCAATATCTTTTAGTGTATATCTCTCGGTTAGAGTAGCTTTCTGATGTCCCTTCTCCATTGATACGAAGTAAACAACATTATCTGTAGTAGAGGGATATATTTTATACCCCTCTTTAAAACAGTACCTTATAGCGTCGTAATTAGTAGTGAATGGTTTTTTAACTATTTTCTTTTTCGCCATTTATATATATATAAGGTAGGTTACAATTGCATAGGTCTAAGTTCAACTCACACCCACAAAGTGACAGTTGGTTATCCATGCTACTTCTCTTCTTTTGATTCTGAATCTACACCTCTTAGCTCTGCTACAAGCTCCTCTAGTTTACTGATTCTTATGTAATTCATAGATCCAACTTTTTCAAGTCTAGCTATTCTCTGTCTTTGATTCATTTTTTCTGCTCTCATATTCCTGTGTTTATTTGATTATCAATTGTTTCTATTAGTTCTCTTAACTCGCTTCTCTCCCAAATACCTAGCTTTAAGTCATTTATAGACCACTCGTATTCATGTTTACCGTGTTGAGTTATTTTTACTTTGTTATAATCCATTTATACCTGTTATTATCATGTTAAATTTACCTAAAGCCATCTCTACCTTACTTCTATCTCTCAACTTATCTAGTATAGCTACAGCTTTTAAGTTGTCTTCACTACCACTGGATAGTTTATTTGAGTTCTCATAATTTATGTAGTTCCAAACGTCTTCAAGTCTATGGTTATATCGTATCTTATCATCAAATGATTCTATGCTATTTGATACTGAGGAAGCTCCCATCTTAGATAATCTAGCTATCTCTGTACAATTATATCCTTTAACATCTTTAAGGTACTTAAAAAGCATCATGCGAGAGTCTATATATCTCTGCTCTCTACTTACTTTGAATATATCGTCTATATCCATAGCTGATTGTATACTATCAATCAGCTTCTTCTGCGAGTCGGTCAAGTGTGTTATCATATTCTTGTATTAATTGTTCTCTTGTATTGTTTTTTGCGAATCTAACCGCTTTACTTATACCTCCGCACACTTCGTACTCTTCTTGTATCTCCATGTCCTCTAAGGCAGCCTCTAATGCTTCTATCTCTATACCTTCGTACAGGTCATGTAAGCTTAGTAGGTAATATGTTTGTTCTTTTTCTTTATCGTACATTAGTTCTAAGTTTTAGTAAATTATAAGTTTGTCTATATTTTAATTCTGCTTTGCCTTTGTAAAAAGTCTTATACAATTCATATACAGCTCTAGTCATTTGATATTTAGTAGTTAAAGGATCCAGCAACTTAACCGCAAAAGCCTTTCCCTTGCCTTTACATACCTTTATATTGTCTGCTGAGTCACCTACTATCATTTGAGTGTAAAACGCTCTTAAAGCGTCTAATTCTGATTGCACTATAAACTCTTTTTTATTGTAGTTGTACATTACACAAGGAAATTGTAAGTAATCCTTATCTATTGCAACTATAACTACATTCTTGCC
>ENA-OSIY01000546-OSIY01000546.1-marine-metagenome-genome-assembly--contig:-NODE-546-length-20851-cov-6.525850_pt1 | contig 20851 bp, 36 predicted proteins | sample MGYA00237884_ERZ534233 | MGnify/ENA primary metagenome ERZ534233 (study PRJEB26412, sample SAMN06343840) | marine metagenome | isolation source: estuarine water | place: USA: Columbia River Estuary... | reverse complement strand
TATCTGTGGTAACGACTATGAAACTTTATTAGAACAAGCTATTGCAAGAGGTCAGGCAATGGCAGATGGATCTTTCCCAATTACAGACAGAGCAGATCTATCAAACGCAATTCAATCGGTAGGTCGTGCTTCAAGTTATGAAGCAGCAAAGAGACACATTATTCGTAGGGCTCGTGCACTAGGTCTTACAGAGATGCTTCCAGAAGACTGGAAGAAGTCCATGAGCAAGTCATCAAATTATTCCGATTCAAGATTTATGAAGTACATGTAGTTATGGAATGGAAACTATTTAAAGATAGTTCTGAATACATTACTGCTGAATGGTACGAAGATCGTGATGCTGCACACCACCTAGAGCAACCAGGACATCGTGAAAGACTATTAGCTGCACACCAATTCGTATTGGATGCAATTGAAATGGGAGCAAAAACAGTTGTTGATTTAGGTTGTGGTGATGGTGGTATGCTATCTCTACTTAAAGAAAGCAACATCAAGTCCTGGGGTTATGATTTAGCCCCTAAGAATATTAAATATGCAAACGAAGTTCGTAATGTAGATGCTAGATATACAGACTTTAATAATGACTCTACTATTGAGTATGCAGACATTTCAATTATGACAGAGGTTCTTGAACATCTTGAGGATCCACACGGAGTTGTAAGAGACCTACCATCAAAGTATTTAATTGCATCTAGTCCATATCACGAAACTGATAAAAATTATTACGAATTTCACTTGTGGGCTTGGGATGTTGTAGGGTATAATAATCTACTAGAAGACAATGGATATAGGGTTCTGAAAACAGAACTAATAGATGGATCGCAAGTTTTATTAGGAGTTAGAAAATGATGACAGAAGCAAAAAAACGTGAATTACAAATTGCAGACCGTTGTGATAGATGTGCAGCACAAGCATTTGTTATTGTTAAAGGTGTAACTGGAGAACTTTATTTTTGCGGTCATCACTTTACTAAGAACGAAGAAGCATTGGTTAAGTTTGCTTTTGAAATCATTGATGAAAGAGATTTTATTAACGACCATTCTGCTTCTTCCGTATAGCAAAGGTAGAGTTGGGCAGGTGGTGAGCCCCATTGACTGTAAATCAATCGCTTTAGCTGTGATGGTTCGATTCCATTCTCTACCACGATATAACTAAATATCATTCCCCAATAGCTCAATTGGCAGAGCGTTAAACTGTTAATTTAAATGTTCCTGGTTCAAGTCCAGGTTGGGGAGCAAACCCCAATTAGCTCAGCGGATAGAGCAAACGGTTTCTACCCGTTAGGTCAGGAGTTCAAATCTCTTATTGGGGACGTGGAAAAATTAAAAGATCAAATAGTAAAACTACGAGAATCTGGTAAAACTTATTCAGAGATTAGTAATATTCTAAACTGTTCCAAAGGAACAATATCTTATCATATTGGTGAGGGTCAAGTAGAAAAAACTGGACTAAGAAGAAGAACAAACAGAAGAAAGAATATGATTCTGTTTCATGAGTATAAAGAATCAAAAGGTTGCTTTGATTGTCAAGGTATGTTTCCTCATTATGTTCTTGAATTTGATCACAAACCAGAGTTTGAAAAAAGTGACGTAGTATACAGAGTCTTGGTTGCTGAAGGTGTAGAAAAAGCTTGGGAAGAGATAGCAAAATGTGATGTAGTTTGTGCAAACTGCCACAAAATTCGTACATATAATCGTAAACCTTGGGGTAAATAACCCTTTAAAGTAAATAATGTATAACTAAATAATCAGTCTTTTAACTCTTACTATGCTAGGATAGATATATAGCATTTTAAGGGGAGATAAAAATGAATATTTATAAGGCAATTATTGCTGTTGTTACTACTTTAGCTTTATTGGTATCAACAGCAGGTGCTGCAAACGCAGAAGAATCTATTAGAAAGAAAGCTGAGTTTAATCAAACTATTAAAAAAGATAGATGGGTAACTCTTAACTTTAAAGGAAAAGATTATATCAAGGGAAATGGAAATAGGTCTTTGTTTTGCTATCAAGCAGCAATAAAAACAAATGGTAAAAAGAAGCCTAAGTTTATTAAAATTAGATTAGTTAGAGTAAAGTCAAATGGACTAAATAGCACAGCAACAAATACATACCCAGTTACAGGTAAGCCAAATAAGATATGGGTTAACTCTGGTTGCTGGGTAATTGAAACAAAATCACCAGTTGTTGTACAAATTAGAGTTACTGGTGGTAGTAATACATATGTTTCAAATATGAGACAGTTCAAAATGTGGACCCCAAATGGTAATTATCCTGCTGATTTTTCTGATTTTATTCAACAGGGTTCACTTTAGGCTATAATATAATTGGGAATAAAACCCCTAATTTATTATGAAAAGAGTGATTCTAAATGGGTCTACCTATTAAAGGTGGTAAGGTTACAACACCTTACAAGAAGCTTGGAAAGATGTGGTCAAAGGGCTACCATACAGGAGTAGATTTTGCTGCACCAGTTGGAACAAATATTATTGCTGTTGCGGATGGAAAGATTGAAAATGCTACCTGGGGGGCTGCGTATGGCACACAGTTGGTCCAAAAAGTTGAAGGTGGCTGGGTAATCTATGCACACCTTTCAAAGGCTCTAGTTAAGGCTGGAGACAAAGTAAAGAAGGGACAGCACATTGGTGAATCTGGTAATACAGGTAACTCCTCTGGTCCTCACTTACACTTTGAAATGAGAGATAACATTAGATGGAGTGCAGGTAAGGACATTGATCCTGCCAAGATTCTTGCATCTTAATTAAATAGTTTTAGCCCCTGACTTGATTTTGTCAGGGGCTTCTGCTATACTATTACACATGAGTGAATATGTATCATGGAAAGCTGGAGATCCAAAAATAAAACCAGCACCGCAGAAGATCCGTCCTAAGACATGGACGCAGTTAGATTTTGGAGCACAAGATTCTATCGTTCCAAAAACCACAGGTATTGCAAACTGGGCTTTTTACATTAATGTAGCAGAGCTTGGTGGAGCAGCAAACATGAAGATCCGTTTTACTAGAAATATTGGAACTAAGGAAGCAGACTTTACAGGTCAAAGAATGCTTGACTTAAAGCTAGACAATATTCATAGTGGAACATGGTTCTTCAAAGCAAACAAAGGACAGCCAGTAGGTCTTGAAGTTTATCACGCAGGTAAAACAGATATGACAATTATTACCCGTGAACTCAAGATGTGGATTCCATAATAGTATAATATACTAGGGGATGAAAAGTTTCGACTGTATGTGGAAACTTATACATCAGCACAAGAGAGTTACTTGTAAAACTAAATAAATATAAACGGCACAACACAAACTGCCCTCGCTTTAGCTGCATAATCTAAAGCCGTCTGACGACTAGATAGGAACAGAAAGTCGTGTATGTAAGAAAATGCAAGAAAAGGCTAGACAATATTGCTGTGTAAGTGTATAATTGAAAACATATAGGACTGCGGTGCAAATCCGCACATCTCCACTAAGGATTTTAATGGACAAGGGATTTCAATACGATTTCTTTGCAGAAGAATGGTCACACGTTTGTGGTGCCTGTAAAACTGAATTATATGCCCCAACTAAAAAACATATGGAAGGTAACTTCTGGTTACACACCCACTCAAATGACTGTCTTGGAGGATGGTAATGTTTAATATATATAATGACAAAGCAGAAAGAGAACTTAATGTTTGATACAGAAGAAATTTTTTGGACTACTAACGGAATTCAAATTAAACCAGAAGAAATGACATATACTCACAGGGCTAATACTATTAACATGATGGTTAAAAAGGTTACTAAAGATCTTTCTACCGCCAAGTTTAAGCCCTCAGGTCTTGCTAGGCATGAAGAGATTGAACGAATTGCGTTTGAACAACAAACAAAAGATATAGTAGAGTCTGGTCCAAAAGCTATCCTTGAATATGTTTTTCAGCACTATCCAGCAATTCGCAGGATGGCAGAATTAAACGGATTGCTATAGGGAAAGATAATGAATAAAAAAGAATTAGAAGACTTAATCTATTATGAAATAGATGAAGAGATTCTGCTTATGGATGGCTTTGAAGAAGCCTTCATTGGTTTTTCTAAACGATGTGGTCAGCCAACATTAGCAACATACTCTTTTGATAAGATGATACAAGTTCTTGTTGAACGTGATCAAATGGATGTAATGGAAGCTGAAGAATATATTTCTTACAACTGTGTGGGTGCCTGGATGGGTGAACTAACACCAGTTATTTTGTATGAATATGGAGATTACAATGGCTAAAGAAATACCAACTAAAAGTTACTTTATTAAATCAACAGATGAGCTAACAGAAATTTTTGTAACAGGATTAAGAACCTATGTTAAAAACCGTTTAGGTGAAACTGAAATGCATATGGAAGATTTTGCGGTAGAAGCAGCAAACTTTGCTGAATGTTTTTATGCTACAATGACTGCATTGCCAAAGGATAATTCTTGAAGTTTTCACACTCAGTTGCTGAGATATTAATTTTAACCTTTGTAGCATTAAACTGCTATGTAAATGTAAGAAGATATATATGGGATAGGAGGAAGCGTAATGGAATTTGAGCTTCACCACGAAAAGGATGCTGGTCCAGTAGTCCGTTGGTTTGCAACAAAACTACTAAGCATCATGCATAAAATAGAAAAACCCCTATATGACTATGCAGATATGTACACGGCAATTTGGGATGATTATGAAGATGAAGATAGCCTTTCTGTGCCACACAATCAAATGGGAATATTTGACAACCTAGAACCTTTGCCACAATTTAATCACCTAACAGAGGACTTAATCTAATGTCTGAAAATGAATATTATTACAGAGATCAAATGCGTGAACTACAAAATGTAAATATGTTTGTAAGAGCAAATGCTTTAAGAAGTGTTTTGAATAAACTTGAATGGATTAAAGAAAATGGTGGAAGCATAGATCATGCTATTGAATTTATTAAATCGGAGTTAAAGTGATACAAAAAGTTTTAAGATATGCAGAACATTTAGGTTTAGATAAAGAAGAATTATTAGAAATGACAATGTTAGAAGCAATGTTATTAATTGAACAAACAAAAGATATGTGGAAGGAAGTAAAACAAATTGGGTAAGCATCACGATAAAGTTGCAAGAGCATTAGAAATTAGAATTAAAAATGTTCCAAACAGAGGTGGATACAACACTCCTGGATCAATGAATAAAAAGAAAACTGGATATAGTAAGTCAAGATAGCTTGACATTCAACTATCAATTGTGTTAGACTAGAATAATGCGATTCAAAACCTTGGTTTTGATTCCCGTTATTGCGGTTCTTGCAACATATGTTGCATCCCTACCAGTAACCCAGAGTCAAATCAGTGCTAATGCACCGCAAACTGAAGCTGTTGATACGAATAAAATAAAAATTTCTATCAAGATAGCTGAAAGAGCAACAGAAATCAATGAAATGATTGATGAAAGGTCTAAAGAGAAAGCCTCTAGATCAAAAAACAGAGAAAAAATCTCTGACTCAAATGTAGAAGCCAACAAAGCTTTTGCAAAATCCTATATGGAGTCAAAGTACTCATGGGATAAAGACCAGTACTCCTGCCTAGTAAATCTATGGAATCGTGAAAGTGGGTGGAGGCATACTGCTGACAATCCAAATTCAAGTGCCTATGGTATTCCACAATCCTTGCCAGGAAGTAAGATGGCAAGTGCTGGGGCAGATTGGAGAACAAATCCAGAAACACAAATCAAATGGGGTCTCAAGTATATTGATAAACGATATAAGACTCCCTGTGGAGCATGGAATGCATTCAAGCAAAAGGGCTGGTATTAGTTTACTAGTTTAATCAAGTGTCCTGAGCAAAGACATTAAACTGCTCACCATTAACTATTGACACTCAAATACCAATATGATATTATATATTTGTAACTACAATCAAGGAGTAAAATGCATACAGAACACTTAATGGAAGTAATGTTTGGACTAGAGCATGTATTATCAGAATTCTTTTGGAATGCTGTTTTTGCTGTATTAGTCTTAACTTTTTCTAAGGCAAGAGCACTAAGAAAGATTCACAAATACATTGATAATGCCCATCAATTAGAACATGAAAAGTATTAATATGATTGAGATTAATTTAACAGAAGCTCAGGCAGAAGCATTGCAAAATGCTGTTGATGACCATATGATGCTTTGCTATGAAGTAATTGATCATGATGGTGAAGACCTTCCTGATTATCTTTCTGATGTAGAAATGTATTGTGGGTGTCATGTATGTGAAACCCGTGAACATCTAATGGCTACCTTTAATTGGCTTCGTGTTAATAATATTGTAGACATTGCAGTTGAATAATGAAAAATAAAGATTTAAAAATTGAGTTTTTCTCAAATGTTAATCATTTAAATGATATTGAAGAATGTAGACCAAAACCTCTAATCCAGTTAATTCCAGACTGGTGGAAGAAGGCAGGTAGCTTACCAGATAAAACAATTAAAAACTGTCCTTCATTTATACAAATGTTTAAAACAGCATACGTTGTTCCAATGTGGTGTGATACTGAAATTATTGTAGATAACGATGGTCAAGTTATAGTAAATTCAGCATACACAGCATTTAATTGGTCAACACATTCAGATAGTCAATTTTTAGATTTTGCCCCCAAGCATATATCCGATAATACACCTACTATCTTAAAAGCAGTAAGTCCATGGTTACTAAAAACACCAAAAGGTTATGCATCATATCAAATGCCAGCTTTTTATGATTTTAATCCAGACTTTACAGTTTTGCCAGGAATAATAAATACAGATCATCATCATGAAATTAATCAACAAATAATGATTAATGGTAAGAATAAAAGCTTTATAATTAAACGTGGAGATCCTCTTGCAGTTTACTTTCCATTCAAGAGAGAAAAGTTTGAACTAGAAACTAGAAATGCAACTAAAAAAGATATAGACTCTGTAAATAGACATAAGCTTATGTTGTTTACAAAATTTAAAAATGCCTACTCTTTAATGTTTAAAGAGCTAGACTGATATAATTTAATACACGCCTCTTTAGCTCAGTGGTAGAGCAACGCTCTTGTAAAGCGTAGGTCTTCAGTTCAAGTCTGAAAAGGGGCTCTAGGTGGCAGGAAGTCGTCCTTAGTGATGGTTGATAGTTACAGTTACGAGTCCAGAGAGACACGTTTGCCTTGCAGGTAAATAAGGTCTTCCTGTCACCGTTTATTTAAAAGGAGAAAACATGAATATCGAAGAATTCAATGAGTTAGTTAAAGAAGGAACTACAATTGTAGACTTTTGGGCAGAGTGGTGTGGTCCATGTAAAATGGTATCTCCTGTTCTAGATGAAATTGCAGAAGAAACTGGATCAAAGCTAATTAAGATTGATGTAGACAATGAACCAGACCTAGCAAAAAAGTTTGGTATTTCTGGTATTCCAGCAATTATGGTGTATACTGATGGGGTAAGAACAAAATCAATTGTTGGTGCAAAGCCAAAGCCAGCATTAAAGAAAGTACTATTTGACAATGTCTAGTAGCCCGATTTCTTATATCATCTATGACGATTAAATGGTAAAATAGGTATATGGCTAATAAGAAGTTTGAGTCCAATGCGGTATTTAATGGTGAAGTTGAGACAACAAAGCTAAAAGTAACCAGTGCTGGTGGCGATGAGGGTGGAGAAATACTTCTTGGAAAACCAGAAACAAATACAACCCTTGCTGGTACAGGGGTTACTTTAGATATTTATCAAAATAGACTTAGATTTTTTGAGCAAGGTGGAGATGCTCGTGGATACTATATTGACATTACAGGTGGTTCGGCAGGAGCTTCAACAAATCTTGTAGGTACTGGTGGTGGTGGAACTGCTTCAAATTCTTTTGCTACTATATCTGTATCTGGTCAAGATAACGTTGCTGCAGACTCATCCACAGATGTTTTAACTCTTATAGCAGGTACAAATGTATCTATTACAACAAATGCCACTAATGACTCTGTAACAATTAACTCCACTGGAAATTTTACATCTGTTGATTCTATTGTATATCCAGATTATATTACTTTTGATACCACTCCAGAAACTGTTCCAACTGCAGCAGGAAGTATGTTTTGGGACTCTGGAGATGGTATCCTATCAACAGTTTTAAATGCAAATGTAACCATTGGATTAGGACAAGAACAAGTTGCTCTTGTTAAAAATGATACAGGTGTATCAATCGCCAAGGGCAAAGTTGTTTATATTAATGGTGCTCAAGGTCAAAGACCAACAATCACACTATCAGATGCTGATACAGAATCAACATCCTCTAAAACATTTGGTTTTACAGCAGAAGCTATTGCAGACGAGGCAGAAGGATATGTCGTTACTTTTGGTGTACTGCGTGGAGTTAATACTCTTGGGTTAACTGAAGGGTCTGCACTATGGCTATCTTCAACAGCAGGTGGATACACAACAACGGTACCAGCAGAACCAGCACACTCTGTATTTCTTGGGTATGTGGTTAAAGCCCATGAAACGGCAGGTGAAATTTTTGTAAATATTCAAAATGGTTATGAGCTAACAGAACTTCATGGTGTAATAATTGAAGCAGATGAAAGCCTAACAGATAATGAAGTCCTTGCATACGATTTAGCATCAGGTTTATGGAAAAATCAAACAGCAATTGAAGCAAATATTGCAACTAGACAGGGATGGACATATGACTCTGGAATCACTATTCAATCCTCTTCTGGTTCAGCAGGATCATTAAGCCTTAAATCTTTTTCAAGCACAATAGATATTACAGATACCTCAGTAAATATTATTTCAGGTGTAGATGCAAAAACCTGGAACTTCCAAAATGATGGAGATTTAGTATTTCCAGATACTACTGTTCAAAATACTGCATTCTTAGGAATGTCTTCATACTCAACAACAAATCTTTCAGAAGGAACCAATCTTTATTTTACAGATGAAAGAGGACAAGATGCAGTTGGAAATAATCTTGGAACTGGTCTTTCTTACAATGATAGTACAGGAGCTATTTCAAACTCAGGTGTTCTAGATTTAACTGGAACTACAAATGAAATTGTTGTAAGTGCTTCAACTGGCAGTATTACTATTGGTATTCCAGACTCACCAGTTCTTGTTACCCCAAATATTGGAGTAGCCACTGCAACAAGTGTAAATGGAACTACTATTCCATCTTCAAAGACATTAGTCGTAACTACTGATATTGGATCAAGTGTTCAGGGATATAGCACAACACTTGCTGGAATCAATACATTAGGATCAGGAACAGGATTCTTAAAAAATACTGCAGGTACTTGGTCATATGACAATTCAACTTATTTAACAACTTCTAGTGCTACATCTTCTTATCAGCCATTAGATCAAGACTTAACAGACATTGCTGCACTAACTGCAAATGGATTCTTAAAGAAAACTGCTGGTGTATGGGCAATGGATGCATCAACATATCTTACTTCAGAAAGTGATACCCTATCATCAGTAACTGGTCGTGGAGCAACAACTTCAACTGCTATTACAATTAGTAATACAACTCAGTCCACTACTCCAACTTCTGGTGCTTTAATTGTATCTGGTGGCTTAGGAATTGCTAAAGATGTATGGATTGATGGAAACCTTCATGTAAATGGAACAACAATAACTGAAAATACTCAAACTGTAGCAACACATGATAATCTTATTTACCTAAATGCTGCACAAGACTCAACTATTACAAATGCCGTTGGTGATGGAACTTATGTAACATATACCGCAGATAATAAATATACTCCAGGAATGGATATCCGTGTTACTGGAATGGATCCAGCTGGGTATGACATTGCCTCTGGAGACTTGCTTACTGTTTACTCTGCTACTTCAACTCAGTTTGTTGTTGCTAAAACTACTACTGGAACATTTGTAAGTGGTGGAACTGCTCATGCAAAAGAAGAAGCAAACCCAGACTTAGGTTTTGCAGGTGGATATTACAATGCAGGATATGCTCACGCAGGTTTGTTTAGAGACGCATCTGATGGAATATTTAAGTTCTTTGATGGATATACTCCAGAACCAGATGAAGCAGTTAACATTGATACCACACATGGATCATTTGCTCTAGCAGATATTTCTGCAAACGATGCAACATTTACTGGAAATGTATCTGGAACTTGGAATGGAGAAGTCATAGCAGATGCAAAGATAGCTAATGACCTAACAATTTCTGGTGGAACAGTTGACAATACTATTATTGGTGGAACAACTGCAGTAGCAGGTACATTTACCTCAGTATCTGGAACATCACTTGCTATTGATTCTAGATTAACAACTACAACATATAGTGGAGAATCAACAGTAACTGATTCAGGATCACCAGTTACTGCAAGTGCAGCAAATCCAGATTCTGTTGAATATACAATATTTATTTCAAATGGTACTAATAGTTATACTTCAAAGTTGTTAGTACTAATGAATGGATCTACTCCAATTACAACAGAGTACGGTATCCTACAATCATCTGCATCTTTTGGTGCATCTATTACTGTTACAGGTACGACATCTGTATATATTACCGTATCTGGAACAACCACTGCAACACAATGCAGAATTTCTAGAACGGTGCTGTCAATCTAATGTCTAACTTTAAATTAAAAGAAAACCTTGACATTGATAACTCCTTAAATGTTCTTCCATTTGTGGGATATATCATGCCTTTTGCAGGAGAAATTACACAAACAGCTTCAGCAGGAGTTATAACAACAACCGCACCAAGTGGGTGGTTATTGTGTAATGGAAATGTATTTAGTTCAACATTATACCCAGAGCTTTTTTCTATTTTAGGTTCTACTACTTTACCAAATTTAAGTGGAAGATATCTTGTAGGATATTATTCAAATGTTGCAGTTGGAACAACTGGTGGAGCAAATACCCATACTCATGGTATGACTAGTGCTACTAATACCCTTAGTACTTATACTCCAGCAGCACATAATCATACATTCCCTGGATATACTGTTGCAGTATCATCACATTCACATAACCACAGCATGTCTGGAAATTTTTATCCTGGAAATAATGATGCAGTTGGAAACGCATTAACAAGCACAGGAACAACCAATGCTGTTCCATTTAATCATAACCACCCACTTACTGGCAACACTGGAATTACTGGAAGCAATGCTGGAAACATTACACATGATCATGATGTAAACTCTGCAGGTGTAAATGCAACATCCTCTACTGGACATACTCATAATACTGGAGCAGTTACAGCAACCGAGGTAGCTGGATCATCAATTCCTCAAACACTATATTTAAATTATATTATTAAGGCAGATTTCTAATGGCTAATTTAAAAGTATCTGATGGCATAGATATTAATGAAGATGATTATGGTAATATGATAAACCCAGCATTTGAAGTTGGAGATATTGTAGCCTACCATATTAATAGGGCATCAGCACTACCATCTGGTTGGGTAGAATGCAATGGACAAGAATTAAGTAAGACTACTTATTCTGCACTATCAACAGCAATTGGAACTAAATATGGAGAAACAAATGGCTCTGGTGGCGTAGGCACTACACACTTTAGAGTTCCTAAAATGAACGACTCCACACTAACTACTCCATTTTTCCCAACAAAACCTTTTCAGGCTGCTGACCCAGCAACTAGTACACCATCTGATCACACACACAGCCTAACTGGTGTTGCCTCAACCACAGCAAGTGTAACATCTGTAGCAATGAATAGTGGAACTGGTCATAATCATTCAGCTACAATTGCACATAATGATGCAACTTTACCTGCACACAGTCATAACGTAACAAACTTTGCAATTCTTTCTAATAGTGCTGCACAAAGTAATACTGGTAATTTTGCAATTATTAATACTGGAACTAACTATGATATTTCTCCATCTACACATTATCATTCAGACACTTTTCCAGTGAGTTTTAATACCGCAGGTTCAACAGATGTACATGCCCATTCTGGTGGTTCAAGTGTAACTGCAAACTCAACAAGTGCTACAGATGTTCATGATCATGATTCAACTATTTCTTTTACATTTCCAGCTGAGAAATATCTTCCTCCATTTTTAACAACAAGGTTTATGATAAAGGTATAATATGAGTAATTTTATTGTAGAAGACGGATTTGATGCATCAGAGTCCAGAGGATCATATATTCCAACAGGGGCAATTATTATGAGTGCAAAAACCTATACAGTTGGTGAAGCAATTCAAACTGATAGGTGTCCATGTGATGGAAGAGCTTTAAATACTTATACTTATAGAAATTTGCATAAAGTAATTAGTAATAACTTTGGTGGTACTGCTTATTCTGCAGGTGTTACAGATCAACCAGGAGCAGTAACAACATTTAATGTTCCTGCCTTAATGCCAGTATCTGGATCTACTTTATATGGAGATACAAGAGATCAAAGATATATTTCAGGTTCAAATACACCTGCTGCATTAACATCAACATTAACAACAGCATCACATACACATAATATTACTGGAATTTTAAGTCCAACTGGGGTATTAAACAATGTTGTTGATAGTCATACACATACCATTGCAACAAGAACACATACAACCACTGTCAATGACAATAATCACACTTTTTCCAACCCGTCTCAAAACTTAGGAGATTCAGCTGGGCAATCTCAAAGAAATGATGGAAATAGTATCAGTTCGGGCTTATCTCATCAGCATAATGTTAACTCATCTACAACAAGATCTATTTCACCAGGAACTACTGCTGTTCCAAATCATACACATACATCCTATACTGCTGCAGATACATCAACTGCTGCTTCAAAACCAGCTCATAGTCATGCAGCAGCAGCAGTTACTAGCCAATCAATATCAGATTATGATGGACCAAGTTATATCCGTGTGGTATACTATATAAAACTATAAAAGAAAGAAAGAAATGAAAAGTAAAACTATTAAATTTATTACAACAAACCCCAATATTTTTGGAGTATATTCTCCACCTAAGCCAAGCTCTTCGTTCCTTCCAGAATGGTATAAAAAACAAGATAAATATTCAGATGGAATAAAAAGAGTTCAAGCAGACACTGGTACATATAATCATACAGTAAAGGCTTGTATGCCAGTGTTCGATGCTATCTCTGCTGGATATATATTTACTCTTTCAGGAGATGTTAACTTCTATAAAGATGATAATGGAAACATAAACTCTTCCTGGTCAACAGAACTTTCAGGATTAATTACGCATCACCCAGTACAGCAATACAATATGTATTCTATTCCTACAGAGTTCGATCCTGTTGGTCTTAAATTTATGCAACCCTGGATTGTTCAGACTCCACCAGGATACTCTTGTTTATTTATCTCGCCACTATATCGTGATGACTTACCATTTTATACCCTTCCATCAATTGTTGATACAGACAAGCATCCTACCCCAGTTAACTTTCCATTTTTTCTTAGAAAAGACTTTACTGGAGTTCTTTCAGAGGGTACTCCAATTATGCAGATTATTCCATTTAAAAGAGAAGAATGGGGTTCAGAAGTGTCTCTAGATACAAGCGGAGAGTTTGAAAAGAAATGGCAAATAGCCAAAAGAAAAATTAGCAATAACTATAAAACATATTTTAGATCACCAAAGGTTTGGAAATAATGAATAAACAAGAAATGACTAACCATTTAATGGATATGATTTTTGAAAGACAAAAGGATTATCCAGAGCTTTTACATGAAATTAAGGCACTCCCAGTTGCAGAACTTACAGAAGATGAAATTAAAATTGCTTTAATTGCATCAACTATTCTTAGATTTAATAATCTTGGAGGTGGTGAATCTGTAGACCTTGCAGAAATAATTAATAATCAACTTAAAGAAAGTTCTTTAGCAACGCCATTATCAAGTGAGTTTATTAAGTCTATATTTAATTTTCATAATATATATCGCCCACTATATGACTTACTTGATCTTGCAACAAATGCTACTTTTCAGGGTAGAGAAATGTCAGACGAGTATCGTTTAGGTGTTATTGATAGTATCATTGCCCTGAGAAGATATGAAAGAACACACGGTCTTGGAGACCATGAATGGAAAATGATTCATAATACCGCAATTAATAAATACATGGGAGAATAATAGCCTTGACACTACTATTTAGAATTGGTATAATTTAGTATGAAAATTTTAGTATATGGTACAGATACATTTGAAGACTATTCAACATTCATGCGTGGTCTTGTGGTTGCTATTGACGAAAACATTAAAGGTTCAGACGGTAAGATTGAAGTATTTACTGCTGGACCAAGAAGAATCAATAGCTACACTGCTGAGTTTATTAATAAGACTGAGGGATTCTTTAGACAGAAAAAGATTAGAACAAGATTCCGTAGGATTCCTCGCTCAGAAGCTATTGACAACTTTGAGTCATATGGATTTGACCATGTTGTATCGTTTAATAATAAGAAGGATCCAAAATTCTTTGATGTTTTGATGGATAAGGCTAATATTCTTAATATTAATTCGTCTTACTACAAATATTAGGATATAATATACTTATGGCTAATCTAGTTTTTACACCAGCAGAGGTGAATATTACTATGACTAAGGGAGATTCCCTTAGCATGAATGTTACCCTTCAAAATGATGACGGTACTGCTTACGGCTTACCTGCTGGAACTCTTATATTTACATCTTCTATTAAAAAGGTTAGTGATAGTACGTCTGCAGGAACATTTACCTGCACACAAGTTGGTACAACCAATGTTATTACAATGTATATGAGCCCTACAACAAGTGCTGCCCTAGTTCCAGGTACGCAATATAAGTATGACTTGCAGATGGCTGCAGGTAACGACTCAACAGGAACAAAGAAAACTTTTATTAAAGGAACTATTGATGTGGAAAGTGATGTTACATAATGTCTAGTGCAAATGTTATTGTTAATGTAGATGATGGTATTGTTACCAGTGCATCTAGTATTTTAGCACCTAAAGTAAATCCAGTATTTCAGGGAGTAGTATCTCTTGATGAAGATGCCTATATTGTATTTGAGGGTGCTTCACCAAACAACTATGAAACAACCTTAACAGTCGTAGATCCTGGTGCAGACAGAACAATCAGCCTACCAAATCTTACTGGAACTCTTGTTGTTTCAGAAGCTGCAACCTTTACTGCAGATGCTAACTTTAATGGCAACATTATATTTGAGGGTGCTTCTGCAGATAACTTTGAAACAACTCTAACAGTTGCAGAACCTACAGAAGATAGAGTAATTACACTTCCAAATGCTACGACCACCGTAGTTGGAACTGATGTTACGCAGACTCTTACAAATAAAACTTTAACGAGTCCAACACTTTCAACCCCATCAGTATCTGGATTGTACTTATCAGACTCTTCAATTACTTTTGAAGGTGCAAGTGCAAATGACTATGAAACAACTCTTACTGTAACAGACCCAACTTCTGCTGATGTAACAATTACACTTCCAGCAACTACAGGAACGGTTGCCTTAACAAGTCAGCTTGCCTCATATCAACCACTTGATGCAGATCTAACAGCAATTGGTGCACTTGCAGGAACTTCTGGATTGATAAAAAAGACTGCAGCAAATACATATGAACTTGATACTACTTCTTATGAAAACTCTTCTGATTTAAGATCTGGAACAACAACAGTAACCCTAGCTTCTGGATATGGAACAGTAACTGTAAATGGTTTTCTTTCAACTCAAAATGTTGTTGCAAGTTATAAGCCAGCAGCAGCAGCGTATACCTCTTCTTCAAACACCTACTCTATTGCAGTAGAAACTCCAGCCGATACTACAACTAGAAAATTTCATGTTAAAAGTTCTAGCGGATCAGATGCAACATCGGTAGTTTTAAACTATCTTGCAATAGTATAGTATTGACATCTCAATTAAACAATGATATTATTGTCTAATAATATCCCAAACAATTAGGAAAAAAATGTTAGTTACAAGTTATGAGTACGCCCATCAAATTGTGGAGTCAAATAAAAATCTTTTATGGGACGGATGGGATATTTTAGAAACTAAAGAAAGTTTAAGTGCGGAATACAAGCCTGATAGTAAACTTATCAATGGCAAGTGGCACTATGTAAAGTCATTTAGTTTAACAGAAAATGGTTGGGAGGTTCCAGCAAAGTATGTTAGATCACGAATGGATAGTAAAAGCTAAATGTAGGTCTATGGATCGTGAGTTATTTTTTGATAAGTACGAAGAAGATCAAGACTTAGCTAAAGTTGTAGATAACATTTGTCTCACTTGTCCAGTAATATCTGAATGTTTTACTCATGGAACAACCAATGAAGAATGGGGAGTATGGGGTGGAGTTTATCTTGTGGACGGAGAAATTAGTCCATCTAGAAACTTTCATAAGACCCCTGAAATTTGGACAGAGATTCTAGGAGCAGTTTAAATGCCTAAGTTTACTAAAGAAATGTCAATGGCTGTACATAGACTAAAGCCACCATATAAAGGATTAATCATTGACTTTGTGGAGCATCAAGACTATGTAGGTATCCGTATTTATGAGAATCAAATCATGGCTATGAATGAAACTCAAAAAGTGAGTATAATGGAGTATCTGCAATTACTAAGAGTAACTATTGAGTCATTTGGTGTAAAGGCAAATTTTGACGGAGCAAAAGGAGACCCTCCAAGAGGTACATATGTTTCATAGATTAGTTTGGATGATTGAAGAGCAGGTAACTGCTGAATTAGTATCTTTTGGTGCTCACTCATCCCGTGTTAAATACAATCTTGGTGGAATTATATTTGACGAAATAGTTATGAACGAAGACTTTATTCCGTATGATGAACTTGGAATTGCATACGAAACATTTGGAGACGATGATGCGTAAGGCTGTTGTCTTTACATCATATGATAGATCAGATTATCTTAAAGAAACATTAAAGTCATGGAGAGATGTTTCAAATAAAAATGGATATGATTTCTTTTTTAAATTAGAACCGTCACCCATGCAAAAAAGTATGGAAAAAAGGATGATTAGCTTTTTAAGTGAGCAAAATCTATACGGAGATGTAATAAATAATCCAGAAAGATGCGGTGTCCTTCTCAATCCTTGGGAAGGTCTTAATACTATGTTTGAACAAGGATATGACTTTGTAGTATTAGCAGAAGATGATATTGAAGTATCAGATGATATATTGCATTTCTTTGACGATCTATCTGAAAGACACTTAAGAGATGAGGAAGTACTAGCAATTTGTGCAAGTAACCTATGGTCAATAGAAGCAGATAATGCTGACCACACAACATACTTTAAGCGTTCTTATTTTGCACCACTAGTATGGGGAACATGGAAAAATAAATGGAATAATTATTTAAGGGACACCTGGGATAAAGATTACTCATCTGGAGGCACAGAAAACTCTGGATGGGATTGGAACATTGCATTAAGAATTATTCCAGAAAATGATTTAAAATGTATTTTCCCTGAAAAATCAAGATCAAAACATATAGGAAAAAAGGGTGTTCATATGAGAGAAGAAGACTATCATACAAGTGTTGCACAAAGCTTTTCTCACCACAACGAATACTTAGGATATAAGGAGATACCAAGTGCTTGGTAAAGATGTATTAGTAATTGTTCCAACAAGAGGAAGACCAGATTCTTCGCTAGAATTTCATAAAGAGTTCTTGGCAAAGTCAATGATTAGTGATTTAATGTTTGCAATTGATGAAGATGATGCAGATAGCTACCCACGCATTGATGGTGTATTATACGAAGTTAATCCTAGAATGGGTATGAATGGTACCTTAAACTATGTTGCAACTAAATATGCTGATAAGTATAAGTATATTGCATTTATGGGAGATGACCATAGAGTCAGAACATTTGGATGGGATTTAGTTATGGCTGAAAGGATTGGTAGTCTAGGAGTTGCTTATGGTAATGATTTAATTCAAGGACAGGCACTACCAACATCAGTAATGATGTCTTCTAAGATTATCAAGGCTATTGGATACATGGCACCACCTAAACAAAAGCATATGTACCTAGATAACTTCTGGTTAGATCTTGGCACAAGGTTAAATGCTATTCATTACTTAGAAGATGTAATCATTGAACACCTACATTTTAGTGTAGGAAAATCTGATATGGACTCAAGCTATCAAGAAACAAATGATTCTGCTATCTATAATGCAGACAAGGTGGCTTATGATGAATACCTATCAACACAGATGGATATTGACATAGATAAGATATTAAAATGCGTAAACGGCTAAGAGAAAAATATTCTGAAGAACAACTAAAATTAGTATATGCCAAGCCTCACGAACACCATCATTGGAAAGACCATAAGATTCGTGTTAAGTATACTATAGAGATCGCCAAACAAATACAGGGAGTAGCAAGTGTAGCAGACCTATCTGCAGGTGATGCTACAATTATAAACGCCTTAAATGCATCTAACAAGTTTATCGGTGACTTTGCACCTAAATATGAGTTTGAGGGTGCTATTGAAGAAACAATAGATTTGATACCTAAGGTAGATTTGTTTATTTTATCAGAGACCCTAGAGCATATTGATGATCCTGAGTATGTCTTAAAAAAGATTAGAGAAAAGACTAACAAGCTTTTACTTACAACTCCAGAAGGTAAGTTTGATGACACAAACCCAGAGCACTACTGGGCATGGGATAATGAAGCAATAAGAAAACTTTTAATTTCCACTGGATTTATACCAGTTAGGTATGATAAACTTGAGCTTGCTGACAAATATTACTACGACTATCAGATATGGGTATGTGAATGAGAATTTTAATTACAGGGCATAAAGGCTTTGTTGGTGGATACTTTATGCGTAAATATAAAGACCACGATATTGTAGGTATTGATATTAAAGAGGGAAATGATTGCCGTGACTTCTTTAAAGATGATGACTCATACTTTGATATGGTAATTCACCTTGCTGCAATTGTTGGGGGTAGGGTAACTATTGAAGGCAATCCGCTTTCTGTAGCAACAGACTTATCAATTGATGCAGAGATGTTTAACTGGGCTATGCGTACAAGACCAGGTAGGATTGTTTATTTTAGTTCTTCTGCTGCATATCCAACTAAGTTCCAGACTGGTGCAAATCCATCAAGACTTTCAGAACAGATGCTAGATTTATATGCTGTATCAAATCCAGACCTAACCTATGGTTGGGCAAAGCTAACTGGTGAGTATCTTGCTAGGTTTGCACAAGAGGCAGGTATTCGAACACACATCTTCCGTCCATTCTCAGGCTACGGTACAGACCAAGACCTTGACTATCCATTCCCATCTTATATTGCAAGAGCATTAAGACAAGATGACCCATTTGATATTTGGGGTGATGGATATCAGGTAAGAGACTTTATTCATATGCAAGACATTGTAGATGCAGTAGATAAGGCTATTGAATTAGATATTCCTGGTCCAGTTAATCTAGGTTCAGGAGAAGCAACATCATTTAGAGAGTTAGCTAAACTTGTCTGTAAGCTACAAGGATACTCTCCAGAATATAATTTTATTGAAACAGCACCAGTAGGTGTTACATATCGTGTTTCAGATCCAAGAAAAATGTTAAGTTTTTATAAGCCAAAGATTAGCCTGACTCAAGGAATTGTTAAGGCACTAGAAGGAAATATTTAATGATTAAATTTAAAGATTCAAAACAATTATGTTTTGATGACATACTTATGGTGCCACAGCACTCAGATATTGAAAGTAGAAAAAACGTAAGCCTGTCAATGATTATTGGTAATGATATTATCTTAGGGTTTCCAGTAATTGCTTCTCCAATGGACACTGTATGTGAATTAGACATGGCAGTTGCAATAGGAAAAAGTGGTGGTTTAGGAATCATTCATAGATTTATGTCAATAGAAGAGCAAGTAAAACAGGTTAAGTCTGCTGCTACTGAACATAAAGTAATTGTTGGTGCTGCAGTTGGTGCAAAAGGATCTTACTTACACGATGCAGAAAGACTTGTAGATGCAGGGGCATCTGTCATTCTTGTTGATACAGCAAATGGTCATAGCCAATATGCTATTGATGCAGTAAAAAATCTAAAAAAGTTATTTAAAGATATCCATATTATGGCTGGAAATGTGTCTACCTATGAAGGCTTTAAGGCACTAGCAAAAGCAGGAGCTAATTCTATCCGTGTTGGAATTGGTGGTGGCTCTGTATGCACAACTAGGTTAGTATCTGGTCATGGTATGCCTACCCTTTCTTCAATCTTAGATGTTGTTGAAATGAGAAACAAATCTAAGTATTCAAATGTAGCCATTATTGCTGATGGTGGTATCAAAACATCAGGTGACATGATTAAAGCCTTCTCAGCAGGTGCTGATGCCGTTATGCTAGGGTCTATGCTTGCTGGTACAGATGAGTCTCCAGGAAGTACATTTATTGATGCAACTGGAAAGTATAAGTCTTTTAGAGGTATGGCTAGTTTAGAAGCAAATCAAGGTAAAAAGATTGCTGTTTCTGAAGGAGTCTCAACAAGAGTTCCTTACAAAGGTTCTGTCTATAACATAATTAATGATATTAAAGGTGGCATTGGATCAGGATGTTCATATTCTGGAGTTCGTAATCTTTGTGAACTATATGATAATGCAATGTATATTGAAGTTTCAAGCCTCTCGGTAAGTGAAAGTAAGCCACACGCCATCAAGTAATCTTGTTATTCTCCTAATGATATAATAGATTTGTTAGTCTTTATAGATTGACGGGGAGAATAAAAATTGAAAAAGATTTTTTCATACATATTATTAATGCCATTTTTGGCATCACTTACAACTCTATTAGTTTTACCTGCAAATGCGGTTATACAAGAGCAGCCATGTAACACATACTC
>ENA-OSIY01000543-OSIY01000543.1-marine-metagenome-genome-assembly--contig:-NODE-543-length-20900-cov-7.990299_pt1 | contig 20900 bp, 25 predicted proteins | sample MGYA00237884_ERZ534233 | MGnify/ENA primary metagenome ERZ534233 (study PRJEB26412, sample SAMN06343840) | marine metagenome | isolation source: estuarine water | place: USA: Columbia River Estuary... | reverse complement strand
TTTCAAGCAGAAGACGGCATACGAGATTTCTGCCTGTCTCGTGGGCTCGGAGATGTGTATAAGAGACAGATTGGAAATTCCATCAGTACCTTTGAAGTATGAAAATCGACCGGTTGATCTGTCTAGTCCGAAAAATCCATACGTAGAAAGGTATTCTCTGTTAAGTGTTTCTTTATACGTTACACCAATTTCATTGTTAAACGATTCGCTGTATATGTATGCTTTACCAGAAGATACGGTGCCTACGAAAGCATAATTACCATCGATTGCAACTGAAAAACCGAAGTTCGGCCAACCACTTGGGTTATCTAAGGTACGAACAAGTAATCCAGTTGTTACATCAAAGATATACGCTTTACCAGAAGATGAACCACTAGCATCATCTTCTGAAGCACCCACAATAGCATAATTACCAGAGATTGCAACTGAATAACCAAAGTTGTCACCGGCACTAGTTCCATAAGCATTTGGGTTATCTAAGGTACAAACAAGTAATCCAGTTGTTACGTCAAATATATATGCTTTACCAGAAGATGAACCACCAGCATCATCTTCTGCATAAGCACCCACTATAGTATAATTACCATCGATTGCAATTGATCTGCCGAAGTTGTCAAATTGACCAGTTCCATAAGGATTTGGGTTATGTAAGGTACGAACAAGTAATCCAGTTGTTACGTCAAATATATATGCTTTACCAGAATATGAACCATTAGCATCATCTTCGTTAGGAGCACCCGCGATAGCATAATTACCACCGATTGCAACTGAATAACCGAAGTTGTCATAAGCGAGAAATGAATTACTATAGGGGTCATCTAGAGTATGAACAAGTAATCCAGTTGTTACGTCAAATATATATGCTTTACCGGAATCTGTATTACCTACGTCATCTTCTTGGTAAGCACCTACGATAGCATAATTACCAGAGATTGCAACTGTTGTGCCGAAGTAGTCATATTGACTAGTTCCATAAGCATTTGGGTTATCTAGCGTGTGTACGAGTAGTCCTGATGACACATCAAAAATGTATGCCTTGCCCGAGTAATTACCGCCAGCATCATCTTCTTCCGGCGCACCTACGATAGCATAATTACCAGAGATTGCAACTGACCAACCGAAATTGTCAGTGTGACTAGTTCCATAAGCATTTGGGTTATCTAGAACATGAACAAGCAATCCAGTTGTTACATCAAAGATATATGCTTTACCAGAATAAGGACCATTAGCATCATGTTCAACATAAGCACCCGCGATAGCATAATTACCAGAGATTGCAACTGATTTGCCGAAGTAGTCATTTGCTCCGCCATTTGCTCCGCTTCCATCAATATCTGGGTTATCTACAGTGTAAATCAACCCGTAAGAACTGTCCCCCCAACCTGCAGTACTTGTATCCACAATCAAAGAATTTGCAGTTACAACACTAGGAGAATTTACTGTAGTAGCATTTACTGTAGTAGCATTTACTGTAGTAGCATATACTGTACCAAATTCTGCATCACCCAATGTACCAGAATCATTAGAAATTCCATCAGTGCCCTTAAAAAATGAAAAACGATCAGTTGATTTGTCTAGACCGAAAAAGCCATACGTAGAGAGGTATTCTCGGTTAAGTATTTCTTTATACGTTATACCAACGTCTTTGTTAAAATTATCAGTACCAAATATATACGCTATACCAGACTGGGTGAAACCATAACCACCAGTTACATCTTCTGCATAAGCACCCGCGATAGCATAATTACCAGAGATTGCAACTGAATTACCGAAGTTGTCACCGTCACCAGTTCCATAATCATTTGGGTTATCTAAGGTACGAACAAGTAATCCAGTTGTTACGTCAAATATATATGCTTTACCGGAATCTGAACCACTAGCATCATCTTCGTTATAAGCACCCACAATAGCATAATTACCATCGATTGCAACTGAATTACCGAAGTAGTCAGAGCCAACATTTCCATAAGCAGTTGGGTTATCTAGAGTATGAAGCAATGACGTAGTAGAACCAAAAGTAGGTCCTTGGGATGCATCTACAACCAAAGAATTTGCAGTTACAATATTAGGAGAATTTAGATAGCTCAGAATCTGTACGGAATCCGGAAATTTGAACTTAATATCAGAATCAACAGTAAATAATTCAATTTGTCCAGACGTTCCGATAAGTTGTTTTGTAGTATAAACTCCTTCATCGGTACGCTCCAAGAATCCATTCGCTGCGAAATCTTCATCTTTCAAAATTGTAGCATCATAGGGTTCTACATTAACACCAATATCAGCATCTTTCAAAATTGTAGCATCATAGGGTTCTACATTAACACCAATATCAGCATCTTTTAGAATTGTACTATCATAGGCTTCAACAGTTACACCAATATCTTCATCTTTAAGAATTGTAGCATCATAGGCTTCAACAGTTACACCAATATCAGCATCTTTTAGAATTGTTGGATCAGCTCGTTCGAATAGTATATCAGTTTCTGATATAGTGTAATACTCGCCGATACCGTCACGAGTGATACTGTAAATCGACACAACATCATTAATATCAGACGGTTGATTGAGAGTGACTGATGAACCATCAATGGCAACATAATCTTCAGGGGCAAGAGTGATACCGTTTACAGTTACCCATACACCAGATGGAGTATATGGTCCCGTGAAAAGAGTTTGACCATCAGTGGCAGTAATAGTTGATATACTAAAATCGTCTGAGTCAATCGACATAATTGATATTACATCGTCAATTTCAGCTGGGGCAGTCAACGTAACGTCTATTCCGTCTACTGCTGTATAGTCAACTGTATCAACAAGAACAACACCATTCATCATCACAACAACTCGACCTGGAACATAGGTTGCAGTAAAAATCGATTGACCAGCTGTTGGGGTTAAATTTGTTAATAAGAAGGTATCGTTACCAGGAAGCGAGATTTTAGTTAAGGTTAGCACCATACCGGCAGTAGCAGGTTCGGTTAGCACGATAGAACGACCATCTGTTGCAACGTAGTCAGAATCAACAAGAGTGGTACCATCTAACTTGATCCATACATTTCCTACTGAATACGGATACAAGAACGTAGTCTGTCCTTCAGATGCGGTAAAATTGATTTGCTGGAAACCTAAAGAATCTCCAAGACCACTATTTTTTGACCAGACAGCTGCACCTGGTGATGCATCTACACAAGTGTAAACCTTTTTAGCGACATTATCAACCCATCTCGAACCAACTTCATATCCGGACGTCAAGTCATCTAAAACAGACGGTGCTAACACAGCAACGAGGTTATCATTTACGCCGCCTTTTGACCAAGCAGCAGCGCCTGGTGATGCATCCACACAAGTGTAGACCTTTTTCTTTACTACATCAACCCATCTTGAACCGATCTCGTATCCGAATGTTGAGTCATCCGATAAACCTGGTGCTCTAGTTGAGTCCATCTTGTCTGTTACAGAATTTACTTCTACCTTACCGTCTACTACATTTACGAAACCGCTCAATCTAGCTAGCTCTCTTGCTTTGTTAACCATCATGCTCTCCACTATTATGCATCTATTTATCTAATCAAAAAAAATCCCCAATCTTTAAAAAGATTGAGGATTCTAGTCGACTGAACCGTTTATAGGTGTCGCATAGCAGGGAGTCGTTCCTGTTTCTATGCCAAAGTTTTAATTACCGATTAAAATTTTCGTTAGTGATCCGTATTTAAGATCGTCATTGTTGTCAGACGGAAGATGAGTTCTATCTAGCTTTGCACGAACATAAACAAAATTTCCTTTGAACGTCAACGAAACAGCTTGTGAGCTTTTTACAAAATCTGTGTAATACGACCCAACTGTTTTGAACGCTGAGAATATCACCAACTGCAAAACGTCATCTAATTCTGCTGCTAAGTTCAGAGTTACAGTCTCTCCGTCCACTCCTGTATAATCAGTATATGGAGATATCGATATACCGTTTAAGGTAATCAAAACCAACCCTGGCGTATAACCACCAGGAACTGGTATAACTGTCTGACCAGGCGTCAAAGCTATTTCCGCGACTGAAAATGTCGAGTCTTGAACCGATAAAGTTTCAAATTCAATATTGCACCAGTCTGATTCAGTAGGATTCGTTGACAGTGTTGCTTGAATATATACACGACCTGTTAGGTCAGACGGGTGCATGCTTACTGTATGGAGCCCATCCGTAAATCCGTAAAATGCATCAGCACGAACTTTCTCACCAGTAACATTTACCTGACTTCCTGTCGAACCTAAAAGAGTATGTATACGTGCCATCAGTTATACGCCCGCTACTTCTATCTCAACTAGAGCATGACTGCCCTTCGTTAATTCTTCAACCACTGCTTGCAGTTGTGCCATAAAGTCATCATTGGTTAACACTTCACCAACGGCATCTTCTTTAATCAATTGACTAATTTTAATAACTACGATATCTTCTACCATCTTTGCCATTTTATTAATGCTCCATTTTATATTGTATTAGTATTTATCGTTTGAACGGCATCACGAAACGGTTAAAGTTGTATCATCATTTTCTGTTGTGGCAGTTATAAGTTTGGCACCTACCGGACAATTGAACATCAACGTTCTGCTCAATGGTTTGGTGACAGTCTTCTCATATAAACGCTTCAACGGACGAGCCCCGAGTAATGGTGTGTATCCATTTTCCACTAGAAAGGCTGTTGTAGTCTTGTCCAACTTAATTTTTAATCCTCGTGGCTTCAATTTAACGTTAGTGTCTTTAACCATCAGCGACAAGATCTTACGCATGTGTGACTTGTCCAATTTCTCAAACTTAACAATTGAATCTAATCGGTTTCTGAATTCAGGTGCGAAGAATTCTTCAATAGCTTTGTCTTGGATAGATGACTTGTTAGATTCGCTTGAACCAAATCCGATAGCATCAGTGTCCATGTCACGAGCACCCAAATTGGATGTCATAATAATGACAACATTGTTGAAGTTTATCTCTTTACCATCTGATCCAGTCAATCGACTATCATCCATAATCTGCAGGAACACTTGCATTACTTCTGGGGCAGCTTTTTCAACTTCATCAATCAGCAATACACAGTTCGGATTAGCTTCGATATCGTTGATCAATTTACCTGAACCAGCATCGCCGTCACCGTAACCAGTATATCCTGGAGGAGCACCAATCAACTTACTAACAGCATGACGTTCCATATATTCAGACATATCGTATCGGATTAGTTTAATACCAAGATGGTCTGCTAATTTCTTAGCTGTTTCTGTTTTACCAGTACCTGTTGGGCCAGTGAATAAGAATGATGCAATCGGTTTATGATCTTCTCGCAATCCGGACTTACTCAAAATGATAGCATCTTCGATTTGATCAACTGCACCGTCTTGTCCAAATACCGACTTTTTCAATGATGGGGCAAGGGTTTTATACAAATCGTTATCTGTCTGTCGCACAACTTCGATAGGCAATCTAGCCAATTTTGCAATTGCTTCTTCAATCAAGTCTACGTCAATTGTTGTATGAGCACCTGAGTTTGCTAATTTAACTTTCGAACCAAGACGATCAATAACGTCAATCGCTTTATCAGGAAGTTTTAAATCGTGTACATATTTTGCAGACAGATTGACTGCTGCGTTAATAGCTTCGGGGGTATATGACACATTGTGGAATTTTTCATATACAGGTTGTAACCCTTTAAGGATTAATTTGGCATCTGTCAATGACGGTTCTTCGATTACCAACTTTTGGAATCGGCGCATCAAAGCTCGATCCTTTTCAAAGTTTTTACGATATTCTTCGTTGGTAGTTGATCCGATAGTTTGGATCGTTCCTTTGCTCAATGCTGGTTTAAGTATATTCGCAGCGTCTAATGTACCACTTGACGAACTACCTGCGCCCATGATCATGTGGATTTCATCGATGAATAAGATTACGTTTGGATCACTTTCAAAGAACTCCATCAAATCTTTCATGCGCTCTTCGAAGTCACCTCGATACTTAGTACCAGCGGTTAATGCTCCAACGTCCAAGCTCCAGATAGTTTTCTTCTTTAATGCTGGAGGAACGTCACCAGCTACGATTCGGGATGCGAGACCTTCTGCAATCGCAGTCTTACCAATTCCTGGTTCACCTACGATGATGATATTATTTTTACGTCTTCGTGAGATTGCTTCTTGTACAGCAAGGACTTCTTCAGTTCGACCGATTAACGGATCAATCTCGCCTCGTTCAGCGGCATCATTTAGATTGGTACAGAATTGTTCTGGGACCAGTCCACCGTACGTTGAGGCAGAACTGATTGCAACTGTCAACACACTCTCACGTGTCAATCCGTGGCGGGATAATATATAAGCTGCTGGACATTCAATCTCACTCATAACCGAGATTAATATATCAACACCCGTTACACCTGCCTCTCCACTAAAAAGAGCTTGTGCATACGCACGATGGAATATCCGTTCCATTGCTGTTGTTTTATTCGGTCGTGATCCCTTCAGTTTAGGAAGATCTACGTTATGTAGGTGTTGTGTGAATTCAGTATGAATTGCTAAAGGATCAGCTCCGCATTCTGAGATGATTGCAGTCACGGTGCTATCAAGCGACAATAACGCAAGCGTTAAATGTTCTAACGTGACGTAATCGTGGTTTAGGTCAGAAGCTAACTCAGTAGCTCCTGACAATATTGCATTTAAGTTAAAGCTCACAGATGGTATCCTTTTAGTTGTTGAACAATTCTGATAACGATAAGATCACTATACACGAGTTTTAACCAATTACAACGCTACTTTTTGTCGCTATTCATATATAATCCAAACCATGCTGCACCTGCACCATACACAACACTCACAAGACCAGCTTGTTGTGTCGTTGGGTCTAGTAACAACATAAACCATTGCGTTACGTCATACAAAAGATAAATGTATGTTGAAATGAATAGTCGTGGGAATAATCTTAATTTGTCGAACCAATATGGAAATGCTTCCAATCCACTCACCTTTCCGTCAGCGTTTAGATCTACGTCTTCTTTAATAGCCATGTTATCACTCCTTGATAATTACATTGTCTCCATCATACTTATCAAGAATGTCAGTTTGAGCACGATAATAATCATCGTAAGCATACACGGTTGCTTGTAATTGGCGTATTAATTGCAATATTTTTGCATTGTTTACACTTAAATTCTCGTATCCAGCTGCGGTCAAGGCGATATACGCGAGTTCGCCGTTTTCTTCAAAGATCACTGCTGAATTGTCGGCTGTCAATACTATCCAACTTACTGGAGCCATAGACAATGTATCTACTGGTGGCAGATTCAGCTCAGCTCGAGGAACTGTTTGCATGACCGGAATGATTTCCGGCTTTGCTGAAAATATGCTACATCCAGCAAGAAGCAATACAGGGATAAGTGTTGCAATTTTATTCATCAGGATCTTCTTCTTGGAGGATGTCCAATTTCTTTTCCTGTTCAGGTGAAAGGTCCAGTTCATCGTCCATCTCGTCTTCCCATTCTTCTCTATCGTTTGCATCGTCCTCAGCATCTTGCTTAGCAATAGCTTTATCAACTCCAGATTTCTTTGGACCGAAATCTGATGCAAAATCTTCATTCACGGATTCTAATATGTTCTCACCTAGATCTGATATCTTCATTGTAACTCCTAGTTTGCGTTGTTTAATTCGATTGATTTTGGATTAGCAATTTCAGCACAAGCTGAATTGTATTGACTTGGTTTTTCTGCTGCTAGTTCGTCTTCCGTTCTTGGCTGACCGCTTAGTATTTCGAAACAACGACCTACTGCTACGGTACCTTTATTTACAACCTTAGTCATTAATTCAGGTTTTGCAACCAACAATTTCTCGAATCTATTCTCGCCTAATAAGTTTGATACTTTATTAAACTTGCCTTCTATAACATTTACTTCTTCTCTCGCAGCTGCAAATTTAACATTCAATTCTGAATTGATTGCAGCGTTCTGTTTAGCATCATTTTGTTGCTGTGCAATTAGATTTTGTTGAGATTTTGATTGAAATTCTAACGCTGTTATTATTGCTGCGTTTTGAGCAAGACGTTCTTGAGTGTCGTTGTAATACCATCTTGCTGCAAACAATGCAGTACCAACAATACCTAATATAGCGACACCGATCATTAGCTTGACTTTGGCGCCACCTACCATACTCAACAGCGAGCCAATCATTTAGCGATCTAACCCGTTCAGATAAACTGTTTTCATCTTGCCGTTTTTATCTTTCTGCTTAACAGCTTGTAACACACTCTTACGATTTCCCGAAACCTTGAAGCTACAATGTATCCAACCCGTTTGGGCCTTCTCATCGTAAAATTCTAAGATCAATTGATCAAAATTCAAATTATCTCTAATCCACTCTGCTACAATATGATGTGGCACACCCTTAACAGTAAAATCTACTGCTTCACCAAAACAGTGTTGACTCGTTTTAGATCCACCGATTTTCTTGTTCAACACGTCACCACGCAAACCACTTGACACGACTGTCGATTTGTTGAAATACTCGCGGACAGGTTGCAATATGTTTTGAGCTAATGCCTTCAAACACTCCAGCTGTTCTGGTGTTGGCTGATTGTCAATACCAAGACGGATCGCGGTATCGCTCTTTGTTAGTTCGTCTAGTGTAAAATTATTACTTAATTTCATCGGTATTATTCTCCGTTTTTTTAAACTCTTCTGGGGAAAGAGGGATTTGTAAAAATACGTCAAGCGTAAACTCGATAGGAGTTTCGTTATTTTCTGCATAGTAATTTCTAACCTTCCATTTCATTTTGTCTGTCAGTCGCACAAGTTCAGTCAAGAATCCTAATAGTTTTTCAGGGAAGTGTATGTCTCGTGAGTACTCGAGGAACACTCTATAAAAACCATCTTCGTCTGGAGCAGGACTGACTTCAATGTCAAGTAACTCGATTACGCTGCTATTCATAAAAGATACAATATCTTCACCAGCTGATTCCGAACGAACCACAAAATCTACAACAATTACATCAGCTTGTTCACCAATCTTGGAATCGTACATGTCGATGCCAAACTCAGGAAATACCATTCCTCTGAGATCACCACGTTCTATGAATTCCCTTAACATATTAGATTTCACCATCATCGCTCCCTAAATCAATATCGCCTTCATTGTCAACAAACTCTTCAACTTCTTCATTGTCGACTTCTTCATTATTTAATTGAACAAATGAGTCATCCATCTCATCTAACAGTACACGAGGGAAATCGATATCAATAATCCAAATTTTCTTGTCTTTAAATTCAGGCTCTAGCATTCCTTCTTCTCTGTCTGTTTGATGTGGCAATATGATAACTGGACGAGTAGTTTTTTTATACTTGACCTTACATCCGTGCTTGATCAGTCGTTTGACTGCATCCGGCTCTGGCATCAACTTATACTCATACATCAGAGATACACTAATCCAATGTCGCTTTACGACAGGGCCGTTTACAACCTCACCCTCAAACCAATTTCTGTAAGCATAAATTCCAAACTTATCGAACAGTGCTTCGATCTCAAGTAGCATATCGTACAATCGAGCGCTACCATTAACTCTACTCATGTTTGCAATGTTCTGCTGTATAATTTCTTTGTTCATGTAAGGTAAATTCCTATATTGTATAGGTTATATTTATCTTTTTACAGCAATGCACGTGGCATAAAAAAAGACGGCTCGAGGCCGTCTTAATTAATCAATTATCTAATCAGTGAATGCTTACACCCATTCTTCCGAATTTCGAGACTTTTCAACCAACTCTCGAAATGTTACATTTTCAGTAATATTAGTTGTCATTTTAAGCTCCCATGATAGAGTATCGATTGGCGTAGTCTAGGTAAACTTCAATCGGAACAGAGACGGTTTGACCGACTCGAGAATACTCGGAACGAATTGGATATTCTTCTGTCACCAGCACTTCGTAAAAGTGAGCACCATCAATGTCAGCAACGTTGAGGATCTTACCGACAATATATTTGTCGTCTTCTGGACGGTCTTCGATTGGTTCAATATCAAATGCTTTAATGTAGTCAGCCATTTTTGATTTCCTCAGTGATTTCTTATTCAATATATACTATCACACAGAAACGATAAAAGGTCAACCTTTATAATTTAAAAGATCCTGGAGTCAGAAGTTCAATTTTGGATGTGTTCTTTTTGTAATTCTTTTCAAGTTCTGGATCAACAGACGAGTATGCAACTACGTTATCTTTGATAATTTTTACGTTCGCGTCTTCGTTTGCTGTCATCATAAAATGTTGCATTCCCAGATTCCCGTCCTTCGTCATGATAATGACTAACGGGTTCGATACTTCATAATACATATCGCTTTCGTGGAGTAGTTTGACGATTACTTCTTCGCCTGTTTTTAATTTAAACGTCAAGATATCTTGAGGCTTCAATGGTGTCATTAACATTAGTGGTTCCTTTTAGTTTGTAGAAATAAGGGCACAGAGTTGTGCCCAGTTAGTTTAAAGTGGTGAATATCTTGTTGACAAATATGTCATATTTAAAGTTTGGCTGAAAGTATTAGCATACGTCAAGAATCCGTAGTATTGGTTCGATGGATGTGCATACGTATACTCATCAGCAGCCAATGCTCCAGCTTCATCGTCAGACAATGGAGTTCCAACTGGTAACGAAGGATGAAGATTGGTTGCTACAAATTTCGCAACTTTTGCTCCGAACCGTATATGTGAAACTCCAGCCTGTTCAGGATCGAATGTTGTAGTTACGTTCCCACCAGCGATATCGACTTCTGTATATGTGTCGTTCACTGCAGCTAATCCAGCTGAATTAACTGCCCACTTGCCAAGTGGAAATGATAAAGACAATTTACCAATTCTTGTTATGTCAAATGTTGCTCCGTCATCTATGTTTACAGTATAATCGATAATCACTGTTCCTGTGCTGTTTGCTGGGAAAGTCAGGTTAGTAGACCATTCAGTATTTAACGGAGTGCCACCTATCAATTCAGCTCTATTAGGTATTGATATGATTCGATCAGCTTTTTCTTCTACGACTGTATGTTCTGTCAACAGTCGTATATTGCTTCGTATATGAGCTAGAGTTGTCGGAGCAAAGCCAGCATCGTCTGTATAAATGTTATTCAGTAGGTCAACCATTGATTGAGCGTATGATGGTGAGTGTACCAAGAATCCTGCAGACGAGTCTGGAATATACAAACCTGTATATGCATCTTCTAACGCACTATCTCTAAAGTCTTGCATCGTATCCGACACAGAGGTTGAGCTCAAGTCGATAAGAACTTGAACACCACTAGAATCTGACAAGTCTGTTGAGGTAACGGTCAATCCTGAGCCACCGCTCGGAGACCAAGTAGTCCAAGGTGGTGCAATTGCTTGAAACGTAAGACCAGGATGTATTACACTAATACCGGTAGCTGCGCCACCTGACACACTTGATACTTGCAATCGAGGTCGTGTATCTTCTACTCGAACGACTAGTCCCGAACCAACAGATCCATTAATCGCTACAGTTGCTGTTTGAAAATCTGGTACTACTGTATACCAACCTGTATATAGATATTTTGCGGCAATAGCAGATCCACCAGAAACTTTAGTTATTACCAACTGTGCTGATGTACCAGTTCCGGTTGCAAGCTCGACAACATCCCCGACTGCATATCCGGTACCCGACAAAGCAATATACACACCTGCAGATTCATCCATTACGAACGTACCAACGTTCGGGCGTATGGTATCATATAGTGCATACCCGGTTCCGCCTGCATTAATGTTTACAGGTCCACTAACACGAGATCTTGCAAGCGGTCCTTCAACAGGTTGCCAAGAATCGAGCGATAACGGCTGACGTACAACATGCAAACTATAAGTTCCTGCTGATACCAAGCTCAGTCCAGTAATTGCACCATTAGATACTGAATTGACTGATGTCACTTCAAATACTGCTGGATCTGTATATGTTCCAGACGAACTGTTGGCTGTCAGGCGATCACCAACTGCATAATTTGTTCCTGCCGCTGATACTGTAGCGCCGTGTACATATCCGAGAACTTCTGACCGAATTGTGTGAATTCCAGAACCAAACAATGTTGAATCGTTGAGCGGGTTTCGACCGTTGATATACCCCGTGAGTGCCGTACCAACTGTTGTTGTTCCAGAACGCAATGATATCATATCCGTCATTTGAATATTTGTTAACCCAAAAAATCCTCGTCCTGTCGTTTGATCAAAATAAAGTTGTCCAGTATCCACCAAATAAGATACTGATCGAGTCGAGAGCATTATCTGAGCACCATTAAAGGTTACAGTAAGAGATGGTAATGTACCATAGTGACCTTTTCGAGTAACTAGTGCGCGCGTAATGGCTCCGCCAACTTGCTCAACAACTGTAATCTGTGCAGCTTCTACTACATTTGTTCCACCTGAAACTGTTATAACGTCACCAACATTGAATCCAGTCCCACCCGTAACGATTGTTTCAACTTCATGAAACGTTTCATACGATGCTGCTGCTACGTCTTCAGAAATGTTAAATTGTTCAATTATTGATAATAAATCAGATCGTCTGTAATGAACAATATATACAGTATCTCCAGTTAACGGAGTTTCGTAATCTGAAAACAATATTCGAGAAGTTCCTGACGTGTCGCTTAACTGATATTGACCAGAACGGTCTCCATTGTTCACAGTCGATGATGACAATACGATCGGTGGTTGAATTCCTGAGTTTGCTGATTTTAACGTAGTGACTGTTCCACCAACTTGACGGAATCTTGTAACGACCGGATATTGGGCTGTTGCGTTTGGTTCTAGGTCTAAAATTGTATACGCCTGAGTCAACCCGTCCCCTGAAATCACGTTGCGCTTAACTGCAAACTCTATAATTTGATTATTCAGTGCGCTCGTTGCGATTGCTAATCCGTTGATTTCTTGACTAACTTGTACCGTCCGTGAAGACATCCCGCCAAGAATTCCTGACGTATCACTACCAAGGAATACCTCATTCGTGTCTGTACATAATCCGAATTCGCCTGGACTTAATGGATTAGGTAGATTCTTTCGAAGACCTCTTCTTATTTGAGTTTTCGATACTCTAGTTTCAAAAATTTTATCTGACATTGGTAAACTCCGTTGTTATGTCTTATTTATCATTTCTTCAGATCACGGAGGTGATAATATTGTTCCAGACGTTCTGCCCACTTGTGCGTCCAATAATCAAATTTGTCTTCTGTTAAACTAAACTGTTGATACTGACGATCAACACTACACATAAAAATATGACCTTCTCTAATATCCGTGCCATACATTTCATTGTGTGCCATTGCGTATGCGGCAAGCTGCAAATAGTAGTCTTGGATCCATTCTTCTTTCTTCGGTTTGTTAGTTTGTTTGAAATCACCGATGGCAAGGTTGCCATTCCATTTAATGACCAAGTCAGCTGTTCCAGCGTATAATCCAGGATAATACAACGGTACTTCGCTGCCCCAAATTTCAGTAATAGGCTCTTCAATATTCTCTCTAATCACGTTGGCCATTTTCTTAGCTTGAGTGTGAATCAAATTGTTACCAGGATTAAAGTCGATACCTTTGGCCCAATGCTCGAGGATGTTATGCATTAGGTTGCCTCTATCAGAAGCAATCTTGGATACGTTCGCAGCTTCTGTGGGACCGACTTGTTCACGCCATCGCTCAAGAGCAGCAGCATCGAAGGGATTTTTGGTTGCAGAAAGAACAGTAGTAACGCTAGGAAGAGGTCCGTCATCTGTTGTATAATGACGGACTCCTTCGATTAGTGTTCTATCAAGTTCTTTATAATCTGGTGCGGAGGGGTGTAATTTTATCATAAGGATAGTATCGCATACTATCCTATAAAGTCAACAGCTTACCAAGTAACATACCACTGGAACGTATTACCAGTCGCTTGATTGGTTTGGCGGTAGATGGTATATCCGATTTTACTGAAGTAAGTTGCAACCGAATCCATTTGAGACGTATAAGTTGGATTGCTCACTGTACCCTTAAAAGCAGTAAAATAATTCATCGACTCTGTTGTAGTTTGTACTATGCCGACTGGAAGTCCTAACTCGGTTATTGCCCCTGTAACTGTACCTTCTTGAATATTGAATTCAAATCCAGTTTTAGTTAATACGAGATGATTTGACGAATCTTTACTAGCGATGACATTTGATACAGATGCAGCATTGATCTGGTCAATAACATCATTAAGTGAAGTTGCATCCGTAAACGTGATCTCAACTCCATCTAATGATATCTGAAACCCAGTTGTTACTGACGGAAGTATTTCAGTCCCTACTACAACAATCTCAGGGGTGCTTTCTGTCATTAACGTTCCATCGCTGACAGTTGCATTTAACGCATTTGCATCAACTGCAACGAACACAGCCTCTTCAATTGCACGAATTTCTCTATGCAATGTTAACTGGTTTAAACTCTGATTTCTCGCGTCTTTTGCACTATACATTTTTGTTATCCTTATCGAGTAAAGTCGTTAGACTTATTAGCCAAATCTTTGACTTTTTCACGAGCTGATTTCTCAGGGCGCTCTTCTTCGTCTGGTATTTCTTCTGACTGTTCAGGTGATTGGTAATCATCTCCAAACGAGATGGTTTGCTCGTTTGGATTTTTGACAAACGACATTGAGCCGATTGCATCTAATAGAGAACGCACGTCAACGGAATGACCAAGATTTTGCATGTAGCTGACAACTTCTTGTGTAGGTATCTCGTCAACACCTTGAGCTTTTAACGAGAACAAGTAATCTTCAACTGCAGCAACAACTTCACCGGTATGAGAGTGAGTACCTTCTACTTCAAATATTTTCATGTGTACGTCTATTTCCCTTTCAATTTGTTAAATGCTTTAACATAATAATCAGCCATATCCAGTAACGTTTTTGCAAATTTAGCTCGACCATTCGGCTCTTTAATCAATGCTGCAAACTCTCTTCGGTTTCTTGGAAAGGACCCCAACCCATTATGAATTCTTGAAGCATTTTCGAGAAACTTATCTTGCACTTCAACTGAAAATCCTGTACGTGCCAACTCGTCCATCGCCTCAGCATACCTCAAACCTTGAGCCCGCGGAGAGTCCCACGGACTGTCAGGTTCTTTGGGAATATCTCTCAACGAGATAAACATCTCAGTCGATTTGGCGATGATTTTTTCTTTAATCGTTGGAAGAAATACTCTATTAACATAACCAATGATATCGCCACCAGTCATGTCGTTGGATCCGGTTCTGTCAGCTACGCTGTTTACGTCTGATGCAGGCTTATCAGATCGGAGCATGTTTTCAGACCAACCAGGCGATTTTATCTCCCACATTTTACTTTTACCACTACCAAACAAATGTTTTACATTTTTAAAGTATTCGCCCTGAGCTTCTTCAACAAATCTACCAGCATATTCCATTGCTCGAAACATACCATATTGACCACCATTCTGCCAAATGACATGCCAACCTTCACTACTTTGTCGAATCACGATACGATTTTTTAGAGCTTTGGATGTTGGCATTTTAGTTATAGGAACTGGCATAGCATCATGCTTGATGTTGTCAAGACGCTTGACTATTCTAGTTGACAATTCTTTCGGCATACCGATGCTGTCAAAGCCACCGGTTGATTCTGTAATTGAGGTTTCTACTTCAAATATTTTCATTTATTTATCCGCAGTTATCTTATAAAGGCTTCAAGTCGCTTGATCAATGGTTGGGCTCTTTTCATATATGTTTGAGCAAGTCGAGCTCGACCATTTGGAGTTTTAACCAATAGAAGTGCATTCTCTAATTTATAATCGAAGCTATCCTTCATCCAGTCACGAATGACACGATCTTCCCCGTTAGCTTCATATTGTGCTGACAAAAAGGTCATATCAGGATCAGCTTGGCTACTCAGGTAAGCAAGAGAGTTATGAGAGAAGCCATTGTCAATAGTATCTTCGAGCTCTTCAAGAAAAGCTTCTCCTAGAGTTTTGAGCGAATGTGGTGGTTTTTCTTCTGGACGATGAAATTTGTGTTGATACGCGGACGGAAGTTCGTGATCCAGATCGTCCATTGCCTCTAGTCGGATCTTGAGATCATTAGCAATTTTCTCAAGTTGCGGTTTCAGTTTTGGCAAGAAGACCTTATTGGCATATTTGAGAATCGCTGTATCATCTGACTTATCACCTAACGGATCACTCGCGCCTAGCTGTTTCGCTTTTTCTTTTGTTCCTCGGTGAGATGAACCCCGTTCGTCTGCAACGTCATCGTTCATTGGCAGGTTCCAATATTGGCTGCTACCACTACCAAACAAATGTTTAATATCCTTAAAGTGCTTGCTAGTTGCAGTTTCAAATTCACCATCAACGAATGACATTACTGTATACGTAGGCCACCAGCGGTCGTTAATCCCATACCAAAGAACGTGCCAACCACCAGACGATTTTCTGATTAATACGTTTCGTTTCAAACTATCCCGACCTGGCAAGGCCTTACCAACAACTGGAACCGGTTGCTCATCAAAAGACAATGGTGCTGCTTTCATCAACGGTCCAGATAGTTGTGGTGGAACACCAATGGTATCAAGACCAGGGGCGGCTTCGTTCAATGTTTGTTGTGCTTCGTTAATAATGTTTACTAAATCTCTAATGCTTTTCATGTTTATCTCCGTTTTGACCGACCAAGCGGTTCTTCTATTTCACCAGACGCTGCATCCGCGCCATCAAAATCATCTTCAAAGTCATCACCCATGTCCATATCGTCATCACCCATGTCCATATCGTCATCACCCATGTCTCCTAGATCGTCTGCGCCCATGTCAGGAGCTGCTCCGGTATCAAAGCCTTGTACGGCCATGATAGCATTTGCTGCTTCATCTTTTGCCGTCTCTGCTGCTTGTTGTGCAGTTTCCAGAGCAGCCTTCATAGACTGGCTGAATTGTTCAGCAATCTCAGGACCAAACTTATACTTCATTTCGTCAACGATTGGCATTAGATCAGAAACACTTGACTTAGCAAGGTCTTCAACCATCTTGCTTAACTTGTCGACAATTGCTTGTCCAGCTAATAGCAATTCAGCTTGTGCAATCTCGTCTTGCGACTGAGACTGTTCGTTCTCAGACAAACGAGTCGTTTTACGAGAAGCTGCAATTTTTAACTCAAGAGCCTTTTCAAGCATCAAATACTTGACATAATTCTTATCTTTATGATAAGAGTTGAACGTTGATTCGTTCACAATCTTGTTGCGGCGAAATTTAATTTGAGTCAAAGACTCTTTCAGCTTAGAGATAGAAGACGTTTTTAACGATGTCTTGTATTCTCGGATTAGCCAGTTGTTGACTTTTTGCAGCTGTGTTTTCTTGTTTGAAAATTCATTTAATTGCATGTTCTATAACCCCTGTAAAGTATATATCAGTATTTATCAAAAAATGTTATTAGGGACGTACTTGTCAAGTCTGGTTGCAAGTCGTCTAACAGTGTCTTTTGATTTTAAATAACGAGCGTAATATATGTCCGAATCTGCTCCGGTCAGTTCATCTGATCGCGATTTAAACAATTTCATATCAAACAACGCGTTGTGTAAGTGCCAATCTTCGTCTAAAATTAGACTGATAGCTCTTTCGTCTTTCTGTAATTCTTTTCGAAATATAATTGCGGAACCAGCTCTGTATGAATATATAACATCAATCACTATCTTATTTTTATGACGATCTTCAACTTTGAACGTGCCATCATTATTCTTCGTTAGTTGAAATGAACGACCAATCAAACCGCCATTCACAGGTACCAATCTGATTGTACGAGCCAAATCAGATATAGTCTTCTTTGTTAAACTGTGAATAATTATAGACATTAATTTGCTCTTATGTAGTAAATCTCATCTTTAATTTTAGCTCGGCGGACTATACCGCGCTGAACCAACTTATTTGCAAGATGCTGTTGACGTTCAGATAATTCCTTTTTGGCTATACGATCACCAATCTCTTCAAGCGTTTTATACTCGCTTTGATCTACGTATGTTTGTATGCCACCGACTTCTAAAAATCTCATAGGTTCGCCTTATCTATTCAACGTCTTCAAACGCTTGCTTGCTGGATTGATTCGTTTGGTTTTCTTAGCTTTACGAATCATGCGAGATCCCAGACGTGCCTTAGTCTTCTTCATATTGACGCGCTTCTTCATATCAATAGGTTTAGAACAAGTTTGTGGTGATGCTACTATTCTGCCAGCTTTCATACCGGAAGTGCAGCGATATTTCATCACGATCTTGTTGCCCTTTCGAGCAAAGATTCGTTTAGCCTCTAATAGAGGTCTCGCATCTTCAGTTAAATCAGCAAATCTCATAACAAGTCATTTTCAATGAAATAGATGTTTTTAGCTGTTCCAGAAGTTGTCATTACGTCAACTGCGAAGTTGCTTGCCACATCAATAATTGGGAATTGATCCAATTCTGTTTCCAACATTGCTACCGATAATGCTTGTGGATGTTCTGTACAGAATTTCCAAACCCATACGTCTTGTGCACCTGTAAAATCTGCGCCGAATGTATAATCCAATGTCACGTCAGCTACAGCTGTCTTCACAGGATTGTTGAATACAACCGGCTGGCAACGTAGTGAAATGCCATTGATTAATGTTTCAAAGTTGTTCTGACTGTCATCAGTATGATTACCCGTTTGTGTGATATCAATTAGCGTAATTACTGTGAAAAATGATAGGTTAGCTGATAGAACTTCACTAGCGAAAGATGCGCCTTGGTTTACTTGTGTCATAATAAATTCCTCTTTATGTTCTTATTTATCTCCACAAATAAAAAACGCCTCACGAGGAGGCGTTTGTTTTTCTAGCTATATATTAATACGGGAAATCTGCAACCGATGTTACACCAGCAATAGCTGATACAATAGTGTTGATGTCTGTTTCTGCTTCGCCACCAATTTGCCAAGGTGAGTTGTTCTCAACTGCAACACGCAAATCAGTACCAGCAAAAGCCCCAATTTCAACCAAAGTTGCTCTTTCTTGAATTGCTTTAAGAGCTGACTCTACGATCGAACTGTCTTTAGTGTACATAGGTACTAAAGTCACCCCTGCGTCTAGCACGTTTCCATTACCAGTAGTAGATACAGGTACAGCTTCTGTCATATCAGGATTAGTCCAAAGACCGGCGTTAAGCGACACCGATGCTGTACCTGAATATGTTGCTACGTATGTAAATCCTGCATCCCCTGCGCCGATAACGACTGCAAAGTCTGCATCAATTTCCACAAGTGTTGGAAGTACTGTATACACGCCAACCGATGTACGGTCAAGAGAAGTAACAACTCCATTAGCAACTACGATAGTGTAGCGAGATGCCTTTGTACCTGTTCCGCCTGTTAGCGTAACATCAAATATACCATCATTGTAAGTTGTACCGCCTGCAGACAATGCTAGATCAACATTGAGCGTATCGAGAGTAACAACCCCATCTGCTGCTGCTGTAAGTTCTGTTCCTGTACCGTCTGCCACTGTGAACGTGTCACCGACCACATATAATGCTGCTGTTACATCATCATCATATTTAATTGTTGCACTGGATAGTGTATAAGTGTCAAATGATGTTACTGCGTCAAATGAAACTGTGAAATGTTTTAATGAACCAGTTAGAAACTGGCTCGCTGCGTATGATGTATTAGGTGTTTCCATTTTGTTTCTCCTTTAGAGTGATGTAAGTATTTATCTAAAACTCAACACACTCATAGTTTATAGACAAAAAGAAAGGCGTCATAAAGACGCCTTTGGGGTGTTACTTTTTCAACTTAGTATGCAAAGTCATCAGATGTTGCTGTTACAGTCGCTTCGGTGAATGCTGCATCTAGCGTTGCTACGTCCCAAGGTGAACTGTTTTCAAGTGCTACGCGGAATGTTGCACCACCCAATACACCAATCTCTACGATCGTTGCACGAGTACCGATAACCTGCAACGCTTCTTGCTGAGGTGCACCGGCTGCTGCCGTTACTGTGAAATGCTTTAATGAGCCAGTTAAAAACTGACCTGCTTGATAAGTTGTGTTTGCTGTTTCTATAGCCATTTTGAAATCTCCTTTTAGATTCGTTACTTTTATTTATCTTTTTTTGAATGTTTTGTCAGTGTTTATGCAAAAAATGTTAATACCTTATGCTAACCGTTTCCCAATTTGCCAGCCGATTGCCCATCCAGCCGCCAATGCTGCTGCACCTTTACCGGCCGAAAATCTATCACTCTCTGGTTCTTGATGTTCTTGGTTTGCTGCGCCCTTTAACTCGAGGTTTTTGTCTTTAGCAAGAACTCGCAATACCTGCAGCAGCTCGCTTTTAGGAGCTCTCGCTCGAAACGCTTGAAGCAATCTTGTTACTACCAACGATCGCTTTTGATGATCAAGGTCAGGCCAATCACCTACCAAACGTCTTGCAGATTTGTATTGACTATTCGTAATACCAAACTGCTTTTCTAACTTGAAAAGTTTCTCACCATAAAACGAAGTTCTGGTATCGTTTCCAACTATTGCCTTGAAAAATTGTCGAATGTCAGTCTCATTTACATTCAACTTATTCTTGAATAACGCACTACCAGGATCTGAAATATCATCAGCTAGTTCACCTACTACCATACAAAGCAGAAGATACAAATCATTACCACCTGAACGGAATGATTTGAAATTACCGAACGAACTTGTGCGTTTCGTATACTCGATTGCTGACGGAGCAAATGCGAATTCATAATTTAAAATAGTAAGTGTTAGCATATACAGAAACGACAAGTCAGCAGCATCTTTCGATGTAAAATTCTTAACTTCGTTACGACTGCGAATCAACTTACTTTCGCACAAATTACCTATAAATTCATAGCTCATTATCTGTCTCTTATACACATCTGACGC
>ENA-OSIY01000541-OSIY01000541.1-marine-metagenome-genome-assembly--contig:-NODE-541-length-20908-cov-8.090538_pt1 | contig 20908 bp, 22 predicted proteins | sample MGYA00237884_ERZ534233 | MGnify/ENA primary metagenome ERZ534233 (study PRJEB26412, sample SAMN06343840) | marine metagenome | isolation source: estuarine water | place: USA: Columbia River Estuary... | reverse complement strand
ATTTAAGTGAATGTGCTGTGCTATCATCATTATTTGCATAAATCTTAACGATCATACGATTAGTAGAATCTATAGTCGTTGTTGTTAAAACTAAATCCATTAAGGTTTCTACTGCATTAGTACTATCAGTCCACCCTATCATTGGAGCATTTGTTGATAATATTGGCCCTATTGGGGTTCCAGTAGAGTTTGCTAATTGTATTGTAATATAAGTTTGTATGTGGTCGTTTGAGGCTTGCTTTAGAAAGTGTTGGTGGAATAACTGAGATCCACCTGGTATAACTGAAAACCCTAATTGTGGCGTTATAAAGCTGGCAATGAGCACATCATTTGTATTTCCAGCCAATGATGTTGTCACCATCTGCTGAGATGTTGCAATTGGAGTTATAGAAAGTTGTTTATAGCCATTTACATCAGATGCAACAGAGTAATTAAAATAATATGTCTCTCCAGTAGATTCGCCTCTATATCCCTGATAACCTTGAAATCCTTGATTACCTTGCAAACCTTGCAATCCCTGTTCGCCTTGGTATCCTTGTTCGCCTTGATCTCCTTGATCTCCTTGATCTCCTTGATTTCCTTGTTGTCCTTGAAATCCTTGATCTCCTTGATAGCCCTGATCGCCTTGAATACCTTGTTCGCCTTGATAACCTTGAAATCCTTGATGACCTTGAATCCCCTGCTCTCCCTGCTCTCCTTGAAATCCTTGGTGACCTTGATCACCTTGATTCCCTTGGAAACCTTGGTCACCCTGATTGCCCTGATTACCCTGTGAACCTTGGTATCCTTGGTCACCTTTCTGAGCAATCAATGTCCAAAAAGTTCCTTCTGCGGGGGTATCCCCAAGATTGCCACCATTAGAATGAATGCGATACCAAGTTTGCCCTAAATAAGTTGCTATATCACCTATAGCATATGATGCACCACCACTATAAGCACCTGTGAAATTCCATAATGCATCTGATCCTTGATTACCTTGATTACCTTGCTCACCTTGGTTGCCTTGGTTGCCTTGATAACCTTGATTTCCTTGCTCACCTTGATTTCCTTGCTCACCTTGAAAACCTTGGTCACCTTGATTTCCTTGATTTCCTTGAAAACCTTGATCACCTTGAAACCCTTGATCGCCTTGGAAACCTTGTTCACCCTGTGACCCTTGCTGACCTTGGTTTCCTTGAAAACCCTGCTCTCCTTGATCACCTTGGCTACCTTGATCTCCCTGATTTCCTTGTGAGCCTTGATATCCTTGATCGCCTTGCGAGCCAACAATACCAATAGACAGAGTAACAAAATCTTCGTTGTTTATTACTCCATATGTACTAACTAGTGCCACATTAAATATTACATAACTTCCATCTTCAGTATCGTTTGTTGCAGTACCATCTACGCAAGAAGTTATTTGATAAGTAACATATGTTGAAGGATTTGCTTGACTTGTTAGGGTTAAATAACCACTCTGAATACTTAAGAATAAATCATGTAGCGTAGTATTTAATCCGTATGGATTATCATCTACTTTAACTTGAGTGGCCGAAGTAAAAGGATCAGCATTAAAACTTATATAATCATTGGTAGGATCAAGATCTGTAAGAGTTGTTGTATTTACTTTGTATGTCCAAGACAATGCAGCAATTCCACGCTCGCCTTGATCTCCCTGATTTCCTTGCGAACCTTGCTCACCTTGCCAACCTTGATAACCCTGTTCCCCTTGTGATCCTTGATTACCCTGTTCTCCTTGATTGCCTTGAAAACCTTGTTCTCCCTGATTTCCTTGATCTCCCTGATTTCCCTGTTCACCTTGAAATCCTTGATAACCCTGTTCGCCTTGAAAACCTTGATTTCCTTGATCTCCCTGATTACCTTGATTTCCTTGATCACCTTGAAAACCTTGATTTCCCTGATCTCCCTGATCTCCCTGATTACCTTGAAATCCTTGGTTTCCTTGATGCCCTTGCGATCCTTGATCGCCTGTTCTAGCAAATGTAATTATAACATCTTCACTGTTGACAAATGGAGTTGAACCACTTCCACTAACATATGAACAATCTACTTGAAAATAACCAGACAATTCACTCACATTAGAAATGGTGAATAATGCAAAAGAAGAAGAATCAAATTTTTTAGATACTCTAAAATGACCTTTAATTGTCGATGTAGAATCATCTATTGTTCTTAAAAATTCTTGAATATCAGTAGAATTATCGTTTTGATCATCAATCAATAAATGTGTTGCATTTACAAGATTTGCTTGATCAAATTTTAATTTTCCAGAAGTTGGATCAGTATTATCATTGTTAGAAATGAATGTGTAATCAAAAGAAGCACCACCAAAATTTCCATCATTGCCCTGATTGCCTTGATTACCTTGATTGCCTTGTATTCCTTGAGATCCTTGTAAACCTTGTAAACCTTGGAAACCCTGTTCTCCTTGGAATCCTTGATCACCTTGAAAGCCTTGGAATCCTTGATCACCTTGTTCTCCCTGATTTCCTTGCAACCCTTGATCACCTTGGAATCCTTGATCTCCTTGATCTCCTTGAAATCCTTGATCACCTTGGAATCCTTGATCTCCTTGATCTCCTTGATCTCCTTGATTTCCTTGATCACCTTGATTTCCTAGATTTCCTTGATTCCCTTGATTCCCCTGATATCCTTGATCACCTTGGAATCCTTGAATTCCCTGATCACCTTGCAATCCTTGATTGCCCTGATCTCCTTGAAAACCTTGTTCTCCAATTTTCCCTGCAAGACAAATTGAAAGAGTGTTATATGTTTTAAATCCTGGGCTTGAAGAATGCGTAACAACTGCAACTATATCCCCTGTTGTGGGATTATAAGAAGTTATTCGCATGTACTGTATAATATTGTCAGTCGGTGCGTATACAGACAGTATTTGTCCAGCACCAAAAGCTAAACCTGTCGCTATAGGACTTTGATAATAATTTTCACCAACTGTTTGAAAATAATATTCGCCTGTGTTTTGTGTAGTGCAAATTAAAGGTGTTGTGCCTTGATTTCCTTGATACCCTTGATCACCTTGATTGCCTTGTAACCCCTGTTCACCTTGAAAACCTTGTTCTCCTTTTTCACCTTGTGATCCTTGATTTCCTTGTTCTCCCTGATTGCCTTGAAACCCCTGTTCGCCTTGAAATCCTTGTTCCCCCTGTTCACCTTGATATCCTTGATCACCTTGGTTTCCTTGTGCCCCTTGTGCTCCTTGATCACCTTGATATCCTTGATTACCAGAATCCCCCTTATCTCCAGTTCTTGCAAAAGTTAAAAGTACTTCATCATTATTTGAAAATGTTCCATTTCCAGATAGATAAGAAATAACAACATCAAAAAAACTTGGTTCTTCTTCTGTTGCAGAACTAATTGAATAAAGTGCAAATACTGTCGAATCATTTTTCTTAGATAGTTTAAAGTGACCCTTCATTGTGCTTGTTGATGCGGAAATGGTATTTAAATATAAAGAAAGATCAATACTTGAGTTGTTTGGATTATCATCAATAATAACATGTGTAGCTAATGCAATATTAGAATTATTGAATCTTATAAAATTATCGCCGGGATCGTTTATTGTATAATTAAGAGTGTCTATAAGGTATTCAACTGTGACACCACCAAAGTTTCCATTTGAACCTTGATTGCCTTGTTCACCTTGAAAACCCTGTTCGCCTTGAAATCCTTGGTTGCCTTGTTCACCTTGAAATCCTTGTTCACCCTGACCACCTTGAACTCCCTGTTCACCCTGCCATCCTTGATTTCCTTGAAAACCTTGTTCACCTTGGAAACCTTGATTGCCTTGCTCTCCTTGAAAACCTTGGTCGCCTTGATGACCTTGATCACCCTGTCTTCCCTGCCATCCTTGATCACCTTGCCAGCCCTGATCTCCTTGATGTCCTTGAAAACCTTGTCTTCCCTGCCATCCTTGTTCACCTTGCCAACCTTGATCTCCTTGATGACCTTGCCAACCTTGATCACCTTGACTTCCTTGTTGTCCTTGAAAACCTTGATCTCCTTGGTGACCTTGAAATCCTTGATTTCCTTGCCAACCCTGATCTCCTTGATGGCCTTGAAATCCTTGTCTTCCTTGATTTCCTTGATTTCCTTGAAAACCTTGTCTTCCTTGAGATCCTTGCGATCCTTGCGATCCAGTTGTTCCTTTTTCAGCAAAAATTGTCCACCAACTATTTTCCGCAGGGGTAACTCCATCAATAGTTGATATGCAAATCCAAGACGAACCACCATATGTAACTACATCATTTACATAATATTGTGAACTAGGGTTATAGGCTCCACGAAAAGTAAGACCAACACCAATAGACCCTTGATTACCTTGGTCACCTTGATCTCCTTGAAAACCTTGTTCGCCCATTTGACCTTGATGTCCTTGAACACCAATCATTCCTTGAATGCCCTGATTTCCTTGAGATCCTTGAGATCCAGCAATATCTGATGTGATAAAATTTTCACCATCAAAAAAAACGGCTTGTCCAGAGGCTGGTACTCCAGAAAAGTCGTCTTGATCTTGTATTCTTGTTATGTTTCTTTGGAAGTGCATATTTTATTTTCTCCAAAGATAAATACACCATCTGTTAAGTAATGGCTGGCCACTTTTTAATAGGGCAATCTTGACCAGCCCAACTAGCTTTTGTCTTCAAATTACAACCACATTTTGTACATGTCCAATTAGGACTAGATTTATTTACTTCGGGGCATGTATCACAAATATCTAATCGTATTTTTACCTTATCTTCCGTTAATGTTGGCATTCCAGCAGCAACATGCTTAACAACCGCTTTTGCAAAGCTTGCAGCTTTTTCAAAAATTGTTGGTTCTTTAGCCATAACGATCTCCTTTAGTGTTTCAAATCCTTTTGCAATATAACAAAAAAAACAGTCCTCGTAAAGAGGACTGCTTTATTTTATTTAATATTTTAACACTATACTGCACCAAGAAGAACCCTTCGGTTATCAAGTACAGCAAAGCCGTGTTCACCAAAACCATACATGCCCATCCTGCGTTGACGATGGAAAGTAGGATCTTCGTAAACTTCGATTTCTTGACGAACAGGATGAACAAAGCTGTCTTGTTTATCAAGGTCTAAGCCGATAACAATTTCAACTTTGCTGCCTGGCATAGATGCACCAAGAGGTCCAGCATAATACTTCTGGAATTCTTGACCAACGCCAATTTCATCAAGATCGTGAAGGTTAACGCCAAATACCCTTGGAAGTGGAGTTTCTTCTTGAACGAAGATTTCCCTTCGGGTAAAGTCATCAACTTCACCAATCTGCCATCCACGAATGTCTTCAAGACTTTCTGGACTGATATAAAGGTCAGTAAGCTTACCACGATTAATCGAGGTGCTATTACCACCAGAATTTCGCCTCATGGAAGTTTTCAAGAGAGCAGCAAGCCTCTTGCTAAAGTAACCAGCGGTTGCAACATCGTCATAAATGACAAGGCCACGACCAACGCCAGCAGCAAGAATAGTCCTCCAACCATCGCTATTAGTCTTACGAATAAAGGATGATTCAAGAACTTGCATTGCTCGACCAATAATATCCCATCGTGCATCCCTAGCATAACGCAAGGAGAAGTCGATAGAAGCACCAACTTCATAGGTTGGAACCATTACATAATCGCCTTCTACGCTTCGCTCAGGAATTTTACCCTGTGCAGGAATCGTATAAGCAACGAAATCTTTCTCAGTACCAGGAGCAAGAAAATCCAAAGGAAATTCTACCGAAGTACCAGGAGCAAAATTTACAGTTTCAAAAATATTGCTAACGATATCTCCGTTAACAATACCCTGACGAAGAGGGAGGGTTAAAGCTTTGGCCAATTCAACTTGTGCAGCACAAGCAACTTCATAATTGTTGCTGCCTGACTTTTTCAACAAGTCTACCATTTCTGGAGTTGGTGTCTTCATGGAACTATCTCTCCTTTTTTAAAAGTTATGCAGGAAGGTCAATATACACTTTTGCGAAACCACTTTCGTCTTTTGCAGTAGCAAAAGCCCCTACTAGTGGAGTAGCAACTACACCAACAGGAGAAATTACAGTTGATAGAACACCAGTTCCAACAAGATATGCTGGAGCACCTGGTGCTGGAGTACCAGCTACCGCATCAGTTACAACATAACCTTTGCGAAGCAGTGGGGCTTTTTCGCCAACTACTTGCTCATCTTTGTGGAAATTTCGATGCTGACGAGTTTGGTCAATGCTTACAAAGCTTGCCAAAGTCAAACCAGCAACTTTATATCCAGATGGATTTACAACTAAGGATGCAATTCCTGGAGTTTCGTTACCAACACCAGAAGCTTGAGTACCATAAACAAGAACAAGACCCTTGCTTACAACATCGTTGCAAACCAAAGAAATGTCAGTTTCAAGTACATTACGGTCAGATTTAAGAGCCATTAGTCTCTCCTTTTATTACTCTGTGGCCGATGTTTCTAAACCAAAATAAGACGCAATTTGCGATGCTACTTGCTTAACACCATTAGAACTTTCTGAAGTTGCAAGAGCAGCATCTGATTTAACTTCAGCAGTGTCCAAGATAGATGCAGATGCTTTAACATCTGCTGGATCTTCACTAATTTCTACATTTTCACTTGGAGTTTTCTTTTTGTCTTCTTCTGGATCTTTAGCTGGTGCTTCTTCATTAACAGTTTTTCCAGATTTGTATTCAGACATTTTTTTATTAAAGTAATCAGACTGTACATTAACAGCGGTGGCAAAAGATTCATCATTAAGAGTACTTAATGCAGAAACTACCAAAGTAGCCTCATCTTTATTCATGCCAAACTTTTCGATTACCAAGCTTGCACGATCACTCATGCTTTTTTCTTTCTTCATGCTGTTAAGTTCGTTAACAACCATGTTCAATTGTTTTTTCATGGCTTCAGATTCAGCCATCATTTTCTTTTTATCTTCTTCATGCATAGAAGCTTCTTCTTCCATTTTCTTTTTCTTATCTTCCCACCATTTGTTTGCTTCTACTTCTTCTTTGTCCTCTTCTTTAATTGCTGGATCTTCAGAAGTCTCTTCCTTCTTTTCTTCTGGAACTTCCGGTGGAAATTCAGCAACAATTTTTTCTTCTTTAACTTCTTCAATGCTCATAATGATCTCCTTTGACTTTGTAGTCTCATCTAATTGGTACACCGAACTTGTAATAAAAGCTTCCGTTTCATCAAAAATAATACTTTCTGGATTGGCTGGCTTGCGGACAAGCCCCTTTCCAGAGAAGACGATGTTCTTTAAAACTCTTCCTATTTTGACATTATTAAAGACACCATTACCGCCATATGCTCGTAAATGTTTAGTTAAAAAAGCAGTCTTTTCATTTCTAGCAATTACTTTGGCAGCAACACCATCATCCATAGCGTAGTCAAAATTATTAAATAATGCTTCCATAGAAACAAACCATTTGTTGTTTGCTATGCCAGAGATTATATCGTTCATCTCTTCTTGTTTTTTTGGATCTTCCCAAAATTTATAAAGTACAGCAGAGGTCAAGATGTGAAACTTTTTAGGCAATTCATCAACACTAACTCCTTCTGCCACATCATTGCCATCTTCATCAATTACTTTAGATCCAGTAATATGTCCGATTATTTGCTTTTGATCATGCTCATAATTAAATGGCTTATCAGATGGGGTATTTCTTGCAGTCCAAACTTCTGCTTTATCAAACACATCATCATTTTTATTCCAGCCAGTAGTAACTAAGATAGACTTCAAATAATGAAGATCCATCTGGTTTTTGTTTTCTGCTACTGCTCTAAGTGGCTTGTTTAATAGGAAAGGATCGCAAATTTCTAATTCACATGTAGAAGAAATAGACATGCTAGAAATAATTTTTTCTTTAAGTCCATCTTGTATTTCTGACTTAAAAATTGCAAATTCTTTCATTTATTTTCTCCTAAATTAAAATAGTTTGTTATTTTGCTTAAAAACAAAACATTATCTATTTCTTTTTCAACATCTGCGTTCTTAAATTTAAGTATGCCATCGTCTACACTAAATAATTGCAATGTAAACTTATATGAATTTTCAATGTCTTGATGCAAAAAAACTGCGTAAATATCATCAACCTTCTTTTTGCCCATGTATACTTCTACATCAGAAGTTTCTGTGTCATATATTATTTTTATCTTTGGCATACTATCTCCCTAATAAATACACCCAAAAATCATATATTCTTTTAATTAAAGATTTTTGCCCTTTTATAAACAATCCCAAGCTTTCTTTTTCTCTAACAAATTTATCTAGAAATTTTGGTAATTTTTCACTTTTATGTTCATGCGTAAATATAAAATTAGATTGATTACCTAGTACTGTAATGTAATCTTTCTTACTATTTTTAGCAAATTCTTTATACCAATATCTTTCTAAAACATCAACTGTATCATGTTCAACAAATGGAGGCCAAAATTTTCTAGCGGATGAAACCGCAAAGCAATTTGTTGCCCAAGCATCTGTTGTAAATCTATTATTCCAAATGAAAGTTACAGCACTAGCACCAGAAATCATTTCATTTTCTATAACATTAAAGCCGTATTCTGTTATTTTTACATCTGCTGCTTGAACTATGCAGTACGAGTCTGGATGATCTCTAAATACAGTTTCTAATCCTAGTCTTATATTGTGAGATTCAAAAAAAGATGTTGGCTGTTTTCCATTTTCGTTTGGAAAACCTTTTCTTGTAATTAGCTTTTGAACAATGTCTTTTTTAATTAAGTCTTCAAATAACCAAAACTTTCCATGTTCTGGAGAAGACCATATTACATATATATCTGGCTTAGCCTTGAAAAATTTTTTATATCTTTCTATATTTTCAATACTACTACAAAATTCATGGTATCTACGATATAGGGTAATCAGAATTATTGGTTTCATCTTGTTTGCCTATAAAGTAAATTGCAACAGATGACGCTTCAATTTTTCTTCTTGTTTCTGTATTTGGTTGAATGCCTTCTTTAGAAATATAATTCTTAGTAGCTATAGACAGAACCTTATTTATATCATCATGAATTTTCATGTCTGTATTAATAATTTTTGCTATGGTTTGCTTCTCTACCTTTTCCAAATAGCTTAAATTGCAAAGTATATGGAACTTTGTTTTTTCTAAAGAATTAAAATCTTCAGAAGATAGTTCTCTTATAGACTTCTTTTTTGAAGAATGTAAAAAAGCTGGATTAACTAAATCAGATATAGATTTTTGAGCAGCTTCTGCCCAAGACATTATCTCTACTAATTCAGCAGCAGTTCTTGGTTTTACTTCTTTTTTCTTCCTTACTTCTTTATCGTTGACTCCAACTGGTCTTCCTTGCCCTTCAATGCCAATAGGCTTGTCTTGAGATTGATTTGGATTTTGGCCCATTGGAGGAACTTTTGGTGGTGCTGTTTCTTGAGAGGCTTCAACCCCAAAGTCTTTTGGAGTAAGCACACCCATTTGTGCCCAAAGTTTTTTGATTTCTTCTAGTCTTTGTGGGTTGTGCCAAGGGCCAGCCTTCTTAGGCATTTGATCATTTTCCCTTTTCTTAAACTCTCTTTTTCTTCTAACAGTTTCAATTTCTGGAACAAAATTAAATCTTTCTTGAATTGCTTCTTCACTAATAATATCTCTATCAATTAAGTCGATAAGCAATCTCTTCTCTGCTGCTTCGTCTTGTAGTGTTTGATGATCAAAAACAACTTGAGCAGGGAACTTAAATCCCATTGCCTTCTGAACTACTTTTATTTCAGTTTCCCAAAATCTAGCTAGTAATTGTCTGCCATAATCTAGTCTTTCAATTAATGTTCTAAGACTAATGTAATTATTTGAAAAGCCTTGACCAGTAGGCAAACCAGTTAAAGATGGTGGTATACCCAATCCTGCAAAAATTGCATTTAAAATTGGCTTATACTTTTCTTCACCTAAAAATTTAGCTACATCAGTAGATGTTTCTTTAAAGTCTAATTCTGGACCCCATATAAGATCGATAGATCCACCACCAACATTGTTTAAAAGCATATCTGCAAGCCTACCGATTGCATTTTCTGTTGGCAATATTCTATGTTCTAAAGATCCTAATTTCCAAAGTCGAATATGGCTAACTGCACCATCTAATGCTGCAAGATCAGCAAGCTTCATTTTCTTAAGCATCAACAAATCTTCTAAGATGCAATAGATCATTGGCTTTGCCCAAACTTGCCAATCATCTCGCTTGTAGTAAATAGCAACAGTTTTATCTGCTGGTAATGGAATTGATTTACCACCAGCAATACTTGGGGTGAAGTTTGATGTAGGTACTCCAGACAACATTTCTTTTTCTATTTCTTCTTTTGGATTCTTTAATTTTTTGGCAATTATTTCTGGAATTCTAACGCCATATCTAAATGCATTTGGCCCAAGAAATGGTGCTAACTCTTCTCCATACACTTCAATTGTACAAGGATTATAAATTGTGTATGACCAAGGAATTTCATTCTTGGCTACACTTACTGGTTTTTCAATAACTAAATCTGCTGCCGAACCCTTCTGTAAATTTTCAACATCTGAGTTTTTTAATTTTGCAGTAGATCGTTTTATAATGACATTCCCTGCACGATAAAGCATATTTAAAATACGCTCAGTTCTTTCTACTCCATTTACTTTTTTAAACCATTCTCTATAAAAATCTTGAATTTTTTCATTTGGATGAACAAGCTCTATTCCCTGACAAGCAAATTCTGCCATCATATCTATTACATTACGCACAATGCCAATCCGTTCATAGGCTTGCATACAAGCAAGCATGATATCTTTATCAAATAAGGGGATTTGTTCGCCTGGTCTAAAGAAATCGTAGTCTCTTCGATCAAAAGATTCCCTAACTGAAACATGATTAGTGGCAACATTTTGAAAAGAATTACCAGCAACAGATCTACTTAATGAGTCTGCATGACTGGCTTTTGCGAATGCTTTTTGTTTTGATTCTGGATCATTTTCATCCCAAGTTACAAACATTGCTTTATCATTTGACATTGTATTTTCCCTAATCTGATTGCAATCGGATTACTCTATAGTGTTATTACACCTTGTGGGAACAACTATACCATAACCAGAACCATGATTGGTAGCTTTTTTGAACCATTCTGGCCCAATATACATTTCCTTATCCTCTGCATTTTGAGATGCGACATGCCTAGCAAACCCACCAGTATGAGTATATTCATCTTGAACTTCAATTCTTTGAAATGCTCTAGCTACCATATTTGCCATAAGCAATGCAGAATACCTATCTTTTCTTGTTCTGCTCTTTTTACCATCTGGATCTCTACTTTCTGGAGTATCCCATCTATCTCTGCCCGATGGAGTATGAACATGAACAATACTAGAAAGCTCATCTTTTAGTTCTTCTATATCCATCACACAATCTTCTAGGGTGTCATACATATTAACCCTTCCTGTTGCCATATCTTCTTCTTGTGCAAGAGTCAATGAGATTGGGTCAAAGTATGGAAATAGCAAAGTCTTGTCTTCTAAATCTTTTCTTAATCCATGATTTGCTTCTACTACCCAGTTTGGATCAGCAAAATTTATCATCGATAAAATATGTTCACCACTTTTATCGTCTGAGTCTTTTCTTTTAAGTGGATCAATTACTTTATAGATTGCTTTTTCTGAATCCTGCAATCTATTCGTATCTTGAAGTCCTTCCTCAATAGCAATACCTCCACCTTGACTATCCAAAGCTATGCGAACCATATTGGGAAACATCTTTGCTAAATTTCTTATTTTTCTACAGCAATAACTGTAAAAGTCTTTTTCATTTACAATTCCACTTTTCATTTTTTCTTTAAACGAAGATCTAGTTGTAGTCCAGCAATATACTATTCGTCTATGATCTGGATAAAGTGCTAAGATTATTACTGCAAAATTATCTCTTTCAGATGCTGGATCAATAGCCATAACATGCTGCACAGATGAATCGCCAAGAAGAGAAGCATGAAATAAAACTTCCCCACTAGGTAAAACAATTGGCGAACTTGGATTTCCAGAAACGCAAGATTCAATTAAGCTTCTCTTAAAAAAACCATCTGAATCAGTTGCAAATGTAGCACCATATTCAATTAGATAATTCGCCTTAGTGCTATTTATTCTTGCAGAAGTTATTTGCTTCGCATCCATAAAACCTGGCGGTAATATTTCCACAGGAAGTCTTATGATTGAATAATCTCTCCAATCAAAGCCATCTGGAACTGGCCCTTGAAATATCTGTTCTAATAAATTTTTGTCTCCATTACTTTCAATAATTCTTTTATAGTTAAACCATGTTTTATAAAAATGATTAAACGAGTAGTATGCTGTACCAGAAACTATGTTTTGATTGCTTCTAAGTATCTTGCTTTCCTGTGCTTCATCTTCATCAGTCCAAACCCCAAGCTGTTTCATCAATCTTATTTTTGCTTGCCTATGAACTTTTTCACTTGGGTTAGAAGATACGCTAGAGAAACCCCTTACCACATTTTGATAAATGTCTTCTCTAATAGAAGCGAACTCGTCACAAACTGTATAGTTAGCTCTTTGACCTCTAATCTTTTCACCTGTTCCCAATGGCAATGCCATAGCAACACTTTCCCCAACAATCATTTCGCATCTATCTATGTCTCGTCTTGGGCCTTGATCTCTATTATTTCTACCTTTGCCAACACCGCATATGTCTCTATAGATAACCCCATTTGCCCATAGACCTTCCATGTATTCAAATATAACTTTACTCTGTCTAAATACTTTACCTATGATTGCAATCTTGCATCCTTGGGTAAATAAAAGTCTAAGCATAGAATATAACGCAAGGATATAACTTTTCCCTGCACCACGACCAGCGATGATCATTGGGAATGGTCTTTTCCAAAGCTCTTTTAAAATGATGTGTTGAAAAGGAAATATATCTATTCCAAACAGAAGCTTGCATGTAAAAGGAAAGTAGTCTGGATTTCTCATTATCTTTAGCAGATATATATCCATTCTTTCCATGTCTGCTTTAGAAATGTTTTTAAGAGGATGGATCGTATTTAATGGAACATCAACTATTCGTTGAATATCATTAATATCTGTAAGAGGATTTACCGCAAGCATTTCCTGCTCAGAAAGCATCCAAGCTCGGTCTATTATCCTCTTTAACTTCTCTTGGTCCTTCATTTTCAATTACTCGTTTGAATATGGAAGAGGCAACTGTTTGCCCATGATTTTCACAAAAGATTATTTTAACCTTATACTTTAATTCTATTTCTATCAATCTTTTCAATAGGAAAAATGGATTAAGCTTTACGCTCTTCATCTTGTAGGATGGTATGCCAGTTCCTTTTGGGTATTTGATTAAGTCATCCATAGAGAATTCTAAAATCATAAATGCATATTTAAACGACTGCATTCTTTCTAGTTCTCTTTCAAATCTATCTTCAACTAAATTTGTTGCCAGTTCTGCAATAGAACCTTTTCTTTCTATTGTCAGTATGTCTTGATATCCCTCTATGGAATAATCACCAGTCTTTAGTGTTCCAGATACAGTTCCTTCACAAGCTTTTGCTGGCATAAAAGTCCAGCCGTTTTGCTCTCTCGTATCTCTGATTACTTTATACTTTATGTCCATTGATATCGCTTTCGACCATCTCTTTTACAAGGAGATCAAAATTATAGTGTGGTTTCCATTTAAGAACTTCCCTTGCCTTTGTTGATACACCACGAAGAGCATCAACCTCAAATGGTCTTTTCAGTGACTTGTTTAATGTGACATATTTTTCCCAATCGCCAAGTCCAGCAGCTTCAAATGATTTGTTTAAAAAATCTTCTACAGAATAGGTAGATCCAGTAGCTATAACAAAGTCTTGTGGGTTGTCTAACTGAAGCATTAAACGCATTGCTTCAACATAATCCTTTGCATGACCCCAATCACGCAGAGAATCTATATTACCAAGTTGTAATTTATCTTTAGTTAGTTTATTAACATACTTGCCTATCCAAGAGGTTATCTTCCTAGTTACAAACAACTCTCCCCTTCTAGGCGATTCGTGATTGAAGAGAATGCCCGAACAGGCGTACAAGCCATAAGACTCCCTATAAATTTTAACCAAATTATGGGATGCCAGCTTTGCCACACCATATGGAGAGTTTGGAACCATTAAAGTGTCTTCATCTTGAAAACAATCTTTATTAATAAAATCTTCTCTGCTAATAGCAGTTTTAGATTCTTTTCTAATTCCACCAATAGGAATATAATAAGAAAAACATGAACCATACATTTCACTTGTTGATGCTTGATATAGTCTTGAAGATTTTGAAAAATTCAAAATCCCTTCCAAGACATTAAGCGTTCCCTTCAAATCCACATCGAGCGTGTGATGCGGTTGCGTAAACGAATCGCCCACATGACTCTGTGCTGCCAGATTGTAGATTTCCGTAGGGGTATATTTATAGATAGTGGAGAAGACAAATGATTGATCGCAGACATCGCCTCTTAAGAGAGTGAAGTTTTTGTGATCTGAACAACCATTAAGCCTTGCTCCATTATCTATTGACGACCGTCTTGCTACCGCTAAGACATTGTACTTTTTTGCCAAAAGGCTTTCGCAGAGATACGAACCATCTTGTCCTGTCGCCCCAAACACTAGTGCCAACTTATTCATCGTCTTTATCCTTTGGAATTAAAACTGGTAGGTCTTGACTACCATCATCAAATGTATGAACGCTAGTTAACTTCTTCTCTTCTTTTTTAGTGGCAAGCTTCATGGTTTCCATAGTACCTCCCACTAAGTCACGCTCTTCCTCATTCTGAAGTTTTTTAATGATTGCCAAGTATGTCTCTTTAGATGACTCGATACGAGTAATACGCTGATCTCTAGTTGCCTTTAAGTCCTTGAGCAATCCCTGATGTTTTTCTTCAAGTTTAATAAATTCTGTAGACCTAGCCTGTTCAGAAGATTTAGCTGCTTGTATCTGTGTCTCTAAGCCGAGCACATATTCACGATCAGATTCGGACATGCCTTGCATATCAGGAAATCTTCTCATATATTCTTCCTGCATTCTAATCAGCTTCGCTATCTCTTTGCCAGAGTTTCTTTTGCTTTTAGCATTCCTATGCATCATTATCTCAAACTTGATAACCAAAAATATTTGTGTTTCCTCAGTTACGAGAACATCTTCTCTGAACTGGGCCATGTACTTTACATACTGCTCTTCAAAATATTCCAACTCTTCTTCATCCATTTCCTGCTTAAGCTGCTTCCAAGCTTTACTACTTCTTAAATTTTTATGATTTTCATCATTGAGTGTCTGTACAAACTCTTCAATTAGTACCACAGGCTTGAGCAAGAGCGTGCTCATATCTTCTAACGATAAAGTTTCATGGTGCTTAGTTATATAATCACGATCAGTTTTATTCAGCTTCTTTCCTGCCATTGAGGATCTCCTTAATTGCTTGTTCAACTCTTTGTTTTTTTATTTTGGGAACAGACTCACCAGCTTTAATTCTAAGATATATTGAACGAAGTTCAACAGGAAGGTGCAAGTCTATTAGATTAGAACACTCAGATATGTTCGCCTCATCTACAACAGATTGTTTTCCGTGTGCGTTCTTTTCTGTATCGTCTGAGATTGTTTGTATATCTAAGGGTCGCATTAAATTTTGCTTAGACGAATTCCTTTTTTTCCATGCCTTATACTTTTCGCAGTAATTGCCATCTGAACATTTGTTCGAGTCATGACATGGTTTACATGGGGGATCTGTTCTATGATACTTGTCTCTCTTGAAATTTATAAGTCTGTTTTTAATATGGGAATAAAGAAAGTTTTCTAAGGGGCGAGATGGGTCATAGCGAGATAAAGATTCAAGTCCAAATATGTAAGCTTCCTGCCTAATGTCTTCCACATCGTAATATCCGAAGGTAAATGTTGGGGCAAGAAGGTTGATCGCTTTCTTTAAAGCTGCTATAACTTCTTCTTCCTTTAATCCATGCGGATAATCATTCATCTTTTATGATGTTCTCTTCGATACTTGCTAACGCCTGTTCAATGGGGGGTGTTGGGGCTAACAGTTCTGGTTCTGGTAATACACACCCTGCTATCACCTTAATTCTTGTCTCTACTTCAATTGGTTCATCTTTGTTCATGGCATCACCATTTTCTGCGAAAATTGTATTAGTACATCTTATGTATGATACTATTGTTTCAATCGCATTGCAAGTGAGATTAAGCATTTAGGGGGCGAACAAGTATGGCTTTGGTAGTACATTGGGGAAAGTGTGGCTTGGTAAGTGACAACGCCCGGCTGCCATTTTGGCAGTCTGCCATTTTGGCATCCGAATTGAAAAAACCCCTGCCATTCTGTCATGCGACACCTGTCATTTTGGCATCCCGCTGGTATTACCTAGTATTACTATTTTGGTATAACTTTGTTATATTTCAACCCTAGCAAGTAGCAATATGCCATTTTGGCATGGCATTTAAAGCTTCTATAATGCTATTATTTTGAGCGATTACATTTATTGAGTAAATATACAAATATTAAATATTTTCGCTTAAAATCGATTTTCTCACTTTTAAGAATGGTGCAATCTTTACTAAAATAGTAATCTATCTTATTTGTATTTTTATAAACTATTTTATTATTTTTAAAATAAGTAGAATTCATGAAGATTTATTTATTTTTGTTTTTTTGTGGATATTGGGGTTGATTTATACCGATACAATTACTAACATAATATTAGTTAGTTATTTGTTTTTTAGATTCTACTTTTTAGACTCTACAAATAACAAACAAGGATTAAGGATTTTTAGCTATGGAAAATATGAAAAATGTATCTAATGATGAGATTGTTACCATTACTGCAAAAATGATCGGAGTCGGTCGAAAATACGGTTTTCAATCGGCCGATTGTCAAGACCTTGCTCAAGATGTTTTATATGTTGCGATAAGAAAATATAATCCTAATAAGGGAGCAAAATTCGCAACATTTTGCTGGTATCTATTCAATCGTAAGGTAATTGATGGACTTAGAAGAATTAATCATAAGTACTACAAAAAAACTTCCATTGCTAAAATGATGGATAAGGAGGAGGGTAATAATAAAGAAATTCAAGGTAAACGCCTTGACACAATGTCCGTCTTAAAGATGCATTTAAAGGATAATTTCGACGCTGGAATTATCACACGGAAAGAACACGATGTTTTAGTTCTTAGGGCCCATGGTAACGATTTCTATGAAATTGCAAGTATACTTGATATTTCACTAGGATCGGCACATGGCACATATCAAAAAGGCCTTGCCATGATATGTGAAGACGATGGTATCTTAGGGGCTGTTTAGTCTAGTCAATCAAAGCCCTAGTTATTGTTACTAGGGCTTATTTTCTTAATAGTATATAGAATAAAGGGATAATAGAATGATTAATGATAAGAACACTAAAACAGCCGTAATAAATGCCTTTAACAATCTTAAGTCTAATTTTAAAAATACTTGCGACGATATGTTATTTTATAAGGTTTATGGCGAAATAACAAAGTGTTCACATGAAGAAAATTATACACCTACTTTATTATTCAATGATAAAATTTTAATGGATTATGAATTTAAGTCCTGCGATTGTTTAAATATTCAATGTAATTGCAAGCCGTAAGGCTAACAATGGCTTGACATCGTAAGATGGAAAGCCCGGCCGATAGGCCAAAAATAAAAAACACCTGCTTGTCTTACCAAGACCAACGGGCTTAGGGAAGCTATGCCTATAGGCTAAGATCGGCAAAGTTGCCTCGCATTGTATAACATTGTAATACCAAATATATTTAAATTATTTTAAAATTGTTTTGAATAAATCTTAAGTTCAATCGGATAATAAGGTATAAGGGAAACAAAAAGTTATACCTTACAACAAAAAGGAAAGTGAATCATGTTGTTTTACAATAGCGAAATTGTGGATGCTGTAAATGAGATTTATACTTTAAAAGTCAACAACAAGCGGGGTTTTGTGTCGATTTTCCGTAAAGGTTGGTTTATAGGTAAGTTGGATTTGAAAAATGGGGCATTATGGTTCCATAGGGAGTGGAAGGGCGGTTTTACCGCAAGGGCGGTTAGAGTTTGGCATCATTACGGAAGAAATCGACCGATGTGGTAACCCTTCGGGGTTAATTTTTAAAAAAAAGAACCTGCTGTCTTATCAAAGATAGTGGGCTTCGCCAAGGTATGCCCATACCCCATAGTCTAATTAGATATGTTTGTCTTTATATATGGTTACAAATAATTTTAAAATAAAATAAAATAAGTTTGAATAAATTTATAGTTCAAACGAATAATAAGGTATGAAGGAAACACAAAGTTAAACTTCTAAGCTTAAAAGAAAAGGATTGTAGAATGGTTAAGATTGAAAATGGGCGTTTTAGTGAGACTACCTTTATAGAAGATATAGTGGGTAAAAAGATAGTTATCAACAAATATCGTAATCAAGAGGGTTATAGACTAGGTTTTGTCGAGTCTACCACTAGAGGTAAGCATGGTTATACTTTATTGCTAACATTCAATGACGAATGCCATTTTAACGAAAAGTCTATAAGTCGATATTGCCTTCATAACATAGAAGATGCAGTAGTCTTTATGTAAATAAAAAAAGTTTTTTCTAATTTTTCTTGAATAAAATTAGACTTCATACGAATAATATAGCATAGAAGTAACCCTAACATGGAGAGTAAGATGAATAGTTATAATCCCTTTGTATGCGATTTCATTATGCAAGAGAAAAAAGCAAGGCGTATGACACAAGGCGAATTGCAATATGCAATAGAAGATTGTCGGGAATGCATTCTATTGAATATAAATCCAGACAAATATCGTGACCAAATATCGGTCTATAAAATGGAACTAACAAGGAGGGCTAAGTAATGACTAATGAACAGGTTAACATGATGGTTTTGTTTGGCTTACTAGTGTATTGTTCCTGCTTATATCAGTTCATTGCTTATATAAACAGGCCAGTACAATACAAATAAAGTTGGGGGGCGAAAGCCCCTCGATGGATTTCTCGAAGAGAAAGCCCGGCCGATAGGCCAAGAAAAAAAACACCTGCCTGTCTTACCAAGACTGGCGGGCTTGCGGAGGTATTACCTTGTATTACCACTGCTACCAAAGCAAAAATTGGTATTACTTTGTTATACCAGTTATCTTGAAAATATTTTTATTTTTATTTGAATAAATTTAAGTTTCAAACGAATAATATAGTATGAAAGGAAAACAAAGTATCTAAAGGGAACTATCTGAAAAATCGGGAAGGGCCGATATAAAACAAGCTTGCCTACTGGGGGTATCCAGTGGGAATGGGGGGAGGCTGCACATTTTTAATTTGGTATAACTTAGTATTATTTAAAATATTTTAAAATTGTTTTGAATAAATTTTAAGTTAAAACGAATAATAAAGTATGGAAGATGAAACACTATAACGAAAAGGAAAGTAAAATGATCGAATTTAATGACGATGGCCAGTGGGAACAAAATCAAGATGATCTTATCGAATATCTTGGTAATGAGAGAGATTATGAGATTGTAATCGATGATGAAAATATTGAACCAAATTGGGATATCTTAACAACTACTAACAAGGCTATTGAAGATTTTGATCTTGAAAAGCTTACTGAAAGAATGATCGAAAAGCATGAATGCGAATTGGCTTTGTTGGAAGAATTTGAAAATAATTGTGAAAAGTTTTGAATAATTTGGAAGTTGAAACGAATAATATAGTATGAAGGTTTTACCCTAACACAAGGAAAGTAAGATGTTAAGTCTAGAAGTTATTAAGCCAGTAGTTGAAATCAAGTTTAGTCAAACCGAAAAAATGCCTTGGATATCGTGGGATATCCCTGCATGGGAGTGCAAGACAGGCTCAAAGTTGGTGAATGTTGAAGGCTCTATATGTGAGGGTTGTTATGCTCTAAAGGGTAGGTATGGGTTTGGCATAGTCAAAGATGCAAATACGAATAGGTTTAATGAACTAGCCAAGGGGCTTGAAGTTTGGAAAGAAGCTTTTATCAAAGCATTGGGCAAGAAATATAAACATATGCGGGATAAATCGCAAGCATACTTTAGGTGGTTTACTAGTGGCGATGTTCAAAGTTTGGAGATGTTGGTAGCTATGAATGAAATAGCTATTGCCCTGCCAGAAGTTAAGTTTTGGCTACCTACCAAGGAACATGGCATGGTTCGGGAATATCTTGCCCTGCATGGTGATTTTGCAAGTAACTTTACTGTTAGGCCGTCAATGTATATGGTCGATCAACTGCCTAGCAAGGGGCTAGGATTGCCTACAAGCACTGCAATAAGAACGCCAGTTAATGCGGATAGTCGGCACGAAAATATATGTCAAGCAAGCCTTGATGCCTTTAATGGTGCAAGCAAGGTTAATTGTGGCGATTGTCGCAAGTGTTGGGATAAAAGCGTAAACAATGTCGCATACATATACCACTAAGGGGGAAGTAAGATGATAGTTAAAAACTGTAATCATGGTAAATGGCAAAATTTAGGTCAGGATACCGATGATGATGGGAATATCTTTCAACGCCACTATTGCAAGGTATGCAATATGGCAAGAGTAAAGGTTGTTGCCAAAATTGTTGGATATCGTAACATTGCCCAAACTTGTATGCGATATCTGCATACAGATTTTAAAAAGAATTGGGATTATTTTTTGAATAATATCGGGCCTAGTACGAATAATATAATATAACAACAAGAGGGAAAGAAAAATGTATTAAGTTAAAATGATAGGTCTGTTTACTACTTTAAGGGGCAAACCACGGTGAGATACCGAAAACGAAAAAAGTCTGTCTCTTATACACATCTCCGAGCCCACGAGACAGGCAGAAATCTCGTATGCCGTCTTCTGCTTGAAA
>ENA-OSIY01000540-OSIY01000540.1-marine-metagenome-genome-assembly--contig:-NODE-540-length-20922-cov-6.708515_pt1 | contig 20922 bp, 8 predicted proteins | sample MGYA00237884_ERZ534233 | MGnify/ENA primary metagenome ERZ534233 (study PRJEB26412, sample SAMN06343840) | marine metagenome | isolation source: estuarine water | place: USA: Columbia River Estuary... | reverse complement strand
CTACACCTCTCTATTCGTCGGCAGCGTCAGATGTGTATAAGAGACAGATGTTTAAATCATAAGCATTTACAGTTCCAACGAGGTTTGCTGATCCTGTTGAAGAAAGGTTTGTAAAGTCTCCTGAAGCGGGTGTTATGGCTCCAATTCTTACATTATTTATTTCGCCTGTAAACTTTGGTTCAATTGTGACTGTATTTGTAGGACCATCAATAAATCTACCAAGAGCTTGGAATTTACCCAAACCATATGCTGTGTTACCGGCTTCATATGCTACTGACCAAGATGTTGCATTATTGTATGTTGTGCCATCACCGCTTGTGTAATAACTTCCATAAGAATTTACAAAATAAACTCCATTACCATATGAAATTTGATTTAAATTTTCACCACCAGTACCAACAGCTGAATACCAATTGATACCATCTAAAGAATAAGCTGAACCAGTACCTGAATAAGATGAAGCTATAAATCTTCCATTCGCATATTTGAGTCCAGTCCAGTTTAATGCGTAATCTACTTTAGTATTGGCTAAATTCCAATAAATTCCATCATATGAATAGATGATTTGTCTTGTGCCATATCCTAAAGCAACAAAAGTACCATTTCCATAAGCAATTCTCCAATCGCCTGTAAGTGGTAATGTTCCTGAAGTCCAAGTTGTCAGGTTTGAGCTGTAATTATAAGTTTGACCAGTTCCAACAATTACATATTTACCATTTCCATATGCGCCATCAGTTCTGTTAAAGGTATTTCCTATTGAAACTTGTGACCAAGAAGTTCCATTTGCAGAGTAAAGTACATTAGTGGCTCCAGAAGCTGCTAATACAAAATAACCATTGCCATAAAAATTTACTGGATATCCCTGATTTACTGGTAAAGAAGATGCAGTCCAGCTTGTACCATCTGTAGAATATGCTGCATTATAAGCACCCCAAGATGAATTAGTTACAAATAATCCGTTACCATATGAAATTTTGTCGTGCCCTATTAGAGCTCCAGTATTAGCACTTCTTCCATCAGTTGCTCCAACAGCAGATCCTGAGAAAGATTGATTTTGAAGTTTATTATAGGTGACAACAGAATTGGCATTTACTGTTCCACCAACTCCAACACTACCTGTAACAATTAAAGCCCCAGTAGAAGTGTTTGTGGATGCTGTTGAAGATAAAACTGAAGTGACAGAATTTGTGGTATCAATGTTAAATACACTTGTTCCACCACCATTTTTCACTGTAAATGCAGCTGTATCCGACACAGATATTTGGAATTTATTAGTAGCTGCAATTGTGCTTGTAGCAGAAGACAAAGAACCATTCAGTATATTTAATCCTGAAATTGATGATGTGAACGAGGTGGATGTATTTAGTGATCCACCAATCCCCACTCCTCCAGAAATTACAACAGAACCACTCTTATAATTTGTTGAAGCTACTCCAGAAACAAATCTAACAGGCCCTACCGCTGCTAATGCTGTAAATTCTGCTGCTCCCGGTGTTATTGCTCCTATTCTTACATTATTGATTTCACCAGTGTATCTTGGGCTAAAATCTAATGTTCCTGTTGGGCCTGTAACAACTTTGCCATATCCAGCACCATTATCTTTGAAATAAAATAAATTATTAAAGTACAAAAGTGCTGGTGTGGTTCCTTCTGAACCACCAGGGCCAGAAATCCAGTTAATTAGATCAGTGGAGAAATAAGATGTAGTGCTGTTTCCTACATTTACAAATACACCATTGCCATATGCTGATGCTCTGTGTGTATCAGATGGAAGGGTGGTGTTAGTCCAGCTTATTCCATCTCTTGAATATGACGCTGTATTCGATGTAGAATTAGCAAAGAAAAGTCCGTTTCCAAATGTTATGAAGGTTGAAGCGACATTGTTTGATGCTATTGTCCATTCAATTCCATCATATGTATAAGCTACTGTTGATCCAGTACCTGCAACAAACACTCCATTTCCGTGCTTGATATCAGACCAAGTATAGTTTCCTGGTAATGTAGATAATATCCAGTTAATTCCATCAAGTGAATATGCTGATGTAGATCCTGTAGCAATAGCAATAAATCTATTGTTGCCATATTCTAATTTTTGCCATGATGCTGATGTTGGTAAAGTAGCATAGAACCAAGAACTACCTGCTCCTACTGGTGATGTTGAATATAATACAGAATTGCCAGTGGATGCTAAAACTACATATTTATCATTCCCCCATTTAAAATGCTGTAAAGCCTCAGCAAAAACATTACCTGTTCCACCAACTTGCGCTCCTGTTAGTGGCTCTTCTATAATTATGCTTCCACCAGGAACTTGTCTGCCGTAAATCAGGTATACATTTTCTATTTGAAATCCTGTCCAATAAGAACCAAAGATATATCCTGACTGTACTAAAGAGGCTCCTATTGAAGATGTGGGTGGATTATTGAAAACACTTGAATTTATTCTAGTGGTTCCTGAAACAGTCAGTTGTCTTCCAATATTTACAGAAGCGCCAATTCCAACCCCTCCAGTGACCACTAATGCACCAGTGGTTGTTGAGTTAGATCCTAATGAAGATGTGACTGCTAAACCAGAAACAGAAAGTATATCTGTGGAAGGATTATAAATAAATGTAGATTCAGAAGATAGAGCAACACCAGCTCCAGTAGCATTTGGACTGAAAATTAAGTAATGATTTGCATTTGACGATGCAGCATTCACATTTATATTACTAGCTGTTGTTGCCAATCCTGAAGTAGTAGCGTAACCAGAAGTATTTGAACTTCCAGCTGTAATTGCATATCCAGATTGAATTGAATAAGTGGCTGTAGTAGCTGTTCCTGTTAAGTTTCCTGTTATAACTCCATTATTTAAACTTACATTTGATATATTTGATGGAGAAGCAACATACAAACTGCCACCAATTCCTACACCTCCAGATACAACAAGTGCGCCTGTAGAAGTAGAAGTAGAAGTGGTGGATGAGGCTATGAAAGTATTTCCGCTTATAAATACAGTTCCGCCAAATCCAGAAGAACCATTAACATGAAATTTATATGATGGAAGTGATAATCCTACTCCAACAGAACCTGAGAATTCTCCTAAAGATAAAGTACCATTAGCATTAGCACGTAATATAGGAATACCGGAAATATCGTTTACAGAAAATATTGTTCCTGAAGATAAGTTGTTATTTATAGAAAATAATTGTCCTGAACTACCTTCAAAAGACAATGTATTATCAGCCAAGACAGAAAGTGATATAGGATTATTATTTTGACCAATAAATGAAATTGATGGAATGACAGTGGTGCCAGCAATTCCTACAGTTGATTGTGTGTAATTTAATCTTCCAAAAACAGTTTCATCGCCTTGTATGTTTACTGTTCCACCTATGCCAACTCCACCCGAAACTGTTAAGGCTCCAGAAGATGGGGATGTTGTTGCAGCTGATGATGTAACAGCTAATCCAGAAACCGTTAAAATTTCTGTTGATGGATTGAATACTAATGTACCATCATTCGAAACAGCAGCACCTGAAGCTGTTCCTAATGAAGGGCTGAATAACAAAGAATGATTAGCATTTGATCTTGCTAAAACAACATTTAAGTTAAAAGCTGTTGTTGCTGAACCTGTAGTGATTGAAGATGCACTAGCGTAAACTGGTGTAGAACCACTTCCTGCTGATGTTAAAACATATCCTGAATTACTATTTGCTGGTAATCTCGCCCAAGTAGTAGATGAGTTAGCATATAATAAATCACCAACAGTAAATGGAGTGGTAAGTCCAGTGCCACCATAATGTGCTGTAATTGTTGTGCCAGCCCAAGTTCCAGATGTAATTGTTCCTACAGAAGTTAAGGATGAATTTGTTACCCCAGTTCCTAAAGTTGTAGATGAAAGAACATTTGTATTATTGATCTTAAATGTGCTGCCAGAAACTAAATTCCAACTTTCAGAAGAAGACCAACCAACTCCAGAGTACCAATTTATAAATTTATCAGTGGCACCTTTAAGAGTTATTCCTCCACCTTCAGCAGTCACATCTGATGGACTTCCTACTGACCCTAATTCAATGTTCTTATCGTCTACTGATAATGTAACAGAATTGATTGTTGTAGTAGTGCCATTTATTGTCAAATCACCGTTGACAAATAAACTTCCACCAATTCCTACACCGCCTGAAACAACTAATGCTCCCGTATTATATGAAGTAGCTGGTGTGGTTACATAGGAATAAATTTGACCATCAGCTTTGACAGCTAAATATGGTGATGATGTGCTTGCTGTACTACTTGTCCATATTTGTAAATCAGCTGTTTGACTGGCATTTGCTATAATTCCAAAAGCAACACGATTTGCTTGTTGGTTAGGAACAAGAACACTAATTGCGCCAGCTGAACCATATGATGTAGGAGTAAAGTTTGCTGGAAGTACACCACTATTGCCAATTAATTGTAAACCCCAAACTGCTTGAATGACACTTTGATTTCCACCGACTGGGTATAATCCTAAATCTGATCCTAAGAGATGTTTGCCTGATTGTAAAGTACCGCCCACTGTCCAATTACCCGCAAGTCCTCCGTGTCCTGCTGAATATAATGAATTGCTGCTATTAGAACTTATATAAACATCATCATTGAATCTTGATTTATTTCCTACATTAAAACTTCCACCAATACCAACTCCACCTGTAACTATTAATGCGCCAGTGGTTGTGTTTGATGATCCAGTTGAAGAAGTGATAGATATACCTGAAACATTTAATATTTCTGTAGATGGATTGAAAGTAAATGTACTATCACTAGAAACAGCTGAGCCAGAAGATGGGTTATTTGTAATTAAAATTGGATGTGCTAGGTTAGAATTTCCAGCACTAGCAACACTTACAGATGTCGTAGATACTGCTGTAAATGCAGTAGTTGCAGAACCAGCAGTAATAGCATAACCAGCTTGATGAGAATAGGTAGCAGTAGTTGCAGAACCAGCAGTAATAGCATATCCAGCTTGATTAGAATATGAAGCTGTAGTTGCAAATCCAGATGTAGTTGCTGTTCCGGTTAAGTTGCCTGTTATTACTCCATTATTTATAATTACATTTGAAATATTTGATGGAGAATTGACATATAAGCTTCCTCCAATTCCAACACCACCTGATACAACAAGAGTGCCAGTAGTTGTAGATGTAGATGCTGTTGTACTTGTAAATCCAACTGATCCTACTACGTGAAGTTTATATCCAGGATTAGAAAGCCCAATACCAAAATTACCAGCATATTCGTTAGCTGTTACGTTGGCATTTGCATTAGCTCTTAGTAATGGAATTCCAGTAATGTCATTTACAGAATAAATATAGCCAGTTGAAAGATTTGGAGTGATTGAGAATAATTGTCCCTGTGATCCTTCAAAAGAAATTGTGTTATCTTCCAAAATTGACAAGAAGATTGGATCGCCTGTATTTCCAATCATTGCCATAGTAGGATTAGTGGCTATTCCTGTAGTGCCAAAAGCTGCTTGATTGAAAGATAATCTTCCAGAGATTCCCACACCTCCAGCAACTTGTAAAGCTCCATTTGATGTTGATGAGGAAGCTGTTGTTGCTGTTATTGCTAATCCAGATGTTGATAGAACAAATGATGATGGATTGTAAGATAATGTAGTGTTAGAAGATACTGCTACTCCTGATCCTGTTGCTGTTGGGGAGAACAATAATGTATGAGCAGAATTAGTTAATGCATTTGCTACATTTATATTATTTGCAGTTGTTGCAGATCCAGATGAACCTGAAGTAATAGCATAACCTGATTGATGTGCGTATGTAGCTGTTGTGGCTAATCCAGCTGTAATTCCATAACCTGATTGGAAAGCATATGTTGCAGTGGAAGCTGTTCCTGATGTTGTAGCGTAACCAGATTGATGTGAATAAGTTGCTGTTGTGGCTAATCCTGATGTTGTAGCATATCCTGATTGATGTGAATAAGTTGCTGTATTTGCAGTTGCTGAAGATCCTGAAGTAATAGCATATCCAGACTGATGTGAATAAGTAGAGGTTGTTGCTGTCCCAGTTAAGCTACCTGTAATAACTCCAGCATTAATTGTTACTCCAGAAATTGCTGTTGCAGATGCAACATATAAACTACCACCAATTCCAACACCACCACGAACTACTAAAGCTCCATTGGATGATGCTGTAGAGTTGTAGGCGCTAGATACATTTAAGCTATTGTTAACAGATACATCAATAAAATTGGCGCTGTTTGGTGTATATCTGCCAATTTCTATGTTATCTAAATTACTGCTAGTAGTAGGATTTATAAAAGCTATGTTAGATGTGGGATTTGAATACCATATAGATGTACCAGATCCTCCCCAAAGTCTTCCTTGGGCATAAGAAAGAAAACCATTGACGGATGTAAAAACTTCTGACCAATTAAAACCATCAGTGGAATACCTAAGTACTGCTTCATTAGTTGTCAGATAGTAAATGCCATTGAAATAATAAGCACCTGAATGAATTCTAGCTGTCCCTGTGTAAGTGGAGAAATTAACTCCATCATAAGAAAATACATGAGTGCTTGAATTATAAACTGCACCTACATATAGTCCATTACCGTAAGTTAACCTTCTAGGATATGCTGGGGATGTTAATTGATTCCAAATAATTCCATCAGCACTTCTGTACATAGCACTATCAGAATATGCATAAAAGAATCCATTGAGAAAATTTAAACCATTAGTAAATCCTAAATTTAAACTATATTGAGTCCAAGATATACCATCAGTAGAAGCAACACCTGTAGACCCATAATTAATAGCTACAAATCTATTATTACCATATACAACATAAGCCCAATCTTGATTTTGTACTGAAGCTGTTGACCAGTTAGTTAAATTGGTGCCGTGTCCAACAAAATTTCCATTATTGATGGTGTAAACATATCTTCCTTCACCATAGCCTATGTCAGTGATATATTTACCCGCAGCGATTCCAGAAGGGTTAGAATAAGTCCAGGTTACAGCATCATTTGAATAATATATATAGGTGCTAGCAAATCCAACAAATCTATTATTTAAATACTTTACATTGTTTAAGGATGTTCCAGCAACAGTAGGTACAGTTAAATAGGTCCAAGAAGTACCACCAATATTTCCTGCTGGCGGAGTGTAAATCAAATTTCCTGAAATATTATTAACATTAAGAGTACCACCAATACCAACTCCACCAGAAACTACAAGAGCACCAGAAGAAGTGGAAGTTGAAGCAGTGGAGGAAAGAACAGATACAATTCCGCTAACAGTATCTACATTGAATTTACTACTATTAGATCCATCTCTAACAGCAAAAGCAGTTGTACTAGAGTTACTGATACTCATAACTCCGGTACTTGTTATAGTTCCAGTATTAGTGATAGCACCATTATTAAAAGTTACACCTGAAATAGATGAAGCATAGGAAGAAGATGTAAATAATGATTGTCCTATTCCAACTCCACCTGTGACAATTAAAGCACCAGTAGAAGTTGACGTAGAACCAAGGGATGAATTAATCTTGAATATATTGTTTTCTTGACTGGTAAATGCATATTGATGATATGTTGAAATAGCTGTTTCTGAAGTTGCCGTATTGTATGCTGTAAATGTCGCAGTATTTTGTCCAACATTCTGAACATATATTTTTAAACTTCCACCAGTTCCTAAAGATCTAGCTCTTAATGTAAGACTGCCAAATCCTTGATAAGCCTCAAGTTGAAAATTGATAGCTGAATTATTACCATAAGCACCTGTTGAACTTAATGGTGCAACTATGGACCATCCACCAATATTCCAATTTGACGTTAAAGTATAATTTTTAGCAACACTGTATCCACCATCACTTACATTTAGTGAGATTAGAATATTGTGTGCTCCATTATTAATGGAGAATGTTCCAATACCAACACAATTGTCTACTGAAGATAATGTCCTATTTTCAACCCAAGCTTTATAGTTTGATGCGTCTACTCTTCCTGCAACATAAAGTGTATTACCAATTCCCACTCCACCTGAAACTATTAAAGATCCTGTTGTTGTTGAAGTTGAAGCAGTTGTAGAGGTGATAGCTATTCCAGAAACACTTAATATTTCTGTAGATGGATTGAAAGAGAATGTACTATCACTTGAAATTGCAGAACCTGATGATGACGAATTTGGAGTGAACGTAATTAAATGACTAGAGTTTGTATTTCCAGCACTCTCAATTCTAACATTATTGGCTGTAGTAGCTGTTCCAGAAAGTGAACCAGTGATTGTTCCGTTATTTAATATTACACCAGATACAGATGAAGCGTAGGAAGGGGATGTAAATAATGTTTGTCCAATTCCCACTCCGCCTGTTATAACTAATGCGCCTGTAGTTGTAGATGCTGACCCTGCTGTTGATAATATTGATGTATTACCAGCATAATCAACATTAAATTTTAGAACGGAATTATTTTGTATTTCAAATGCATTACCAGATGTCCAAGATGCATTTTGAAGCTGAACAACCAATGGAACCACCGATGTAGATGTTGGCTGAATTCTTACTGCATTATCTGTGTTTACTCTAGCAGGAGATCCATAAGAGCCCCAACCTACACCTCCAAAAGAAATTGAAGTAGAAGTCATTGAAGCTTCGCCACCACCAGTATTAACAATAAATGGTCCAGTACTTACATATAGATTGCCTTCTACGACTACACGACCTTGAGTTGAATAAGTTGTGCCATAAATTTTTGCTGGATTTGTCCCTGTATTAGGCCAAGCTATTTTGTAAGAAGAATCAATTGTTAATGAAGTGGTACCAGTAGAGCTAACAATTCTTAAGTAATCTTCAGTTTGTGATGCTGCTCCTTGAACTATTATGCCTGGAGTTGAAGCTGTTGAAGTACGTATATTTATTTGGCCTGTAAGTAAATTAGTGCCAATTCCAACTCTTCCGCCAACGTTTACTGACCCACCAATTCCCACTCCGCCAGCAACAACTAATGATCCTGTGCCTGTAGTAGTAGAAGCTATAGCAACTGGAAGACTAATTATATCTCCAATTGTATCTATGACAAATGCTGGGTTATTAGATCCATCTCTTACTTGAAAGGCAGTGGTGCTAGAGTTACTAATACTCATAACTCCAGTGCTTGTTATTGTGCCTGTATTTGTTATAGCACCATTATTAAAAACAACTCCAGATAATGATGAAGCATAAGCGGAGGAAGAGAATATAGATCCTCCAATTCCCACGCCTCCAGAAACAACTAAAGCTCCTGTACTTGTGCTTCCTGATCCTGTAGTGGAAGATAGTGTTAATACTCCTGAAATATTAGCAGTTCCAGATATTCCAGCAGATCCGGATATTTGTAATTTGTAAGCTGGATTTGTAAGACCTATTCCAACATTACCTAAAAATTCAGCAATACCAACAGTACCATCAGCGTTTACTCTAAATGATGGAATACCTGATATATCGTTAATTGAAAAGATATATCCTGAAGACAAGTTATTATTAATAGAAAATAACTGTCCAGCCGATCCTTCAAAAGAAATTGTGTTATCATCTAGAACATTAAGAGCGATTGGATTGTTGCTCTGTCCTGTGAAAATAATTTTTGGAAGTGCTGTTGTATCTCTATTAGCTGTGATACGTATATTTTTATCTGAGTTTGCCATAGTGAAAAAAGAAAGTGGAATTTTTACAATTCCACTTATCTAATTATTGATTGATATGCTTTTTAACCTTCAAAAAGTTAAGGCATTTCAGTCATTGGGGCTGTCCACTCTGATGTTGCTAAAATTTCAAGAATTTCTGAGTGTGAATATTCTTGAGTTTTAGTTGTTAGAGCAGCAACAGAAGCAGGTTGTGTTCCTTCATACTTTACGAAGGACTTGGTTCCATCCACTGAGAGTCTAAGTGTCTCTTGTGATGTTTCCATTACTTCTGAGAAATTAATTTCTCCCACTTCTGACATATCAAAAATAACATAATTTCTTTCGTTCATTTTGTTTCTCCTTAATTATAATTATAAACCAAATCTGGATTTTGTAGCATTGTAATTTTGTAATACTTCTTGTTGGGTGAGGGCTCTGTTGTACATTTGCACTTGAGCTATACGTCCAGTGAAAAATTGATTTGCTCCAGCAGGTTGTCGAGCTATATATAATTTGGGCGATGTTAAGGTGCCACTTGAAACATTGTTAGAAACGGTACTTGTAATTCCATCTCCATACAATATATGTGTAGACCCTCTTCTTATTGAAACCAAATAATGCCACTGATTATTAGTAAATGGTAAATAAATACCATAAGGTCCATTAGGTTCAATTATTCCTCCACCCCAAGTATCAGTGCTTGCATATCTGCCAAGCCAAAATCCTGTCGCATAATCAAAATCAATTAATCTTTTGTAATGAATATCACTTGTAGCTGTTGAATAAAACCATAATGCTACTGTAAAGTCCCCTGAGATAGATGTAATTGAAGGCACTTCTATATACTCATCTAATCCATCAAAGATTATAGCGCCATCATTTAAACTTGATGAAACTGGACTATTGAATTTTTCACCAGTATTACCAGATCCTGACAAGTCGTAAATATAATAACCTGTAAATGGGGCTGAACGATAATCACTCATATCATAATTGAGAATTAATCCACTTGTGACTATATTTGGTGAAGAAAAATAACGTGATTTAGTAGCATCATAATTTTGCTTTACTTCTTGGGCTGATAATGCTCTGTTGTAAGTCATCATCGTTCCTAATTTGCCTGAAAATTCTATAGATCCACCATTCCATCTTCCAATATTAAATGGACTTGTTGTTTTCAAAATTTCAATTGACATATTTGTTGAGCCAATTAAAGCACCATTTTCATACAAACTACCAACAGTACCATCATATGTAGAAGTGTAATGTCTCCATTCATTATAGTTTGCTGAAGTGTTTCCATATATTAGATATTGATCTCCTGTGGCATAAAAAGATGCCAAAGTTTTGCCATTGTATGCGTGATCAATATAGTTGGTATCTTTTGAAATCATAATACCTCTTGATCCACTTGTTTTTTTAGCCCATACACTCAAGGTAAATTGATTACTTCCCCACAAAGTTGAAGTATGAGCAACAGTGCCATATCCAGCTAAAAGTAAATTTCCCTTACTTGCTACATCATAAGTTGGAGTGGCAGAAAAAGTACAAGTATTAGAGTTTCCAGTAAGATCATAAATTGTATTTCCACTTCCCACTGATGATCTTGAATTAGCTGGATCAAAATACATTACTAATCCATCAGGTACAATTGTAGGATTATAATTAAGTCCCATAATTAAATGTTGTACCTCGTTCTGTAAAAATCAAAATTCTGCTTTACTTCGTAGGCTGATAATCCACGGTTATAAAATTTTGTAAGATAATTGTTTCCACCAAAATATGTACCTGCTGAAGATCTTTGTCCAATCATTAAATTTTTTCCAGCTGTTATTGGTACCGATCCACTTGAATTTGTTGCTACTAGAACACCATTTATATACATTGTTTGTGTAGAACCATTCAATGTAAAAACAATATGATAAATGTTATTGATTGGATAATTTGAAACAGATGTAAATAAATAACTTCCACCACCTGAATAACAAGCGCCAACAATTGCAGAAGACAAAAGTTCTAATGTATATCCGTCATTACCAAGAGCATAATTCCATTTTTGAACAAATATTTGATCATTTGTAGTTGTGTACTTAACAATAATTTCAACAGTCATACCAGTGAAATTACTTAATAAACTGCTATCTCCCACTGATACATAATCATTAGTTCTATCAAATACAATACTTGATGTAACTCCTAAACCTGCAAAAGTGGGGCCATTGGTAAGTGTTCCATTTAAAGAATTTCCAGATAAATCATACCAAGTGTTGCCTGTTCCTGGATATGATGATCTTTGTCCAGCATCTAATTCCATCACTAATCCATTACGAACAGGAGGAAGAGCATTGACAAAACGTTTCTTAGTGGCGTTGTAATTTTGAGATATTTCTTGTGCTGTAAGAGTTTTATTATAAATTCTCACAGATGGTAATCTTCCTTCAAAAGTACCAATAGCAGAAACTCCACCGCCTATTTTTGAAGTTCTAACACCAGAGAAATTATTACTGGCAACTGATGTGGAAACTTGTAATGTTCCGTTTTTATACCAAGTAAACGTACTTCCATTTCGAGTCAAAGTAATATGAGTCCATTGATTAGGAACAATTGGTACACTAAATGAAAAGTCAAGAAAATTTCCAGTATGATCTAAAACACCAACTTTATTTTGCAAAGTTGAATTTTGTAAATTGAATAATGCTAAATAAAAATAGCCTTGATAGTCACTATTATAATCAATATAATTACTTAAGATTGTCTTATATACACCTCCTGATCCAGGAAATATATAAGTAGAATACATCCAAAACTCTATTGTGAATGGATTAGTTCCAAAAGTTAATAAATTTGTATTTGGTATATTTATAAAATCATTAGTACCGTCAAAAACTATAGATCCAGAATTTAATGATGAATAAGTTGGTCCATTTGTAAGTGTTCCAGTATTTCCAAATCCAGTTAGATCATAAACTGTATTGCCTACTCCAGAATATGAATTTGGATTTGCTGAATCAATATTTAATACAAGGCCATTAGTGACAATATTTTCTTCAGGCATATATTTCTTTTTTGTTGCATTATAATTTTGCAATATTTCAGTGGCAGATAAAGCACGATTATATAAAGATGCTTGTCCGATATTTCCTTTGAAATATCTTCCTGAATAACCCAATCCTAACGCAATATTAGCAAAACTAGAAGGCCAGTTAGTCCAAGATGAGTTTGAATTATCTAATACTCCATTAATATATCCAGAAACATTAGCAATAGTCTGATTCCAAGTTAATACAACGTTGTACCAAATATTTGTTCCAACATTTGAATAATATAATCCACTATAAGATCCTGAAGAATTGCCCAACCATACTCTCAAAGATCCTGCCACTTCAGCTGTTTCAAATCTTAGAACATTTACATTATTAGTTGTCCCATAATTTGTTGAAAATGGATTTCTAATACTAGCAGAAACATCTTGAAATTTAATCCAAAAACTTATTGTTCCTTGTGTGTAAAATGAACCTAAAGATCCAATAGGAATATAATCATCAGACCCATCAAAATAAATAGATCTTGTTTCTGTATTATCAATTGGATTTGAGGTATATCCAACAAATGTGCCACCAATTGAAGTGTTGACAATATTATATAAAGTGTTGCCAAATCCAGGGTAACAGTTAGGGTTATTTGGATCAATGTAAAACACTAATCCATCAACAACTATAGAAGGTGAATGTCCAAGGCCCATTTTAAATGTTATACCTTGCTTTTGTAGCATTGAAGTTTTGTAATACTTCTTGAGCTGATAATGCTCTGTTGTAAACTCTAGAAATAGGAATTCTACCCTGAACCCATCTATTTGAGTCTAGAGGAGTTCCCCCAACTTGTAAATTTCTTAGGTTTGTAGACAACACACCTGAAGTTTGACCAGTTCTAGTTGTGCTTGATTTTAATTGGCCATTTATATATATTTCTATCTTGTCATTAGAACTATTATATAAGGCGACCACATTGTACCAAGTATTTGCCAAAACTTGTTCTCCTGTACCAATAAATGCTCCAGGAGTACTACCAGAAGATGTAGCCAGCCAAACAAATTCATTATTGCCAGCTGTGCCATTAGGTGATAATGAACTGTAATTTCCGGTACTCTTAAAAAGAATCCAAGATTGATTACTTGCACCACCTGCATTAGAATATTTGCAAATTAAATTCATATCTGCAGAATTTGATACACTTGTCATATAAACCCAAACATCAACTGTAATACTTCCAGATATATTTAAAGAACTAGAATGCTGTGCTTCAAAATAATCATTACTACCATCAAAAACAAACATTCCACCGCCTGTAGTACCAAATCCAGTTCCATTTACTAGAGTTGCAGTATTTCCAAAACCACTTAAATCATAAGAAGTATTTCCGGAGCCTACATAAGAAGATGGATTAGCAGCATCTAAATTAAGTACTAATCCATTTCTCACTATATTTTCTTCTGGAACATATCTTTTTTTGGTAGAATTGTAATTTTGTAATACTTCTGCAGCAGATAAGTCACAATTGTAAATTTTTACTTCACCAATTGAACCTTTCAGGTTATATATGTTGGTAAAACTAGAATATCTCCCTATTTGGTTAATCTGTAAAATGCTTGGATTGGATTGCGGATTAGAGGTTGATCCAATTCCATTTAAATATACTCGCATGTTATTACTGACATCACGGGTCATAGTGAGGTGTACCCAAGAATTTAAATTCAATTGAGGAAATTGAAAATATTTATTAGGGGAACCACCACCTGCTATTAGTATACTTTTTCCGCTAAAGTAATGGATTGCTTCACCATTGCCATAAACCCCTACACCAGAAGTACTAAAAACAGGAGCGTCATCAGCTACATTTTTTACCCACGCAGAAACTGTGATAGGGGAAGTTAAATTAAAAACTGGTGTGGAAATATAATCATTGTTTCCATCCACCAATACCACACCTTTTTGATAATTTTGATATAACGCTCCATTCGTAAAGTAGCTTGTATTGTTATTGCCAGACATATCGTAAATAATAGTACCAACGCCAGAGTATGATCTTGGATTAGCTGGGTCAATATGATAAATCAATCCATCAACGGAATTAAGTGGTCCAGAATAAATACCCATTACACACCATACCTCCCTCTAACAGCATCAAAGTTTTGCCTTATTTCAGAAGCAGTCAAAGATCGATTGTAAACTCTTATTGGACCAAATCTTCCATTTAAAAAAGAATTAATATGAGATCTTGTATTCCCAAACTTCAATATTCCATAGGTTTGATCTGATCCTGAACCTAAATGTTTTGTTTCGTTTATCCATAAATCAGAGTTTTTAACATAACAAATGCGATACCATTGATTTAAATACATTGTAGCTGTCGGAAACTGCCTAGCACCAAGACCATTACCATCGGTCCTAAAATATGTTGTATTCGTAGCTGTAAATGAACCTGAATCGTCATTATAAGTAAGAAAATCTCTTTGATACGCACCACGAGCATCATAAACCCAAAATTCGATTGTCAAATTGGTGTATGAAGAAACATCTAGGCTTAAAATATAGTCATTAGTTCCATCCATTGATATATAACCAGTTAAACCACTTCCTGCATATACTGGTCCATTTACCAAAGTTCCATGTTTGCTATTTCCACTAAGATCAGCCAATAGTGTTCCTGAGCCTGAATATGAAACATAACTAATTGGATCATAACTTGCAATCAAGCCATCAGTTACTATCTGTGTTAAATCTTGATACCTTGCTTTTGTAGCATCATAATTTACTTTAACTTCATCTGGTGTAAGAGCTTTATTATAGATTCTAACAATTGAGCTATCTACTTTATTATAGTAATTGTTTAAAGCAGAATTTGCTATTCTAATGTTCCTTCCTGAAACATTATTAACAGAAGTGGTAGTTGTAATTCCTACGGGAGATGATGTACCAATTAAAGCCCCGTTCATGTAAACTGACAAACCAGCTCCTGCTCTAATACCTACAACTTGGTTCCATAAATGCAGTGTGGGAGTATTTGGAATTATCATTGCATAAGAAGTTGATCCACTTTCGATTGCAAACTCAATTGATTCGCCTATCCCTGAACTGCTATTGCCTAAAGAAAGAACCCATTCGTTAGTACCTGGACTTGAACCAGTATTCCATTTATTTACACCCCAATAATTACTGTTTGATGATGTGGCGTTTTTTCTAAACCAATGCTCAACAGTAAAATTATTAGAACCAAAATCAAAAATAGAATTGTCAAGTATTTCTATATAGTCATTCGCACCATCACAACTAATAAATCCACCCAAATTACTGGAATAAGTTGGGCCATTAATTAAGGCTCCATGATTGCCCCTATTAGTTAAGTCAAACCAAGTATTGCCAGTCCCAGGATATGATTTAGCATTTGTGGCATCTAAACACAAAATAAGGTTGCTTTCTACTGCAGGAGGTCCAGAATAAATGCCCATTACACACCATACCTCCCTCTTGTAGCATTAAAGTTTTGCAATATTTCAGTGGAAGTCAAAGCACGGTTATACATTTGAACCATAGCGATTCTTCCATTGTAATATCTACCACCAATGCCTGCGTCTGACCCTATATATAAGTTGCTTATTGAAGTAGAGCTGTGTCCATAATTTCTGGAGTGCTGCAAAATACCATTAAAATACCACTTAACCTGCGTTGGTGATATTGTTAACGTAGTCATAACCCAAGTTTGATTTGTAGTATTAAGACCTGACGAATAAGAAAATGTACTTACATCATTGTTCCATATGTAACTGAATGATCCTCCAGCACTATCATAAATAAATCCTGATCTTGATATGTTTGAAACTAGACCAGAAAAAACATTTTGCGCACCATTTCTCCAAACCCATAGATTAAATGTCATCTCTGTAAAAGTTGGGCCATAAGATGCTAAATAAAAATCTTGATTAGAACCATTTAAAGTAAAATAACTAGCTAAGCCAGCATCTACATAAGTTGGAGAGTTTCTAGCAGTTAAAATATAACTTGTATTACCAGAGGCATCGTACCAAGAAGTAGAAGGACTGTAAGATAAATAAGTACCCGCATCTAGATTTAAAACTAAATTGTCAGTGATAATGGGTGACGGATATATATATTTATTTTTAGTAGCATCAAAATTTTGTTTAATTTCACTGGATGACAAAGCTCTGTTATATAATAAAACTTGTCCAATGTCACATGGTGAATAATAATTAGAATTATTTGAACCTAATGTCAAATCAACTGTTGAAGTCATATCTCCTGCAGAACTCCAAACAGTAGATCCAGTTGCAACGCCATTTTGATAGATGTACATATTTACACCAGATTTAACTCCAGTGTAATGATTCCAATCACCTAAATATGTTGTTACTGCAGAAGCTGCACTTCTATATCCATCTGCAGTTTGATTTCTTCCATCAAAAGCCATAATGTTATCTGCATACGCAAAAACCCATCCTCTATTTCCACTATTATATTTAGACAAAGGAACTTGCAAGGAGTTAGTTTTCATTCTTCCCCAAAAACTAACTGAAAAATTGTCTGTAAAATTAATTGAGCTTGCGTCAGTAACACTTATTCTGTCATTTGAACCATCAAAATTAAAATATCCACTTAACTGCGATGTATACAAAGCCCCATTCTCTATAGCACCATTGTTTGAAGAAGAAGCTGCATTGTAGATTGTGTTTCCAGATCCAGAATAAGATTTTGGATTTGCTGGATCAAAACATAAAACTAAATTAGATGTTACTATGGAAGGTGAATGTGAAAGACCCATTAGCTGTATCTTCCTCTCATAGCATCATAGTTTTGCTGGATTTCAAATTGTTCTAAGGGTCTGTTATAGAATTGTATAGCGGCTAATCTTCCTGTAAATGGTTGAATATATGTGTACCTATTACCAAAAGACATTTCAGTAGTTCCGCTTGTTGTTAATTCACAATACACATGAAGCCATTGATTTCTTGGGTAAACACTTGTATTAGTTGACTGTGAATTCGGGTCTTTTTTCACACCATTGACATATAATTTACTAAATCCTGCAGCACCAGCATAATAGATATATGCGCTTATTCCATTTCTTAAATCGACTAAATAATTTTCTCCACCAAGAGCAGAAGAGACCCAAGTAACAAATGAAAAAGATCTTATTGTGTTTGAACTAAAAGCAATAACATTTGCTGTAGTTCCACCAATATTTGCATACGCTGTACTACCAGATCCTACAATTGTTGGTCCATCTCTTAAATCAGCAGTAGCACCAGCAGCAGAAGTAACATTGTAGATTCTTGACCCTGAACCTGGATAAGATAAAGCAGAACCAGCATCAAAAGCACTTACCAAACCATTAGTGACAATATCAGCAGTGTAAGCATATCTGCCTTTAGTAGCATTGTAATTTTGATTAATTTCAGAGGCAGATAATTCTCTGTTATATAGAAGAGTTTGGGACACATTTCCATTCATATGCCCATTACCGCCCCATACAGGATAGCCTACATATAAAGGAGCATTAGCAGTGTTAAGTGACATACTAGAAGCACCATCATAAGCACCATCGATATAAAATTTTACATTAGAACCATCATAAGAAATAGCAAAATGGTACCATCTATTCAACTTAACTGTAGATGTAGATTCAACGTGAGATGGAGCTCCTGCATATCTATGCATAATTAACTTGCTTGACCAAACTTGCATTTCATAAGCTTGATTATCTGCAGACGCTCCAATTCTTGCTATGACACTTGAAGAAACATTACCCATCCAAGCCCAAGCCATTATAGTTCTAGGAGATGAAATAGCAATTCCAGTGTTGTTAGAAGATACAATATAATCATTACTGCCATCGAAGACAGTATATTTAGCTAGATTATTTGAAATTGTTGGACCATTAGTAAGAGTTCCATGATTTCCGTTTCCAGACAAATCATAAAATGTAACTCCAGATCCAGGATAGCATTTTGGGTTTGCAGGATCGTAAGCAACAACTAATCCATTCGATACAATAGTTGGATTATATGCAAGAGCCACAATTTAATACTCCACTTCAAGTTTAGGTATGTCTATTCTTTCTGCATACACTGTAAAGTAGCATTTTATAGGATTAAGACAATTATCTTGTACATAGACAGTATTATTTTCAATTTTTTCAACATATAATTGACTAAATCTGCCTATAGGAGTAAGATTAACAGAAATTGAATCAAAGTCAACTAAATTAGTCCAATACTCAGGTAATTCGATAGTGTTACAACCAATCAATTTACCTCTGATATACACACCGTTTTCAGGCCCTTCCAAAGAACCATATCTTAAGTGCATGCCTTCTTTTGTTGGGTGGTCAATTACGAAGCTTTTATTTGTAGCGGAAATCTCACCAATAATATGTAAATCGTATTGAGGTGTAGATGTATTGATTCCAACTCTGTTATTAGTGGTGTCAAAATAAACATAAGCAGTACCAGCAGAATTACCAATACTTACACCAGAAGCAGCATCAATTCCAGGTCTAATTGAAAGTGATGTTGTTGCAGTGATAATTGATGCGCCTACTGCAGATGTTGATGGGTTGACAAATAACGTGCCAGTGTTAAATACTCCACTACTTCCAGTTCCAGAATAAGAATACAATAATCTTCTATTTGTATTCGTAGTGTCAGCAGAGAAGATTACATTTGTAGCATTAGTAGCAGTGGTAGCCGTTCCTGTTAATGAGCCAACAAAAGTAGTAGCAGTAAGAGTATTTCCAAGAGCAGAAATACCAGTGTCAACATAAACAGCAGTACCAGCAAATCCAGTAGAAGATCTGGACCCTAAAAGATAAAGTGTTGAAGTGGTGTCAGTGGTTGTTGCAATTACTTGAGATGATGTTGCAGTACCAGATAAAGAACCACTAAATGTTGTTGCTGTTAATGTTCCAGAAGAAGATGCAAAACTTAAACCAGAACCAACTTGTAATGCAGTTCCACCAGATGCAGCCCCAGAAATCAATGTACCAGTTAAATACATTGTTCCAGAAAGCGCAGTAGTAGTGGCGTTTGTAGATGTAGATGCAGTTCCGGTTAAAGATGCAGTAATTGTTCCAGCAGAGAAATTACCTGAACCATCTCTTAATACAATTGCAGAAGATGTATTGGTAGAAACAGCAGATGAATAGATTGTATATCCAGTACCATCAGAAGCTGCAGCAGAAGTAGCAGTAATACCAGAACCAGATATAGTAATTGTCTCTGCATATTGTCCAGTAGTGTCAGTGCCTAAAGCAACAGAATTAGCAGCAATAGTGGCAGTAAGAGTAGTGTTTCCAGCCCCACTAAATACTACAGAACCAGATAAATCTCCACCTAATGAAATTGTTCTTGGTGTAGTTAATTGATCTGCAAAAGAAGCTGTTGTTGCTGTTGCTGCATTACCTTGAAGAGCACCATTAAAAGTAGTGGCATATAATGTAGCACCAATGGCATAAACACTAGTATCTACATAAACTTGAGTACCAGCAAAACCAGTGGAAGATCTAGAACCTAAGAAATAAAGGTTTGAGCTAGTATCTGTAACTGTTGATAATACTTGAGCTGATGTTGCAGTACCAGAAAGATTTGCAGTAATAGTACCAGCAGAGAAGTTCCCCGAACCATCTCTTAATACAATTGCTGAAGCTGTATTTGTAGAAACAGCGGATGAATAAATTGTATATGCTGTTCCATCGTCACCAGCTGCAGAAGTGGCTGTAATACCTGAACCTGATATTGCAATTGTAGAAGCATATTGTCCAGTTGTATCTGATCCTAATGCGACAGAATTAGCTGCTATTGTTGCTGTAAGAGTAGTGTTTCCTGTACCTGAGAATGAAACAGAACCACTTAAATCACCACCAAGAGAGAAGGTGATTGCATTTGTCCAAGCAGCAGCAGTACCAGTGATTCTTGTAGCGTCAATTACACCAGTAGTACCAGAGAATACTTCAGAAGAATTAGCAGCATCAGGAATAAATGTAAAGAAACCTGTGGAATCATCAAATCCAAAGAAACCAGTTTTTGCAGTACCAGAGAAATACTTAAACTCTATACCACGATCTTTGTTATCATCAGTTCCAGGGTTAGTTCCACCAGTAGCAGTTCCTAAAGTAAATACAGGATCAACAAGAGTAGAAACGGTTGAGTTTACTGTAGTGGTTGTTCCATTTACAGTTAAGTTTCCAGTGACAGTTACATCATTGGAGAA
>ENA-OSIY01000539-OSIY01000539.1-marine-metagenome-genome-assembly--contig:-NODE-539-length-20925-cov-10.214265_pt1 | contig 20925 bp, 32 predicted proteins | sample MGYA00237884_ERZ534233 | MGnify/ENA primary metagenome ERZ534233 (study PRJEB26412, sample SAMN06343840) | marine metagenome | isolation source: estuarine water | place: USA: Columbia River Estuary... | reverse complement strand
GGGTTCCTCTTCTTACCTTATCAGACAATTCTTCAAGACGTTTGTCTGTGAGTGTTTTTCTAAATTTCATATTATTTAATTTTGTTTTCAATATTTTTATTATGGAGTTCAACAAAATACTCTGCAATATTTTTATGTAACTCACCAGACCCAACTATCCAATATTCATCTTGACCCCCGTCATCAAAAAGTATGGGTTCAATAGGTTTAATCGTTCTACACCAACATTTTTCTCCTTGCGAGCAAGTTCCGATTTCCCATTTTACGGTTAATGATTTTTCTTCCGCTTCTTCAAATTTCATATTATTTTATTTTATATGATTTATTTTTCGCATCATAAAATACATTTTCTTTTGGTATAATTTTAACCTCACTTATCAATATTTTACAAGGCTCATTTAAATACCAAATATGTTCTTTGTCTGTTTCGTGAATCATACCAATTTCGCAGTATTCGGGTTTAATACCTTCTGGTTGAAAATAAACTGTATTCATATTAATAATTTTTAAGTAATCCAAATAAGAAACTGATTTGTATTTTCATACCTTGTCCCCATTCTATATAAAATAATGGGTGACCATAATTAATTTCTAAAAAAGAAATCCAACTTCTTCCTACTCTGTAGAAGTCAAATGCGAATAGTTCTACGTTTAATCTCATAATGTTGTATAAAAAAATAATGAATCAAATTTAGAATGCGCAAGAAAGTAACTACCATCTTTACATTGATACAAGTTAACTGCCCTACCATTTACTCTATCATAAAATCTACATTCTATAAATTTTGAGAATAATCTTTTCATATTTTTAATCTAATGAATTTGGATAATATAATAATGTTGGGTTCTTCTTTTGAATGTCGATGTCTGAATACTTTTCATTAAATGCCATTACATCAAATCTTTTTGTAATAAGATGGTGGCCGCTCTTGGTTGGAATTATTTTTTCAATCTTAGGCCCAACCTTATATCCAATTGGCATTCCAGCTTCATCAAACTCAACCTCAGTAAATGGTTTGCATCCATATTCAATATGTGCAATCATCAGTGGTGATATTTCTTTTTGATCAACATCAACAATCCATCTCTTCTCCGATGTTTTTATTTTACCAACAACAGAATCAAATACATTCTTTTGATTAATTTGCCCTGATTGTATTCTGGTTACAATTTCTGTTATCATATTCAAGCTAACGTCCATGTGGTTTTGTTTGGCCACATGAATATATGCTCTAGCTTTGAATACCTCACATAGTTGTTTAATTTCGTCATATCGCATATCGAGATATGGAATATTATCAATACAATATGATTTTATTGTCCTAACTGACTGGTGATTATCTCTCTCACCTTCAGGTTGATCTTTCTTGCGTTTGAATACATAGAGCATATAGAAGTCACCTTCTTTATCAAAGTTCAAGAGCGGTTTAATTAATTCTATATTGTCTATCATCTTAAATTTTATTTCTTATATTTCCTTAATTTGTTCTGTTCATTTAATATCCAGAGTCTTATCTTCAATCTTTGAAAGAAACCAGTTGTCTCAGATAATAACGTTTTAAAATACATAATCTTCTTTTCGATTATTCTTTTTGCCATATGTGTGTTTATTTGTTTAAGAATCTTGTAAAAAGATCTTCTGTATCTTTACAGAAATAATATTTCTCTGGTTGTTTACTACCCTTCATTACTCCCCATCTACCAGCATTATAATAAAAGATATACATCTTTCCTTTGTATTTGAATGTGGCCTTTGCTGGTTCATCCAATACAATCATTGAGATAATGTCATATTCAGATAAGAATCCCTCAATAACCTTCTTAGTGTGATTAAATTTATCTTCGAACGTTTTGGGATCGTGACTAACTTCTTTGTTGCTCTTAAATTCTTTAGGTACAGGCTTAAAGTCTTCCTCATTAATATATCTAGAGACTTTTGAAATAGTTTTATTTGTTCTTAGTTGATCAATACTTTCTTTGATGATGGGGTCTTCAGCAAAGTCACATAACTTATATAGGATCTGAGCCTCATCTAATGCATCTGGTAATGCCCTATGTTTCTCCACATAGTTTCTATCCTGCATCAACCACCTATATACATTCTCTTCCTTGAGACTTATTTCCTCGTCAAGAAGAACTTTAGCATATTCGCTAGCGGTTTCCATTAAACATTTGCTTTCTTTGTACCTGAAACCAAGACTAGATAACCAACCCATATCAAATCTCTTGTTATATGCTGTTACCTTATACTTGTCTAGTATGGCTTGAATCTCGGCTCTATATGTGTTAATGTCTTGCGCACGTTCAACATCTCTGAATTTCAAATCAGAATGATCAAATATCCAGGATCTTTTATGATAATCACTGAGTGTGCTTTCCCTAACAATGTTATTGAACAGAATCTCAGTTTTTCTGGTCTCTGTGTCGCATAAAACTATTGCAAGTTCAACTATAGAATTGTTTTTTTCCCTAACAAATCCTGTAGTTTCAATGTCAATAATAGCTAATTTCATCTGGATGTCTCTTATTTTTATACTATAATAAGAGAAAAAAACTACAATTCCAAATTAATCCCAATATTTGTGTGATTGCCTAAAAAATTGAGGATTGTTTCTATTGATATATGCTTTAACCATAATGTTAAACATCCAAAAAATACCTTTTGATTTAAATCTTCTTGGTGATGTATATATACCGGATAAATTTAAAATTTTAAATTCTTTAACATTCACTTTCTTTGACAAAGAATAATCCTCTGCAAATAATTCCAGGGGATTATAACCACCAACTTTCCAATAAGATCGTGTGTTCCAAAGTTGAAATCCACCTATAGCAAATGGTGTTCCGGCTAGTATCGATAACCTTTGAAATATATCAAAAACCCTAAATACCCATCTATATGGATAATCTGTATAAAATGGTACTGTTATTAAATCTTTATGGTGTTTTAAACACTCTTCTAACATAATTGGATTTGTTAAAAACACATCAGCATCCAGGAATAACATATAGGGTGTATTAACCAATATACTACCATTAAATCTCGCTTCTGATGGGTAACCACCCTTAATCACCTCAATGTCTAATAGATGGCTAAAATCTCTTATTAAGTCCCTTATATGAAATAAAGAATCATATGTATCAGACACATCAGATATTATTATCCTTGTGCCATTAATATTGGTTTGTTTAGAGATATTATATACACAATCATATAATGTCCTTGACTCATTCTTGGACGGAATAACAATTGTTAAATTATTTTTTATATTCATGTGAGCAATATATTCCGTTGTTATATGTTATATATGAATTATTTTCTATCCAATCACCAGTGTTTAAGTATCTTATACCATCAACCATTCTGTCTTCTGGATGATGTATATGCCCACAGATTACTGAGTGACAGTGATGCTTCTTGGCTTGTCTTGTTAATTCTATTTCAAATTGTGTAATAAACTTAACAGCTTCCTTTACTTTGTCTTTTAAAAACTTGGATAACGATCGTTTCATCCCAAATTTTTTAAGTCTTCTATCAATTGTAATAGCCATATCATAACCAATAGAACCCAGAACACCCAACCATTTTAATTTAACCACACCATCATAAAGATCCCCATGTGTAATAAAAGTATTTTTCCAAATATACTCATTGTGAATTTCGATATTTCCAAAGGAGAATTCCCCATATTCCCTTAAGAACTCATCATGGTTACCAGGAATGTAAATCACTTTACACCCATTCTTTGAATGTGATAAAATTTTTCTTAATACGTTTGTGTGAGACTGTGGCCAACGGAACTTTCTTTTTAATAACCAACCATCTATTATATCCCCAACCAAAAAAAGATATTCAGGTTGATATTGTTTAAGAATTGCTAAAACACCTTCGGCGTTAGAACCCTTTGATCCGAGGTGTACATCGGATATGAATAATGCTTCTATCTTCATCTTCTTATAAATATCATAATGATCGCCCTTTCGCATAAAGTGCTCAAGGGCTCTGACGTAGCATTATGTTAAATTTTTATTAACAATTATTTACTTTTTGCCAGTTTTCTCGTATTTATTTTCTGTAGGTTTTCTGACAGAAAAAGGAAGGCTTTCGCCCAGAGGGTAATTCAGAAATTGAGAGTATGGGTCTAATTGGTGGGGTAGTTCTAAATAAGAATGAGACGTACCAACTACAAAAGAGGTCAACGTTTATAAGGTTAATATGGGGAACGATCTGTTGAGGATCAAATCTGGTTAGCTGAAGCTCGTTGGGTTAGTCAAAGTTGAGAGTAAATTCTCCTAGAGGTGATCTATGTCCTTACTTAAGAGTTTTAACCATTGATCTTCATTTATTAGTTTAATTTCTTGTATTTTACCTTGTCCCATTTCTTTAGATGTTAAATGCCAACTATTACATAATGGACAGTGATAATACCTAGATTCTTTTCTCCAAGGTTTATTACTATCTTTCAATATATTCAAAGCAGCTTTAGCTTCTCTTTTATTGAATTGTCTTTTATTACATATTACTTTTTCCTTCTTCATTTTCAATAAAAGATTTCATATAGTTAATATGTTCATCACATTCCCTAACTTTATTAATTAACATACCCCTAACTCTCATTCCAAGTAATCTATCATCATTACATTCTGTAATAATATCAGATGGAACAACTATTGATTGTTTTGCTTCTTCTGCTAAACTTATCGATTGTTTTGCATAATATGTTTTTTCATTTTTCATTGTTAGTTATAAAGTTTCTTTTTATTTTTCATTGTTTCATCCCAATTATAAAAAACATCCCACCAATTCTCAACTGTTTTGTTATCAAAACTGATTTTCTTTTCACTAGGAATAGATTGAAACCAATATACCAACCAACCGCTCTGTGGATCTCCACTAATTCCTCCACTAATTAAACTATTCCAAGCAACATGTTTTGGTATCGATGTATAATTAAATGGTACTGTTCTACTTTTTTTCCAATTAGTTTTATTAACCAATTTCTTTGTTCCACCATTTGGATTCCAATCACCAATATCAGATAATATTGAAGTGGAATTATCATAATCATAATCACCAACCGAATTGGGTGAATGATGGGTGTCACCACATCTACCTTCTTTTTGTCCGCCAACAAACTTTTTCCAAAAGAAATCACCATCAACAGATCCAAGCTGTGCTTCAATTTGGTGACCACGACAGTGAATCATTTCTGCAAACCATCTACTGTACATGTTACCATAAACAACATATGTTTTATTATATACCGGTAAGTCGGCATCTCGGTAACTATTTGATACATCCCCATATGGTGAAGACATATTGGATTCATAAACATATAAGTTTTTGATATATTGAGGATAGTTAATCCAAACTTCCTTAACACCATAACTCTCAACCAAATTCTTTAATCCAATTGAATCAAATAATGTTTTGTAATCTGGTGTATATTTGTCAACATAGGGACTACTGTTTTTATAAACAAGTGGTAGGTTCTGAACCTTAAAATACTTAATAACTTTAATTCCAACATATGGTGTTGCAGATGGATCATTATATCCGCGAAATTTAGAACCTTCTTCTATTGCAAATTTTGTCTTTTGGTTATTATTTAATGTCCAATAGAATATATCGTTCTTATTTAAATCCGAAACAACACGACCAGCATAATCTGGGACAGCAGCCTTTACGCTTTCCAATAATACCCCATTGGTATCCGTTGGAATAATATCTATTATAATAACCGGAACAATTAGTTTTGCTCCGGTCGCCGGCTTAGCCAGAAAATCATCTACAATTGTATCAACAATTGGCCTGTATTTGTATACAACTGCGGTATTTTGCTGTTGTTGGTTGTCATCTAGCTTCCGAGGAAGAATTGTATCATCCTTTTGGCAGGCAGAAAATAGTAAAATTAAGATTAGATACCTCATATTTTTGTGTTTATAAGGCAAAATTAATACTATTTTCTTAGAATAACAAAATATAATTCTATATTTTTCTAATCAATTTGATACCAAAGATAATTTAGATACTTATGTGTTTCACTATTTAAAGCTCTCCTAATTTCTTTTGATCTATTTTTTAATTTTTGTGCTGTTCTTTCCTCAGGTAAAACTAAACTCTTAGCGGCACTATGTTTTGTATTGAATATGACCTCTTCTTTTGTTAAGAGATCTATTCTTTTTATTTTTACCGGTGAGCAATGGGTATACCCCAACACATTAATAGCATGGTCTCTGTTTTCTTCATCGTTACTCCATTTCAAATTTTCTAAAACATTGTTTGTTTTTTTACCATCCCAATGATTAACCTGATCATACTTATCTGGATCTGGATTGGGTGAAAAGGATTCCAATAATAGTATGTGTACTCTATGTTTTTTACCAACGCCATTTTTACTCAATTCTATTCTGTGATAACCATCTTCAGTAAGGAACGGTTTGATAAATTTATTTGACCTAATACTAAAGATCTGACCATTTTCGGTAATTGTGTAATGTCCTTTGTAATTCTTTACATTTTTCATTTTAATCTCTGAGTTTTCCATTTTGTTTTATTTTTATAGTTCGTACTTTATTCTGGGAACGAAAACATCTTCATCATCTTCCATCTCGTTTTTCCAAAAATCTTTTGGTAGCTTAGAAATGAATGTTATATCTTCATTTTCATTATCAATCCTTATTTCAATTATCTTATGGCCGTCGTCAACCTTTTCTTGAATTTTAAGTTCAACCAATTCAACAAGGTCTTCATAATAATCACAAAACCATTCTCCACCAGTATTTCTATCCTTTTCGTTAAAAAAATCATGTAACTCTCTTTCAAGCCTAACACATAATTTTGTTGTCATGGTCCAAGCTCTTAATGCTTTAACACACATTGGTGATAGTGTTCCACCACTCCTTTTATCAATTGATAACATATCCATTCTATCTGAAACATTTTTACCTATACCAATTTTTTTATCATAATGTTTCATTTGAAACTTCTTTGGTCTTTTATGTGCCATCTTGTCACCCCACTCGGCAATATATAATGAACAGGTTGTTATCTTTTCATTATAGAGACACTCATCTTCCGAATCTAATATCTTCTCGTCATATATTTTATACCCATTTTTATCTAATGTGTAGTTTTTAAAAGAATCTATTCTAAATTTAAACCCATAACTGTTGTATGCTTTAATACATTCATAGTTATTTAATTGCTTTTCTAATTCTTTAGCTGTTATAGACGGTGACTCACCGGTGATCTTTTGATTTAGATCGTCTATGTTTAATAACGCAATAACATCTCTAATTTCATCTTTAATTGTTTCCGAGATTTCATATACCGAATTTTTTGTTCCACCAGCATCAATAATTTCTCTCTCTCTTAATAAATTATTCCAGGATAATCTGGATAAAAAAGTGTAATCACATTGAATCTCTTCCACACATCTCAATATGATGTACCATTCATAATAGCCTTGAGATTTTAGATGTTCATAAATAAATTTCGTGTCTGAACTAGATAGGTAAATTGTTTTCATTCAATATATTATTTTATAATTTTATTATTAACTAATATAGTGAAAATTTTTTAAATAAAAAAAATCCCCATAAAAAATTATGAAGATTTAGATTTTTGCTGTGATTTAAATTAAAATAATACTTTAAAAATTTCTCTAGCGAATACAAATGTCGTTGAGAAGACTAATACACCAACAGCAACAGCTATTAGTAACATTATCAATTCACCTATTTCTTCTTTAGTTGGTTTTTTCATTTTGTTTCCTTCTTTTTTTAGCTCTAAACTTTCTTGCATGTTCAAGATTTTCACTTGGTGTTACCCATTCAAGATTCGTTGTTTTATTGTTTCTGGTATTCATATTTTTATGATTAACCTGAACATTCTTTTTTCTTGGTTTTTTTAAAAACATTTCAGCAACCAGCCTATGTAAATAATATTTTTTATTTGTACCATCAGGTTTTAGTAATGTCACTCTACTATATTCAACAGCAGCACTCATATCTCTCCATGATTTAATTTCATTCCCTGTAACTGTGTTTAAAATTCTACCACTTCTAGTGATTAAATACTTACCTCTAAATCCATCAATTTTAATTGGTTTTGCCGTTTTCTTGGGAAACCTTGTTAATGTTTTCATTTTGATATTATTTTACTTTTTTAATAATAACAAAATATAATTAATAAAATTGTAAAAAACAAATATCTAATTGTATTTTTTAATCTTTTTTATCATCCGAGATAGCCTCAATACCATCAATTATGTACTTAGAGCATTTAACTATAATATTTAAGTTCTTCATTATCTTTTCTTTATTGGCTTTCCATAGAACCAAATAAGTTGGATGTTGTGTAACTGGTAAATCATAATATTTCATAATAGCATATGACACCGATTCGGCCTGCAATTCTTTCATTTCCCTAGTGTTAACTGTCTCATCATCAATATAAAATGGTGATTTAGTTTTCCAGTGTAATAATTCATGTGCCAATTCGTGAGCCAATGTACTTGCTTGGCCAACCCCAGAAATATCTGATGATAGATTAATATGTTCTCCGGCACTATAACCCTTTTCTCCACCCTTAGCATCCGATTTAGTTAATTTAATACCAATTGTTTCAGCAAACTTACTTAATCTTTCAGTTAACTCATCTGCCACATCACTTGGTTCGTTATCAGCATACCATTTTGGTGTTTCCGGAATTTTACCCTCGTCATTTAATGGATAGGTATCTGATATGTCATATACTTTACCCATTGAAAATCTGGTAATTGTCTTCCCTTTTCTAACCGCATCATCTACACCAGTAAAATCTACATTGGTTGTGTCTGTTTCTTCACCAGATTTAACCTGCATTGGGAACCATATCCATATTGCAGTTGCTCCTTTTTTAACTCCTCTATTTTTTTTCTTCCAGGTATTATAACCAGCGACACGCTGAGCATCTCTCTTTTGTAAAAATATTAATAGTGAATTTGTTAAACTATAATTGTGAAACTTACTATAAAATGTTAGATAATTTCTAATTGCAGCATCCATTGCAACCTGATCTGTTGCATTAGCTAAATCATTGATATACAACTCTAATTGATCCATAATCACATTCTTTTTTGTTGGATCAACATCAGTCTCCTGAATAAAGAGCTCAAGCATTTCGAGATCTTCAATGATATTACGTATTTTGTTATGTGACTTGATGAACGTATTAATCGCATCAAATTTATCATAATCACCAACCCAGTGACCAAGTTCACCTTTCCAGTCAAAGCCTAATCTTCTAAATTCTTTAGCTAACCCATAGGTTTCTTTTGCTCTTGCACTCTTATCTTCTTTGTCAGAAAATATAATTAATCTATTGTTATCTGGGTCCTTTTTAACGAATATGTCCTCATCAATTTGTGATTCCTTTAGCTTTGGCCAAATTTTGTGTAGCTGAGATTCGGTTATAATAATCTTTTTCATACATATAAATATAAAAAAACCCGGAATGTTCCGGGTCTTTTGTTATCTGTTATCCTTCATGATAACATAGTTATCTTGAAAATCTGTTCCTAACTTGTTAAGAATTAGTCTGGCCCTTATTCTAAAGGACTCATCATACTGACAATGGTCCTTAAACTTAAGTAGTTGGTGTCTTATTGTTGTGTGATCCCTATCACCTAATATCTTACCAATTGACACCAGAGTCATATTTAATTTAATTTTCAATGCTCCGGACAAGAATTTCCTACCATTAACAATCTCAACTTGTCTACAATCAGATGCGAGTTCCTCTAAAGTCACGTCACATTCTTTGCAAACCACATCGATAACTTCTTGCTTTGTCATCGGAACCTTTTCATAATTAAGGTATGGGTATTTCTCTTTTGAAAGTCCTGCTGTTCTTAAACCAGGAAAGCAGTAAGGGCTAATCATTTCCATATTTTAATGTTTTCACAAATATATTCACATTTGTGATTCCACCCAAATATATTTTTAGAATGGCATCTCATCTAAAACCCCATATACTGATGGTTTTTCATTAAATCTATTTGTAACAATTCTATAAATGTTTCTAGTTAGTTCTATATCATATTCAGCATCGTGTAATTTAGATTCATCTATCTCAATACCAACCGCTCTAGCTGTAGACATCAACTTAAAATTTTCCATACCAACACGCACATCCGCTAGATATTCTGATGCCAGAACCATTACATCAATAGTGTTACCCCAGAACCATGAATTAAAATAATCATCTTTTTGATATCTTACATAAAACTCTCTCAAAAATGCATTATCAAACGCCGCGTTATTATATCCAACAAGAAACATTTTGTCTTTCTTATCAAACTTTTTAACATACCTTGACAACATTCGCATAAACTCTGCGAATACCTCTTCAGCTGGCGGATAAGCCATGATCTGTTCTTCGGTGACGTTAGATGTCTCCAGGGCTTTTGGAACGATTACAGCGCCTTCAAATGGCTTAATTTTAAAGTTAAATGACTCGATAATTGTACCATCGAGTTCAATACAACCAGAGAACTGGTGAATAGCATTAGTTTTGTAATCTAACCCTGTTGTTTCTAAGTCAAAGAATAGTTTTTTCATGTTATTGTTTTTTTATGCACCAGATCCTTAAGTCTGATAGTTTAGATATGATTGGACGTTGTGTTTTAGGTGACACCATAATAACCTGGTCATCCTCTAGTATGTCTCGTAAGATCCATTTTGCTACAGGATTGGCCCAGGTTGTGGTGTACTCATTACCTATCTTGATTTCTTTTGGTTCCTCTTTAATGTAAAGATTTTCAACAACATCAACATTTTCTTTCCAATGAATAAAATCTAATTTAAAGTGTTTACACAATCTTCTTAAGAAAGTGTCTTTAGATTCAATTGTTGTTCTATTGGCGGTCATATTAAAGACCTTGAAAACATATGGGTTGTTCTTTATTGGAACTAAATCAATTAGGAAACTAATTTTAGCTGTATCAACTACAATCTGATCCTTAGCGAAATCTCGATAAGGGATATTGTATTTTTTAAATAAATCAATGTTTCTGATTGGTTGACTCGCCATTATATTAATATAGTAAAAAAAAATTGTAACTCAAAATAATATTTAATCCTCTTTTGATCTATCCCATTTAGCTTTCCTAGCCGCAGGTGACATAACCCATCGCTCATCAATTGTATGTTTAGTGGTGGCGAAGATACATGTTGTTGGTTGCTTAGAATTCTTTAAGTAATTGTTGATATACCCCATTATATTATGAGCGCCTATTGGATTAGCTGAGTGCACGTATATTTGAGGTAACGGTATGTTGTGTGTCATGCTTTCTGATACCAAAAACTTTGCAGCATCATAACCGGTCTTCTCGTATATGTTACCATAATCTAATGTTGAATTATTTTTAACGTTGGTATAATATTCAACCATTGCTTGTTCGCCTAGATCGTGATCTAAGGATATAACTTCAAATGATGCGAGGCCATATCGTTTTATTTCAGCAACAAATTCCTCATAACTCCTGACTAATATCCAATGATCACCAACAGGTATTCTAACATCATCCAGGTACAAATATTTTTTTTCCATTTTTTTTAATTAAGCATATGTTGAGTCAAGATAAGTTACGGAATCACTTCCAGAATATTGTAGATACCAGTTACCGTTTTCATCTAACCATGCGTATGGCTCATTCGGACTAACTTCATCTTGCCAACCATATTTTGAATAGAAATCATAATCTTTTCTAAGTAGATTGGCTCTATGTGATAGATAGAAAACCGGATTATTAATCCAATCAGGCAATGGAACACAACCATTATGTTCCTCGACTTCCATATTATTTTTAAACCCTCTTTCTTCCCATACCATTAATGATATGTTAAAATATTCTTTCAATGCATTCTCATATCCACGCCACATTCTAACACAAGGGTGATTTAACCAACCTTTATATGGTTCTCCATCTTTTCTTGGTCTGTTCAACAAAACATTTAATATTTGTTTCGCTTCAACTCTTTGTTTTCCTAATCTTTTATTATCCAAAGATTTTAATGAATCATAAAAACTCGGATAGGTCATGAATGTTTGCATAATATTGTTAGTTAACTGGTTTATATAATATAGGAGCTGTGCCGTAAACAGGAAGTTTACCATCCCATTTGTTTATATATTCTAATTGTAATAATAGTGGTGTTAATGTAACTTGCTTCATTCTATTTGCTTCGGCCTCGGCCTTAGCTGATGTTAGCATAGCCTGAGCGTTACCCTCTGCTGTTGCCACTTTAATCTTAGCTTCTGCTTCTGCTTGTTTAACTTTATTCTCTGCCATCAACGCACCTTGAACAGCATTGTTCTTGGCCTCAATTGCTTTCTTAAATGTTTCAGGATAAACCAAGTTAGATGTCAACTGATTAATAATAAAACCTTCTGGTAACAAACTAGCGTCTAATGTTGCTCTTACTTTTGTTTCAAACAATTGGCGATTACTAATTAATTCTTCTGCAGTATAAAAGTTTGCTGTCATTCTGAATGCATCATAAATGTTCGTCTTTAAGAAACCATCTTCGATCTCACCTAAACTTCTGCGGTACTTAGCGAAGATCGATGGTACCTTCTCGCGCTTAACAGAATAGTTTACGATTGGAGAAATGTGAAACTCACTACCATCTTTTGAGTTTACAATGAATGCGTTCTCTCCGGAATATTCTTTATGTTGAATGTAGGTTGGGAACTCGTAGATATTATGTGTAATTGGATTATAGAAGACCATTCCGGTAACTTCTGTTACATCACTAACACCTTTGTTATCACCATAGAGGTTTACTTTAACACCCACATGTCCAGCATCAATTCTCTCGCAAGAGAAAAATAACATTGTTAATAGAAAGAATCCCAATACTGCTGCTCCGATTGTTTTCATAAGTTTTTTTCTTTTTAATTGTTGTTCTAATTTTAATTGTTCGCGTTGTTTTTCTTGACGAATGTATCGTTCTTCAAATGATTCTAGTGCCATATTATTTTTTATTTATTGACTTTACAACCTTACTGTGTGGTTTCATTGGAAACTCAGGTTTTGGGGTTTTCTTTCTGGTTTTTACAAATGGTTCATCACTCTTAACACCATCAAATTGTTTAGTGTTTCTTTTCTTTTTAAGAATTTCTTCTTTGGGAATGTAATCTAATTCGGTTTCACCCAACTTAATTTCATCAAGAGATGATTCGAAAATGTTTTTAAAGCGGGCAAAATAACCTGGAGCTAAATAAATGAATAGCAACGTTGTTACAATACCGATTAACGCTGAAATTATATTTAATATTGTATTTGGTTCCGTTAATCCAGGAAACACAATGAATTCAAATACTAATACAACTCCAATAACCATTCCAACAAGATCTAACATGCCAGAATTAAAAAATGTTTTTATCTTTTTCATATTTAAAATTTACCCCATTGGGATTTATCTCGGTTTTTTTCGGCGATTTCTATGCCTAGCCAAATCTCTTTAAAGAATTGTTTAACCTTGTTAATTATTTGTTTCATAATCTAATATAATTAAAATAATCCGAAATAAAAAATTATTGATCAACATTTAACATATCATCTGAGTGATGATCTTCAGCACCCATCTCAAAACCAATAGGTAACTTCTTTAACATTTTAATTACATCGTGCAAGTTATATGGGGTAAACAATAAACTTCCATCTAAACCAACATCCATTCGACGACCGTTGCTGATCTTTTTATTAAGTGGTAAATGACAATGACCATGTAAATGAATCCGGCCCTTACGAAGTCCATTCCATGATGAGATCGGGTAATGACAACATTCAATTGTTTCACCTTGGTATTCAAATTGTTCAAACCAACTAACACTTAAGAATAACTTTCTAATGTCTCCACGATTTCTATCTATGTGATGATCATGATTACCTAAAACCAGATGTATATTCTTGCAAATCAATCTGTTATGGAACTCCTCAATGTTTTCAAACCCACCGAATGACCAATCACCCAGGTGAATTAACACATCGTTCTGACCAACATATTCATTAATGTTATCAACAATAGCTGCATTCATTTGATCTAAATCATTAAATGCTCTTGTTTGTTCCTGTGGTATTGAACCATCTGACATTCTCCATTTAGTGACACCTCTACATATGTTTTTATGATTGTAGTGTGTGTCGGATGTTACCCAAACTTTAATATCGTTATCTATCTTAATCATACTAACAAAAATCATCTGATGATGAAACTCTTAATCCATCTATAATTCTATCGTCATATTTGGGATCGTCAAAAAATGAACCGGATCCTTTTGAACGTTGTTCTTTTCTGTAGTCTCGATTTACAACCCAACCATCTGGTTGACCCCAATCGAGTGCCATTATAATAAACTCTTCAAGATTTTGTTCTTCACCATATTCATCAACAACTCTACCAGAACGAATGAACTCTAATAGTGTTTCTTTATCTTGATAATATTTCTCCTTGTGAAAGTTCCAACAGAACTTCCAACCGGAACTTCTCTTACCTAAATGAATATTAGTGCCCTCCAAAAACATATCCCATGGTGAAAACCATTCCCAATCCTTTCTTGGACTAATGAATTTAAATCCACTTTCAACATTCTCAGGTGATAAATCAAGATTATTCACAAACCCAATTAAGGTTTGTTTACGAGATTCCATTTCCTCTACGGTTGGTATGCGATAGTAGTTAGTCCCCATAGTTAATATATTTTGGATGTTTCATTTGTTTTATGAATTGTTTCTTAACGATCCACTCTTTTATTTCTTCGTTTGCCGTCTCTAATGTTGGATATGCAAAACGGGAGTCTTCCCATCTTAACCCAACCCTTTGTGTTGGTATATAGAAAACATGATCATCATTATGACGAATCACAAGAACTTTATAATTAACACACGATTGTACCGATAACACTCCCATTATCGATACCACTAATAAAATTATTTTTTTCATCTTAATAAAACTTTCTTAATAATTCAATCACATCCCATGCATCTTCCAATGCATTATGTGTAACAATACCTTCAATATTCATTCTTTCCTTACAAGTTATAAGTGATGGTAATGATGTGTCATTAGTCCAATCAACACAAAGGATCGCCGGGTCTAAAACTCTTTGTCGAGTTCTAATTAACTTCTGCCACCATGGTAACTCTTGTAAGAATAGTTTATCAAATGTTCCAAAGTTCTTACCAGCAACATTTAATGTAATTGGTTTAGTTTTCCCATCAATAATTGGTGTTAATTTTCCATTTATATGTGTTGATGGTGAATCTAAAGTTGAATAACCATTACTCCAAAGAAACTTATAAAATTCTTTCACAACATCGTCCTCCTCATAGAAGTTATATCCACTATTACTGTTTAACATTCCCCTAACTTCATCTGTTCCCTCAAGATATTCACCCATCAAAGAAATAATTTCTTTGTTCATTGTGATTGCTCTTGGCGACCCCTGAATGTTATTCTGAAGAACTATTGCGTTGAACTTTGGTAGTTCTTCGTATGGTAATTTGTTATTGGTGTCCTCGATGATGGCCCCAATAGATAACACATGATTCATGTCATGGTTTAATCCTGACGTTTCAATGTCAATTGATACATATTTCATAATTAATCTTTTTTAATTGTTCCTATAATACCTTCAGTACTACCAAAGCTGAAGAATAAATAAACTATTTTTGTTAGCCAATGCCATTCAAGAAGATTGGGCTCTTTGGTGATAAAAACGAACATTAGATACCAAAACCCAAACCCGAACATTATTGACGCCAGTAAAATTAAGAATATTTTCATAAAAACCAAAAACTTATTCACTAATATATCCCTTTTTATTTAAAAAAACAAAAAAAAGCTGGATATTTATATTATTATGGGAATTAAAATAGTTTTAACTGAAGAGCAGGCTGAAAGATTAGAAGCCAAAGTTGGTAAATTACCAATAACAGAAGCCAATATGGCGTGTACTGACCTTAATTATGATTCACTCAACAGATTTGTAGGTGGAAAAGAAATGAAAAAATTAGGTAATAATACTATTGTTCATAAGATAGATGATAAAACTATTGGTGTGAAATACCATAGAACCGATATAATAAAAATAGATCAAGACAACACCGTTATACTTAACACTAATGGATGGGAAACCACCACAACTAAAGACAGATTGAATCAATTTTTACGTTGTAGAGGATATCACATATTCCAAAAAAAGGGTATATGGTATCTTTCTGGTAAAGAAGATACATTTAAATACGAAGATGGGGTAAGAATAACATCAAATGGTGATGTTATTAGAGCAAGTGCAAACGCAATCAAAAATAATATTCTAAATTTAATTAAGAATAAAGAAATTGACCCTAAGTATAGTGAACTTTATGGGTTAAGTAACAACGATAATTAATACCCTATCTTTTTTTAGCCAACTTTAATGTTTCACCTGTAGCTGGATCAAATCTAAACCAATCTTGGTTTGCATTCTGAACCGTATATGTTTGTTTATTTTCAGGTGACACTCCAACAGCATAAAATTGAGGGTGAAGAATTGTTTCTCCAGTTCTTTTAAGTAACCCCCACAACCCATCTTCGGTTTTAACAATTATATTACCGTTTTTATCTACTGGCGAATTTTCAACAAAACGTGATAGGAATGGTACTGACTCGGTACAAGAAAATAAAGATCTTTTTATTCCTCTTGATCCAATAATCGCAATTACTGTGTCCTCATCAAATTTCTTAAAACCATGATCAATGTAATCACAGAATGTGGTATATATACTAAAAAAGTTTTGTGATATTGATCTTAGACTTTCAATAAATACCATTTTAGATTGGCTAATAGATGATGAATCATAAACTTGATCAAAATTACTTTTAAGTAAATCATTTGATTTAGCCCCAAAAAAAGATGTAAATGTGGATTTTTCACCAGTGTTTAATGATTCAGCATCATTAATAATATTGATAACAACATCGTCAGTAAATTTAGTTAAAAGTTCAGTCTGATTATTTAATTCAATTGACTTCTTAAGTAATTTTAGTTTAACGTTATTTGGATACTGAGTGAAATTAAGCTCGCCTCCAATAACAGCATCAATGATACCTGGCCAAGCGCTTTCATCATTAATATTATATTTTAATGCTGGATTATTATCATACACTCTTTTTAAATCAGCAGGTGATAGATCTGCTAACTGAAAATTATCTTCATATCTATGTACACCTTCTCTTGTGAGGCTTGTTACAGGAAATGTTGTATTAGTTAAAAGATCAATAATTTGATTGTGAAATCTTGATGTAGGTTTTTTATTACCATGTCTGTGAAAATCACCAACAATACCACCACGTCTATAATCTAATGTCATTAACGATTCACCCTCACCAAAAGCATTTACTCTTCTAAATGATATTAACTCACCGTTACTACTTGCTCTACCGCAATGTCCCATTCTAGCTTGTTCATCTGAACAATAGCTCTTGTGTAGATTAACCCAATAATAACCAACACCGTCAGCATTTCTATAATCAATAAAAACATCACCAGTCTCTTTATAATCAGCATCTTTTCTTACTTCTAATGATTCATGCCATTCTTCTGCCTGATCATAAGCCATTTGAAATGTGAGATCGCGAATGTTTAATTGTTCTCTTCTTGGTGCACTAACCCAGTGCATAATATATTGATACATGGGTTTAATCCCTTGATTCCATTGTACAAACCCTTCAGGTGTCTTTTCGTTTAGTTGACTAATGATAGATTCTTTTAAATCATCATCATCTCCTTGTCTAACAATTTCTCTATTTTGACCCTTTTCAACTTGATCAATGATAAATTTAACAAACGTATCTGCAATCCAGATTGATAGCTTTTTATTTAAACCGTGAAATTCATTAACCCAATCTTCACTAAAACCAAATGTGTTTATGATTGCCTGTCTTTTGTCTGCCTCTAACAATAATGATTCATTTAATGATTCGGTTTTTGTTTGAGATAAACTTGCGTAGACAGATTGATTTCTTTTTCTTATAGAAGATATTAAATTCTTTAATCCAACTTCGTATGTGCCGGCAGTCGCATAATTATTACCATCTTCGTTTTTAAAGTCATTTACTAAGTCAGAAGCAGTTTTACCTCTAACCAAATATCTTCTAGCTAATAAATCATAGTAAGCATCAACACCCGCTTCAACGGTTGGAAAAGTTTTTGAACCAGTTTCAGTGTTACCAACATTAAATGGGTTGTTAGTTCTTCTTGGTCTACTATTACTAGATGAACCGATACCACCTTCTAGTGTTAATTGTGCCAGAGCTAATTCTGGTGGAACATATTTTCTATATTGTCTGTAAGCCCTCTCCGCGCTATTGGCTAACATATCACCACTAACAACAGCATTGGGATCTCTTTGTCTAATAAAATTATCCGAAATATCTCTATATGCTCTCTTACCTTCGTTAGTTAATAAATCAAGATCGGTAAAATCAGCACTACCGCCACTTGATACCGCAGGATCAACATGTTTTTTTAAATCATCTGATGTAACACCTTTATCTAAAAGATTATCGATCAATGTTTTAACCATACTAACAGTAATTGTTGCCCCACCAATAACATTCGCAGATCCTTTGGTGGCATAATACCCACCGATTGATGTACCAAAATATTCAAGAGGATTAACTCTATTACCATCTTTTTTTAGTGTTAAATGTAGGTGTGGGCCTTGTGAATTACCAGAACCTGGTGCTCCCACAACACCACCTGAAAGACCAATGATATCACCTTGTTTGATAACATCACCAGTTTTAACGCCAACATTAGATAAGTGACAATAGCTACTAACAAACCCATCAGCATGAGAAACTGACACACCATCACCACATCTAGAATCTAATGATCCAGCAGCAATAACCTTACCGTCTGCTATTGATTTAATTGGTGTACCATTTTTAGCTGGTATGTCAATACCTTTATGTGCACCACTTGAACGTTTTTCATCCCAACGATAAGTTTTACCAGATTCAATTGGTAGTGGCGGCATCAAAGCAGCTTCATTTAAATCATTAGTAGTATTATCTGCAGTATCATCAAAGTCTACAATATTTTTATCCCTCTTATATTTGTTTACTGCCGCAGCGGTTTCTGGACCGAATAAACCATCCGTTCCAAATCTAGGTAGCGCATACCCCAGGATTTGCAATCCTATTTGTACCGCCTCAACCGCTTGTTGACGAGTCATTGTACCTAACTTCTGTTCACTAATATCAGAATCAATACCTTTTAATATTTTAAAAAAATCATCTACATCATCTCCAATAAAGTCAGCTTTGGTTGGTTCATCAACAGCTTTTTTCTCAACATCGATCTCCAAACCAGAAATATATTGTTTTCCGGCTTCAATACCTTTATTAATTAAATTAGATCCTTTAGCGATTAAATCGTCTAACTCATCTTCATTTAACCCTTCTTTAGCTATTTTTAATTTAATCCTAGCTATTTGATCTTCTGTAAGTACAATTCTCATAAACTATAAATATCATTTATCTAGGTAATTTGATCTTTATCATTACCATTATCTTCATTATTCCAATTTAACCAATCATCCCCTTTATAATTCGGGTGATTTTTCTTCATGTAATCAATTCCAACCACCCATCTCCAAGAGATTAGCCCAACAATAATAAAGATTAATCCAAAAACTGGTAAGTATTCCATATGGTTATTTTTTAGTTTTATTATGAGGTTTAGGTCTACCGTTTTCATCTAATAAAACGAAGACTATCTTGTCAATTTTAATAATAGATTGTTTAGTTTTCTTATTTCTAACATCACAGCAGATTGTTACTGATGTTGTCCCAAATTTAACCAAGTCCATTCCAAACTCGATTACATCACCACTCTTTGCTGTGGCCACGAAATCAATCTCAGACATTATCTTAGTAACAATATTAGAACTATCTAATTGACAGATGGCATATATTGCAGCCTCCTCGTCAATCCATTGTAACAATCTACCACCAAACAAGGTTCCTCTGGGGTTTAGATCTTCTGGTTTAATTAATTTCCTGGTTCTATATATCACTATCTATTTAATTTCGTTATGCATTCATCAACCTTATCTCTCAATCTACCACCAAATCCATGGTCACCATCTACCTGCACATGTCTCCACATGGGTGTCTTAGGTGTTAACCATTTGAAAGTGTGGTATAAATCCAAATCATCAATTGCTATCCAATTCGAAATCTTATTATCCTTAGCCCATTTAGCAACTTGCATTGCTCTTTCATGTTCCAATGAGGCTCTACTCATCTTATTCCACAAAGAGAACTGACAGGTCATATCCAACAAGCTTGATCCATGAATACCATAGTGTTGAAATATATCTTTCATCTGTCTGAATGAAAATTGGAATCTCCAATCAGAGCTTAATACTAGTTTAGCATTACTTTCTTCTAATATTTTTTTAAGGGAATTACAATCGTCCTGATCCCAAGAATATGGGATAGTAAATTCGCCATGTCTACCACCTTTTATTGTTACAGGGCCTTTATCCCAGGTTCCCCAAGCCAATGGCCCATCAACATCAATGAATATTATCTTCTGTCTCATCTTTTTATTTTAAATTTAACGAAAAAAAATGTTAAAATGAAATAAACCTATGAATTTTCGTTAATATATTCAATTTGCGGTGTCCACACACCTTCAGATATAATTGTTGGGTTATTATTTCTGTCGATCATAACCCACTCAACTTTAACAATACCCCATGGTTCAAATTGTTCTAACACATCTTGTAAAGTAAAACACTTACAGCTATAGATATCGAACTGAGCCATTGCTGGTTCATGATGATCCCATATGTGTATTGATGCGTGTGATGTGGCCAA
>ENA-OSIY01000538-OSIY01000538.1-marine-metagenome-genome-assembly--contig:-NODE-538-length-20968-cov-13.830118_pt1 | contig 20968 bp, 10 predicted proteins | sample MGYA00237884_ERZ534233 | MGnify/ENA primary metagenome ERZ534233 (study PRJEB26412, sample SAMN06343840) | marine metagenome | isolation source: estuarine water | place: USA: Columbia River Estuary... | reverse complement strand
TGGGCAGTCTGGTAATGTAGGCTTCCCCGACCATATCAAACGTATACTGGATCTTTATAAGAACTTTTAAGTGAGTAATAAGAACTTACACGACTTTTTAATAAAACTTGATAAAGAGCTACAAGGGTATAAAGAGTTTAGAAAGGAATTAGATAGAGAACCCCAGACTTTTGTATTTCACAAAAGAACACTACTTGCAGAGACTGTAACGCAGTTATCGCGAGGAAGTGGCATAACCCTAAAGAATGCTGACCTATCCAAAGTTAAAGAGATGGCAGATAGAGCAGGAGATAAGCTCCATAAAGATTTAGAGAGAGTAGCGGGAAGGGGGTTAAAAAGACCTGGAGGCAAGACCACTTTAATATTTGATAAAAATACAGGGGTAGACATACCAAAAGGCTATAACCCTGTACTTCCTTACACCGCATTTTCTAGAGTTAAGTTCGCATATAGGAATACTCTTAATGGGTACTTTACTGAACTGCAAAACTATTTAAGAGATGCCAAGCATTTAGACACTGTAAAAAACAAAGATGGCTCCGAGAAAAAGTCAATTCAAAACTTCTTTGATGCGGGACACGATAAACAAGCAGGTGTTTTTGAAAGGTTTCTAGACGATACCACCGATAAGATAGTCTCGGGTTTAGATAGTTCTATAGAGGGGTCATCGCAGGCTGAAAGAGATAAGTTAGTATCAGAAATGAATGCACTACTGGGAACAGATCTATCTGTTAAAAAAGTAGATGATTTAAGTACTATAATTATTAAGATAGAGTCCTCCTCTGCGAACAGAGCAGCAGGGCAAAAACAAGGCCAAAGAAGTGGGCAGTTAAGAAAAGCCATCAGGTCATTTTTAGATAATGAAGTTGCATTAGAGGATTTAAAAGGCTCAGACTCTTTAAAAACCCAGAAAATAAAAAAGACTACAAAAGCAGTTATAAAACCTTTTTTAGAGACAAAAAACAAAAACATTAAAGTCTCAACTAATTTAAAAAAGACTAAAAAGTCCTCAAAAAGTACGGTAAAGAGGTCTGTAAAACCTAAGGTTAAAGGCAAAGGCACCAATTTAAATACAAAAGTAGCTGTAAAAAAGGCAAGAAGAGCTCCCAAGAAGTCGATGGTAACAGATCTACTACCTTTAATAGCCCAGCTTAATAAAGAGCTGCCAGAGGCAGTAAGAAGAAACATGGAGTCTCCTTCTTTAGTAAATAGAACGGGTAGGTTCGCAGAAAGTGTAAGAATTGTAGACGCTACTCGAACGCCCAAAGGGTTCCCAAGTTTTGGCTATACCTACCAAAGAGAGCCTTATCAGGTATTCGAGGACGGAGCAGGTTCTCCGCCTTGGGCAAACGGTCAAAGAGACCCACGAACTTTAATTGATAGGTCTATTCGAGAAGTTGCAACACAAAGAGCTCTCGGAAGATTCTTTACTCGGAGAGTATAATGACAGAAAGAGGATACACAACAAGACGCTCTAGCATTGTGAATGCTATTGTCGAAAAGCTCAAAGATATTAACGGCTCCGGCGGTTATCTTTCTGACTTAAATGAGAACATCTCTCCTCGACTCAAGTTTTGGGACGAGGTAGAAGAGTTTCCTGCAGTTCATCTTAACGCAGGAAGTGAAACACGAGAGTATCAAGGTGGTGGATATAAGGACAGATTTCTGTCTATAACAGTTAGATGCTATGTACAAGATGAAGACTCCGTAGCTGCTTTAGACGGGCTACTTGAGGACGTAGAAACAGTCCTTGAAGAGAGCTCAAGATTATCGTATACTGATAGGCAGGGTAAAACTCAGTATACTCAACAAATCACCGTAGTTAGTATTGATACTGATGAAGGTGTACTCGAACCTCTAGGTGTCGGCGAGATGCTTATAGAGGTAAGATATTAGAAAATATTGGTATAAGTAAATACTTAAATTCCAGTCTTTTCAAGATAACAAAGGAGAAAAAACATGGCTGATAATCTATATTTCAGCAGAGATACAAAAATATTCGTCGGAGTTAGTAAAATTAAGCGTATTCAGTTAACTGAGACCTTAGTTTCGGGTGAGTCAGGCATCGGAGGAAGCGGCTATACTAGTGCGCCTGCTATTGTGTTTTCTGGCGGCGGCGGTTCGGGGGCTGTAGCATCTGTTAGTGTCAATGCAAACGGCACTCTCGTCAACCCTAAAATGACTAATGAAGGTAAGGACTATACTTCAACGCCCACTGTTACCGTTGGCAACATATACGCAAATAGTACTGCCTTGGCCCTCGCCGATCAAGTTAATGCTGGTGGTATCTTATATACTGTAACATCCGCAGGTACGACCGCCTCTTCGGGTAACGGCCCTACACATACATCAGGCAGTGCAGATGATGGGACGGTAACCTTTGCACATGCTGGTGAAGCAGCTACAGCACGAACAGGTGCCGGGGTTTGGGAAATTCCTGTTCTTGACGGGTTCTCTTTCTCTCAATCTACAAATACTACAGAGGTTACTTTGAACGAAGCAGTCTCTTCAGGTGGTACAAGTCGTCGAGGTAGACAGATGTTTACAGACTCTTATGCCCCCTCAGAGTGGAGTTTTTCTACTTATGCAAGACCATTTAAATCAAGTGGCGGTGGTTCAGATGTAGGTGATGCGGATAGATCAGCCGTTAAGACCCATGCTGTTGAAGAGTTACTGTGGTGCGCCATGGCAGGTGTCCCTAGGTACTTATCCCCTATTAGTAATGTTTCCGCTTCTGTAAATACAACTACTGCATATGGAAATGCGCTAACCTTTTTAACCACCGCAGGCTCCGGCCTTGGCTACACCAGTGGTTCTCGTATGGTTGTAGACTTTGATGACTCTAACACTCCTTCCCTTGGTGAATTAGATATCTACTTCTCACTGGGCGAGGAAGCTGTAGAGAGTCGCACTCTGCTATACCCGACTATAAACGGAGACAGTATCGTACCCAGGCCTTCAGACGAGGATGAGTTCGTAAACGGTAACACCTACTCTATTACAAGTACCGGAAATGTTAACTGGACAAGTATCGGAGCCTCTGCAACCGCTATAGGCACTGTATTTACCTATAATGGCGTCACCGTAACAGGCACAGGTAGTGCTAAGGAGCTAAACTTAATTGCAGGCACGGAATATATTATTGCAAAAGTTGGGAAGTCCTCCGGGACCTCAGGCGCAACCAATTGGAATGATATTGCTGTAGAGACTCTTGTAAATGCAAATGTTGCACCAGGAGATAAGTTTACAGCAAAGTCGGGTAAGCAGCTCACTATGGACTCTCTTTCTGTTATAACACAGGCATCTGGCAAAACCAATACTCGACTGTGGATACCCGTCGAAGGTATCAAAGTCGGTGATAAGGTTTCTTTCCCAGGAACCTCTCTGGGTACTACTACTGTTGCCAGCCTGGAGCCTACTCCTTTGAACTTTGTAAATTCGGGCGGAATTGTTATGGCAGATGCACGAATTGTACCTGCAGGTACAATTGTTAGATTCGGACGTAGGTTGACTTATAAAATTCGTGACTGTTGTGTAAATGAGGCTTCTATTGACTTTGATATCGACGGTATTGCTACTATTAACTGGTCGGGCCTAGGTCAGATGCTTGCAGAAGACACCCCTGTAGAACCTACAGTTTTCGAGAGTACTACTAGCACTAACAACTTTATTCGTAATCGCCTAAGTACTTTGCAGCTTATTGCTGATAATAAGACTAAATTTCCTGGACATAGTGGAAGTGATGGTGTATACAATATTACATTAACAGGAGGTAATATTACTATCTCCAATAACATGAGTTTCCTTACTCCCGAAAGTTTGGGTATTGTTAATCAACCTCTACAACATGTCTCGGGCACTCGTAGTGTTACTGGTAACTTCACTTGTTATCTAACAAGAGACGATGCATCTACCCCTACAACAGGTACTAGTGCTTCTCTTTTTGAAAAGATAATTGAAAGTAAGGATCTCATTACAAATAAGTTTGCTATGAGAGTAAACTTGGGCGGGGACTATGATGCAAACGATCCAAAGCCTATTGTATCTCTAAATATTCCCCAAACACACTTAGAATTACCAACGCATTCCCTTGATGACGTGGTGTCATTAGAGGTAAATTTTCACGGTCTACCGAGTACTGTAGAAGAAACCGATGAGTTAATAATCACCTATATAGGTGTTTAAAAAAAGCTCTTGACATTTTAGGGGTATTACACTATACTACATATTAGAAAAGTGGAATACCCCTACCTTTTCAAGATACATAGGAGATATAACTATGGCAGATAAATTATTTTTTAGCAGAGATACTAAGGTGTTCATCACCTATACTAGTGCTACAGGAAACTTAAATAAGGCATGGTCTGTACCTGTTCTTGATGGTTTCTCTTTCTCACAATCAACTAATACCTCAGAGATAACTCTGAATGAGATGGCCAATGCTTCCGGAGTCAGCCGACGTGGTAGACAGATGTTTACAGATTCGTATGCTCCTGCAGAATGGAGCTTCTCAACTTATGTACGACCTTTTGTATCAGCAGGAAGCCCAACCCTTGCCAATGGTGTAGCAGGAGCCGCTAGTACCACGCACGCCGTAGAAGAAGTTCTATGGGCTAACTTCCTCGGAGCAGGTACCTATGATGCGACTAATAATGACTTTAGCGAGTTTACTCACGGTAATGCAGGCGCTGGTTTAGATATTACTTTTGCTAACTCTAACGTTGCTAAGTTAGGAACCTTTGATTTAATCTTTATGCTGGGCACCGGTTCAACTTATAGAATTAAGGGCTGTTGTGTAAATGAAGCATCTCTTGACTTCGATATTGATGGTATTGCTACTATTAACTGGTCAGGTATGGGTTCAATTATTGAAGATATTGAAGATCTTATTGTTCGTGCGAACGATGCCCCTAACGCGCAGACTTCACCGAGTACAGGTATGGGATCCCTTTGGGTAGACAGTAACTCAGCAGGCAAGTACTTGTTTATTGCTCAAGCGGCAAGCGGCAACGCAAACTGGGAAAGAGCAATTGACGAAGGTAGTACCTCTGCCGATACGAGTAACTTTATTCGTAATCGTCTAACCTCTCTAGCTGTAACCAATACCTCAGGCGTGGCCGGTTTCCAGACCAGCTATGATGTTGTATTAACTGGTGGTAATGTTACTTTCAGTAATAATATGACATACCTAACTCCTGAAACTCTTGGTGTTGTGAATCAGCCCTTGGGCCATGTTACAGGTACTCGTAGCGTTTCGGGCAGCTTTACTTGCTATTTAGGTGCGGACACAAGTTCGGGTGTTGATTCTAGTTCTGATCTTTTTGAAGACATTATTGAATCTACTGATACTATTACTAACGATTTCGGTTTAGCTTTCAGTGTCGGCGGAGCTGCTGCAACCCCTGGTCTTGTAGTTACTGTGCCACAGGCTCACTTAGAGGTACCAACTCATTCTTTAGATGATGTTATCTCTCTAGAGGTTAATTTCCATGGTCTACCTACGGATATTAACACAGCAGATGAAGCTACTATTAAGTATAAAGGTACTACTCTGTAATAGGTACTCAAAAATAGTTCTTGACTTCTATGGTCGATTCAACTATAATATGTAGTATAAAAAGTAAGGGGCTCTTTTTGGGCCCCTTTCACTATCTGGAGAAAAGTATTGCCAAGCTACAACTTTCTAAAACAAGCGAGCGTAAAGCTAGTTACTGGTGTCTCTTCGGCGACAGCAGATGCGTACCCGCATTCCGGCTTAATACATCATTTCAGACTTAATAATTTAAGCACAGGTTTAGTAGATAACGTAGGTTCTAAGACAGCTGTAAACGAGGACATGGTTGTAGACACAGATGCGAGCTTTCTAAACTCTCTTAAACTAACCGCAAGTAATGATGCAGGGATTGGGTTATTATCCGCGGTAGACATGAATAGTGTTGAATCAGATAAGACTTGGTCTTTTTCCATGTGGTTTAGATCTGATAGTACTAATGGAAGTAATCAGGCTCGTGTTGTTACAAGAGATTTTTCCGATGGCTGGGGAGTGAAAGTAGTTCAAAATGTTAATACCCAAAATATAGTTTTACAAGGAGAAAACGGTTCTCTGGTTGTAAACGTTGCGCATGGACCTTTTAACGCCGTACTAGGTACTACGACGACAGGTACTTGGAATCATCTACTAATAACGGCAGTACCGAAAACAGTTACTATTACGCAAGCTAATGATGATCATGCTGTAGGAGACGAGGTAGCAGTAACCGGGATAAGGGGTTATTTAAACGGTGTTAAGAATGGGCAAGTACTAACGTATAAGCCTATTGTTCCTGCAGGGGTAATTCTTGGTTCCAATGCTAACTCTGGATCCGATTCCGCTACTCCTGTCAATGGTTTTATAGGTGCAGTAGCAGATGTACGCGTATGGAACAGAACTTTAACAGATGCAGAAGCGGTAGACTTATACGTTAGCAGCAAGCCTGGTACTGCACGGTATGACCTTGAAGTAGGGCCGGAGCTGTCCTTTAGCCAGACTTTTACAGAAGACACACATTCTGTAGATACTATACATGAGAATAAGTTTTTTGACGCAAGTACAATTACAAAAGCAAACCCAGCAAACTTTAGTTTTAAGCTTCCCGTAATCTCAGAAACAGATTTCGATATAGTAAGAACCAAGCTCATAGATTGCACAACATTTGATTTATATGTATCAACACAACAAGATGTATTTAGACTAGAAAACTCAGTACTTACAAATGGGACGTTTGATATCGAGAGATTGAAACCCCTGAGTATGACTGTAACTGGTGAAGCATCGAAGTTAACTAAGGTAGGGGTTAATCTCCCCTATACTGTCCCAGGAGCTCTCCAAGGGAGCAAAGCAGCTAGTACTCACCTGATAAGTGAAGAACACACCATAACTTTAGGCGGTTCTGACATATCAAATAGTGTTTTTAGTATAAAGGCAGAGCTTCAGAATGATATAGAGTGGATTCCATATCAAACTGTAAACGCAGGGTTAGGTGTTACAAATGCCTCAACTGCAATGTTCCCTAGCTCTTTTACTATAAACAAGAAGTCTTTAGCAGGTAGTATCGGTCGTTATCTTTGTGATACGACAGGCGCGGATGCTCAGACCTTTAGTACAGGAACCTCTCTCAGAATTCAAGCAGGCAAGGACCTACACGCATCAAATGCTTATCCAGGTATTGATATTAACATGGCTTCTTGCAGCTTTACGAATCGTGCCAACGTAGCCGAAGTATTTACAGAAAGTTACGACTGGCGCTTTACCGATAACTCAGCAGACTTGTTGAGTATCATCAAAACTTAATAAACAAAATAGATATAGGAGTAATGTAGTATGGACCTAAAGAAGTTAATGGTCGACACCAAAGCCGTATGGGTAGATTTCCCAGGCTTGAGCGGATTTTCCGTAGAAGTAGCAAACCTTTCACGAAAAGAGTTGAATGGCTTGCGTAAGAAATGTACTGGACAGAAGTTTGACCGTAAAACTCGCGCTGTAGTAGAGACTCTCGACGAAGATAAGTTCGTAACAGAGTTTACCAAAGCAGTAGTAAAGGATTGGAAAGGTCTGAGCATGGCTCATCTAGAAACCTTACTATTAGTAGACTATGGCGAAACAGACCCAGAACAAGAGCTTCCATATACACGAGACAACGCAGAGACCTTGGTAAGTTCATCAACTGAATTTGATACCTGGCTCAATGAGGTAGTCTTTGATCTTGACAACTTTCGTGCAGGACCAGCGGCAGGAAGCGACGGAGAGGCTTAATAAGTTTTTTAAGCAAGCCTCCTCTAAGATGACAAGGGATCGTTATCTTGAAATGTGTGAACAGCTAGGAAAGGAGCCCGTTGAGAGTGAAATACCTCCTGACTGGAACGACTTTCCTAGCTTTGTCCAAGAGGTGATAAATACTTTTAATTCTCTTGGTGATAGAATGGATTCCGATATGGGATTCCTGGGAAAAGACTATACAAATCTACCTTATTACTTAGAACTGTATGAGGTAACAGACAAGGAGTACTTTCTAGACTTATTAGGCTGGTTAGACTCAAGGGCTATATCAGACTCTCGCGCAGCAATACAAAGGGAGCACGATAAAGCAAAGAGAAAACGATAGTGGCAAACACGATTACAGTTACGTACAAAGTCAATGAGGACGGAAGTCTTTCAAAGATTGCTAAAGGCGCGGATGAAGCCGCGAAAAGCACGGATAAAGCCACTGAGTCTGCAGAGAGGTATAGTAGAGGCCAGAAAGGGGTAGCCGGAGCTACCTCTAATTCAAGTAAAGCTTTTTCTAAAATGCAGTCTGGCATGGGCGGTGTTGTAGGTGCGTATGCAGCTCTGGCCGCCAATGTCTTTGCTCTTACTGCCTTCTTTGGAGCTCTTCAAAGAGCTACTGCAGTACAACAGCTTACGGAAGGTTTAGTAGAGTTAGGTAAAGCCTCCGGTCTGGCCATGACATCTTTGTCTCAAGGCCTTATTAAAGCCACCGACAACGCTCTTAGTCTCGAAGAGTCTATGCGGTCGGTCGCGCTTATCACTAGTGCTGGACTAGACCCTTCCAGTATTGAAAAATTCGGTAAAGTCGCTAAAGATGCGAGTATCGCTTTAGGTAGAGATACGGCAGATTCTTTGGCTCGACTTTCACGAGGTGTCACAAAGCTAGAACCGGAACTACTCGATGAATTGGGTATTATGGTACGTCTAGACGAGGCATCTGAAACCTACGCCAGATCTATTGGTAAAACAGCAAACGAACTTACAAACTTTGAGAAGCGTCAAGCTTTTATGAACGCCACCTTGAAAGAGGGCGAAGAGAAGTTTGGATCCATCGGATCTGCTGTAGACTCCAACCCATACGATAAACTAGCCGCAACCTTTAATAACATCTCAAAAGGCGTACTCAATTTTGTAGGCGGACCTTTAAAAATGTTAGCAGGTGTTTTGGCATCTTCTCCTACCGCACTCTTTGGGGTCTTGACTCTTGTAGCAAGCTTACTAGCCAAAAAAATGGTACCCTCCTTAGGAGATATGCAGGAGAAATCCAAAGCAGCGGCCGAAGCAATGAAGGAGCAGAACAAACGAATATCTAAGCAGATTCTTAACTATAAAGGGTTGTCTCCAAAAGTCGCAGAATATCAGGCAAAACTAGCTGAAGGAACTGCTACAGAAGGGGACCACACCAGTGCCGTACGAGGCAATAATCAGGCTTATCGAGTAAGAAGTAGCACCCTTAAGCACAACTTGAAAATATCTTCAATTGTTGGTGCCGTAACAGGTGAAAATGCCAAAGGACTCAAAGCGCATACAAAAACAGTCTTTAGTAATATCAAAGCAACGTATGATTCTGCTAGAGCTAAGAACTTCTTGGCCAAGTCTACTATGAATGAAACTCTTGCAACCATAGCAAGCACAGAAGCTGCTGCTATGGACGAGATCCAGAACGGAAGTTTGATGGAAGGCTTAAGAATGACGAGCACCATCCTAGGACAGCAGGCAGCTGCTTTGCGTGTCGGCATAGTAAACACTACAGGGTTTGGCTTGGCAAGTCTTTTTGCGTCTGGTGCTGTGTCTATGCTGAGTACGACTGCAGCAGCAGCAGCGACCGCAATATCTAGAATCGCGCCTTGGATAGCTGTATTTACTATAGCACTTTCAGTTCTTATGCCTCTCTTCGGTTATATTAGAGACTTGTTTAAAGATCCGGCAATAGAAAGATATAATGAAAAGTCAGAAGCATTAGCCAAGACCCAGGAAGAGCTGAATGTAAACTTGCTAGAAGTTGATAGGTCTATGACGGGCCAATCCCGCAGCATATCTTCGGCACTAGGAAGACATGAGGCGATGAATAATATATTATCTACGTTCATCGGTAAGTACGAAGAGCTTGCAGCAGCAGACCCCACTGGCTCATACGAGCATCAAGCAACTGCTATAAATGAGCTACTGATCAACAGTAAAGCATTAAGCGCCTCGTTCTCAGAGCAATTTGGGGGAGCTAAAGACCTTGATGATCTGGCTAAGAAGAGGAATATTTCGACTTCACAGGCAGTAGACCTGGGAGAAGAGTTTATACAAAAGCAGAAAAGAGTAGCTAACAGCTTTGTGGCTCTCAAGAATGCCATTAAAGAAAGCGAGCCTGCTTTTTCAGAGTATATAAATAGTTTATCAAAGCCCACTGCTTTTGATACTATGATAACTGGCTTGGAAGAGCTAAGCAACGGATTCTCAGGCGCAAAACTCGAAAATGATCTCAATGGTGTTATAGAATCTATAGGCATGCTTAATGCCTCTCAGATTCAAGTACTTGGTCTTCAGCAAGAGGCAGAAACAGTAAAGCAGATACTAGGCCTACAGAAGGACAGGCTAGACCTAGAAGTCAGAATAGCGGAGGAGCAGGATAAGGCAAGAAAGATATCGGGCATTGCAAATAAAGATTATGATAAAAATAATACAGTTATGAAGTCTATACTTTCTAAGAATGAAGTCTATGCTGATCTGCTTTTTCAGCAGGCGCTGCATTCCTCTAATCTGCCAAAGCACCAGGAAAAACTGGGCAAGCTCTTTCAAAAATCGATTGCCCAGAAGCTAGAAGACTTTAAAATGGCTCAACAGACTATTCGTTTAAGTAAGACGGTGGAGGAGCTCGAGGTTAAAAGATTAAGTATTTCTCAACTTACTCGTGCACAAACTAAAGGTGCTTTGGAGGATCAGATTGTACTTGGTAATAATATACTGGAACAGAAAAATAACACTTTAAGAGCTAATCAGGTTATACTTAAAGCAGAGAGAGACAGCTTCGCCGCGGCAAGAGCTAATAAAGTAGCCCGAGGCGAGACTCTTGAGGTAAGCACTAGGGAGCAACAGGTTCTTAATGAGCTAGCGCGTCTTGGTCTAGAGATTAAAGAGAACACAGCTAAAAAAGTAGATGAGCAAGAGAAAGGTTTACAACTAGCCCAAAGAGAGCTAGCTGTTCTGACACAAGCACAAGCAGGTGAGAGAGCTCTATTAGATCTGCAATCAAAACAACAGCAGGCAGGTATTAAAGCCTTAGATGTTGCAGAAAAGCGTGCTATGCTTACTCAGAGACAAGCCAACAAAGGTGCAGGCTTAGGCGGAAAGCAGCTTGCAGAAGATACTATCAGAATACAGAAAGCAGGGCTACAAGATAGACTGACCGCCTCGAAAGAAGAAGAAAGAATTAAGATTGCTACTGCTAAACTTGACCACACTCTTTTAAAGGCTCGCTTATCTATTATTCAGAAAGAGATCGAACTCCACAACTCTAAGCTTAAGGAAGGCGAGACAGCTATATCTACTGTAGAGATTGCAGACGCTCTGTCTATCTTAGGAGATACTTCGGTTATAACTCAGCAGATCTCAGCAGATTATGAACTACAAAGAGATCTACTTACTGAGCAGGTTAATATGCTTGACGAAAATATTGTTCGACAAGTAAGACTCACAAAAGAGTCTATAAAACTGCAAGATATTCGCAAAAATGCTCTTAATCAGCAAAAGAATCTTAGTAGCGAACTTGGTCGTCAGTCCGAAATCCTAAATGAGCAAGCAGAAATTGCAAATACTAAAGCAGATGGTAGCCCGAAAAATGCTATTGAAGCCGCAAAGCTTGAGGAGCAGGGTCGAATCCTTCGTATACAAGCTATGGAGAGAGAGTTTGTATTAAAGAAGCAAATAATAGCCTCTGAAACTGCCCTGCTCGAAGCTAAATTTAGCCTTTTAAGTGCTGAGATGGCAAAAGATGGGCTTACAACTCAAGAAATCGCTGTACTAGCAGAAACTCGTAAAGTATTAGACCTTCAGAAAGAAGTGAATAGCCAAAGAATTAAAACAGCCGAAATGGAACTACAGCTGGCAAAAGACAAGACGGATTTAGAGAGCCGCTCGGGAATCGATAAAGCGGCAAAAGAAGGTGGCATATCAGGTGCAGTAAAAGAGTTCGAAGGGCAGAGGTCCGCAAGAAACGCGGCAGCAGAAGCAACGAAGAAGGCCGGAGACCAGGCAAGAGAAGCAGCTAAAGAAGCAGGAAAGTCGGATGAAGAAATAGAATCTGCAGTTAAGGATGCAAAGGCCCAGGCTGCTAAAAACGCTACTACTGCAACAACTCTAGCCGCTACACAACTTCAAGCCTTGCAACAAGCTGTGGCACTATTGCAGCAAATTGCTTCTTGTAGTTGCAAAGCTGGTGCACCTTCTGGAGGGACTACCAGAGATACTGGCACTGAAGAGGATAGTACTACAGACGGTAAAATCGAAAAACCACTAAAGTACCAAGATGATGACTCTATACCAGGTTCTACCGTAATTGCAAGCAAGGGAGACCCTCTTACTATAGGCGGAGAGGCTGTAGCGTCGGGAACTACTGTAGATACTGGCACTATAACTCCGCCTAAGCCAACGATTGATACTGGTAACGAAGATACTAGCACAGATGGGGGCGGTGAAGGCTCCAACCCTGAAATGTCTAAGGCAGAGGCCGGTGTCCTAGCTAGAGCCACGCTCAGTGGTTTCGCTTCTGACTTCGCAAAGCTGGGTCCTGAAGGCGAAGCAGTTTCTGCGGCTATTGATGGATCTATGGCAATATTTGACGCTTTCTCAAACATGGGTGAAGGCGTACAAGGAAAACTACAGGCAGCAGGCGCTATTATTGGTGCAATTAGCCAAATGGCAGCAGCATCTAGTAAAGCGAAGATCGCAGGTATTGATAAGGAAATCCAAGCAGAGAAGAAGAGAGATGGTCAGTCTTCGGCTTCTGTAGGAAAGATTAAGGCTCTTGAGGCCAAAAAAGAAGCAATGAAGAAGAAAGCTTTTGAGACCGACAAGAAGATGAAGATGGCTCAAGCTGTTATCGGTATTGCACAAGGTGTTACAAGTGCTCTGGGTGCTCCCTTTCCTTTGAACTTGATAATTCCAGGACTAGTAATGGCAATGGGTGCAAAGCAGTTGCAGATGATTAGTGCCACTCAGTATCAGAGTAGTTCTGCTTCTACAGCCGGTGCTGATATGCCTTCTATCTCTCTGGGTTCTAGATCTAATACTGTTGATCTTGCAAAAGGCAATAACCAAGCAGGAGAAGCCTCATATATGAGAGGAGCCTCTGGTCAGGGAGGAATGCAAAACTTTACTCCTGCATTCACAGGCTATAAGAATAGAGCCTCTGGAGGCAACACAGGCTTCATCGTAGGAGAGCAAGGACCCGAACTATTTACTCCTTCTATTCCAGGAGATATTACTCCAGCAGGTGAAACTGCGGATATGGAAGCGTCAACACCAACTAATGTAACTTTTAATATCAGTGCTATTGATGCTTCAGGAGTAGAGGATATGCTAACCGTACAACGAGGAAATATAATCAGAATGATCAGAGATGCAGCTAACGAACAAGGACAGCTATTTTTAGAAGCTGTAGAGGAATCTAAACTATAATGGCTTTTCAAAATGTACTACCAGATCCGAATAATACAATAGGCGACACAGGTAAGGCTACAGTGGGTGGAGCAGGTCCTGGCTATAAGTCGGTATCTGTTACCTCCAAGCAAGCGGTAATGAATGAGCGTACTAACTCAGGCCGTTTAATTACTCGTATAGCCTCTGGTCACTCGTGGGAAGTATCAATAGCGTACAACCCTCTAACTAGAGCGGAGTTTGAGCCTTTGAATAGTTTCTTATTACATAAGAAGGGTGGACTTCTTCCCTTCTTTGTCTCTCTTCCACAGAACAAAGTGTCTCAGTCTATTGCTTTTGCAAAAACTGTAAGACCTACAACAGAAGCAGTCGGAGGCGTAGATGGCCTAGGAAAGGAACCTTTAGCTACTCACGTACCGCAGAGTGGAGGCACTTTTATAGTCGGACAGCAATACAAGATTACTGATGTGACTGGCGGAACTAACTGGAGCAGTGTAGGAGGCTCGACAAGCGCCTCAGTAGGTCAGCTGTTTGTAGCAACCGCCGCAGGTACCTCTGCTCTAACCTCTGCCGAACCTACATATACAAAATCAGGTGCAGATAGCATACTTATGTCTTTCGACGATTATGATTTGAGTGACGGCCATGGCGCTCCAAAGCCTGGAGACTTTTTTACTGTTGATGATGACTCTGACTCAAATCATACAAAAATGTATCAAGTAGTGAGAACAGAGACTAGAGCAAGTTATAACGATCAGCCTCCTCTGCATGACACTGACGATACTACAAGACTATACATATTTCCGCCCCTTCAAAGAAACCTTTATGATGGTGCAAAACTTGTATTCCATAACCCTTTAATGAGAGTTATTATAAATGATTCAACCCAGAAATACTCTCTTAATAATAAAAACTTATATCAAATTTCCCTTAAATTGCAGGAGGCACAAAAATAATGTCATATCGCCCTTTTAATAACGAGTTACGTGACTCATTGTACAACAACGAACCCTATATTGTAGCGCACTTAATAAAGTTCGAAAAGCCGAGCATATCTCCTGGATACAGCGGCATAAGCGCAGAGTCTGTAATAGACTATAGCTATATGACTGATGCCAATACAGATATTACTTTCGATGACGGAAGCTTTAGTCGAAGAGAGCAGTACCAGGCCGATGCCCATGCTCTTGCTAGCAGCCTTGCTTCTGCTCAACCAAATGGCCAGCAGATCTATCATGCCAATAAAGTGCTAAATGTGGGCACCATCAACGAAGGGGTTGAGGCAAAAGCCTCCAGCCTAGCCTTGAAGCTGGATGCTACCTCCCTAGGTACTTCTGTGAGTGCGAGCTGTACTTTTAATGCAGATCAGAATACTATTGTTATGGATATTGATCTCTCAGAAGAAGGCTTTGTTGAAGGCGATAAGATTCTATTTGGGGGCGGAGGGACTAATACCGGTCTATCTGTTATAATTAACAGGTTTACAGCAGGAGGTACTACACTTAAAGCAACTACTGCAGGAGGTACTTGGAACACTCAAAACAGTGCTACTTTGTATAATATTACACAAATCTCCGAAGAGCTTAATACCTTTATCCTAGGCAACGGAAGCGTCTCATACACAAACTATATCAATAGAGAGGTTACTATATATCGCGTACATATTGATCCTAGTACAAACGAGATTATAGGAGGTCGACCAGGCTTTACAGGCGCAGGAGATGCTTATACTTCCGGCGGCTCTATGCTGTTATTTAAAGGTATAATCTCTAATGCAGCCCTCTCCGAAGACCCAAGAAAGGGTACTACAATGACTTGGACTCTTACCAGTCATTGGGGAGACTTCGTAAGAGTCCAGAACAGAGTAACCCAAGATGCTGATCACAGAGCTTTGGATGTTACAGGTCGTCCCGATAAAAATATGCTACTTCGACAGGAGTATGCAGGGGATTTAGGATTTGCACACTCGGAACTCGCACTGAACCTTATTGCTACTTATAATGAAAAGGAGACCAGAACTCGCCTGAGATATAAAAAGAAAAATCTGGGGCTGAGTAAAAAAGCAATACAAGAAGAGTATACAGTAGACGTCCCAACAGATGTAGACTTAAAAATAAACTTGAAAGCACAGGCACTTCCTGTGGTTTACGGCGTACAAAAAATTGACAGTATTCCTTTCTTTTTCGATAACTTAAAGAATGATAACACAAGAGTATACGTGGGCTATGCCCTATGTGAAGGCACTATAGGTGGAGTACTGGATATTGTCATCGAGGACAAGACCACTATCTGTGTGGACGAGAAAGATGCAGCTGCCAGATCAGTCCAGTCCGAAGAAGAGAATATTGAGATAGTTTGTAAGGGTCGACAAGACGCGGGAAATACTTTGGTCGGCACCCCTGCTTCACAGGGCGTAGGTATATATACCCACACTACCTTCCACAATGCGCCATCGCTATCGTTAAGCAGGGGCAGAGTATTTACTCACAAGAATCCTAGCTCTGGTGCGAATGATGAACCAATTTACGGCAGTCACTACTATACTCAAGAAACCCGTACTATGGATGCAGGAGGAGTAGGATACAGAGGGATACAACATGAAGAAGCCTACAGGTTCACAACTCCTATAGACTGTACTCTATTATTCCATAAAGGTACTCCTAGTCAAAAAGCCAATCATTTATTAGTAGAGAAAGCCGACAATAATCTATTTAAAGTTCAAAATGATTATTTTGAAGGAAATCCGGGATCTTATTGGACTACTAACCACAGGGTTCTTGATACTGCATACTGTATAGGAGAGTACCAAATTGAGCGAGGAGCAACGGAAATCCCTTCCCTAGACTTTGTTGTAAGAGGTAGAGATGTAGACTGCTACAACTATGACGACAGTTATGCTCATCGTGCTGCTTTTTCAAGCGAAAATCCTGCTAATTTTAATGCAGGTGATACCGTATACCTAACAGGTGCAGGCTTCTCTGAGATTACAACAAAAATTATAGACAAGTGGTCTTTCATCGACGGAAGTGGAGAGACTCAGCATCGCTATAGATGGGCAGATACTCCCACACCTTCAGGATACAAGCTTCGTATGTCTACACAGAGTGGCGAGAGCGGTACAGAGTGGCACATGGAGGTTGGCAATACCATACTTAAAACAGGTACAATTGCTAATAAACTTTCCGCAGATCTTGCAGCAACTCAAGCAGCAGGCAAGTTCGTACTGGATAGCAATGTAAGTGCCGCCTTTGAGTTAGCTATCTCAGCCCCTGATGTCTACGAACTTAGTCCAGGAGTAAATGATCCCGCACCTAAAAGAAAGGCTATGTTTGGTTTAAGAAAGGGTGGAGTGTCTAGAGGTGTTTTATCTTCTTCTTCCTTTGGTTTTGGAGGTTATAATTCCTCTACAAACCAACTTTCTGACGTAGTATCATTACCTTCGACTGATACTCCTGATCTCTCCGAGATAGATGTAGATGAGCTTCTTCTTCGTAATGCTATACAGTTGCCGTCAGGAGGAACGCCTAACTTAGCGTCTATACCCTCCAACTCTTTGACATATATTGGAACTACTATATTACTTTATAGGTTTGACACTGTAACAAATATACCTTATGTACAAGAGAGAGAGATAAGTAACTGGCTCGTATCGTCTAATGATGTCGTCGCCATTGTGAGCGAGGCATGGGACCCAGGGTATGAACCGCAAGCGTCAGATTTATTTAGTATTAAAACTAAAAAAGATGCAAGAGTCAGTATCAATCCTGCTATGCAACTGCTGGATTATATGAAAAGTGAAAGATACGGTAAAGGATTAAAAGACTCTGATATTGATCTATCCACATTTAAAGCGGCAGCGCAGCAGTGTGATACACGCTCTGACGTTACACTAGTTATTGATACTGAGAACACCCCTGCTGTAGGCGACGTATACAGAAGAAACTTTTCCGGAGCTCTACACTTCCAGGGTACAGTTAAAAGCGTAAGTAGTTCCTTTACTATAGCAGGTAAATCTGAGTCTTTCAAAGAGGTAGTATTTACAGATGTTATAGGTAAAATTGCACAAAAATGGGACAGCTACAACTTTTATCAAGTAGGGCAGGCGGTATGGAAGATAGACAGTTCCGGAGTAACGCGCTTACGTATAAAAAGTGGAACAGCCGGAGTATTAACCGACTTTATCGGAGGAACTAGCGATGATGTAACAGGCTTACAGCTGAATAAGGTTTCTGGCTCTGGGGCGGCAACGCTGCACATCAACGGAGACCCTGATATAACCTCAGGAGATGGAAACCCTATTGTTAAGAGTAGAGACGGAAACGGTGCTTTATCAGCCTCGGGGTACACTCTTTACGATTCTGATAATGTAAAGTATTGGAAATACTTAGGCTGGGATAGTAGAGCGCAGAGAAACGTAACAAGACATCAATTAAACCAAACTATTGACACTTCAAATACTGTATTTGAGAATATCAATGATATGTTGAAGCAGTTTAATGGTATTCTTCGGTATGCCAATGGCTCTTACCAATTAAGTGTTAAGAGTAAGTCTCCCACACTATCCGTATATGAAAAGGTAAAAGAAGAAGATATTATCGGCCAGATAAAAGTGACCGATAAAGGCAGCAAAAAGACTTATAATAGTGTCAGTGCTAGTATAGTAGACCCTCAAAACGGGTTCGAGACTAGATCTGTAAGTTTCTTTAACTCTGAATATTTAAGACAAGATAACGGAATACCGAAAAAGGGTACTTTTGATACTCCTAGTATAAGTAACTACTTCAATGCTAGATTTAATATAAAGCAGTTCCTTGATGAGTCTAGAAACGGTCTTCAAATACAATTTACCGTTAGACCTTCCGGCTTATTACTACTTGCGGGAGAGATTCTTGCCCTGAGTTATGAAAGATTTGGGTGGAATGAGAAGCTGTGGAGAATAACTAATCTTAACTTTTTATCAAATGGTCAAGTATCTGTAACGGCTGATGAGCACTCTGATGAGGCTTATATCGTTAATCCTGCAAAAGATGCAGGAACAGGTGGCAATAAACAGTCTGGGCCTGGTGTAGTAGCGTTGGATGCAATGCAGCCACCTAATAGTCTAACTGCGACAACAGGATCGTTATCAGGTATTGGAGGTATTAAACTACTATGGAGACATGGTGCAGGATATAATCCGGTTACTCATGATGTTCAGGTATTTAGTAGTACCAAAAATAAACGAACAGTAGATGTTGTAGCGAATGGTGCGGGAACAGAATCTACCTCCCTAACTGTAGATAATGCCTCAGATGTTGCAGTAGGTACTACCTTAGCCAATGGCACTAGTATTAAGACTATAGCCAGTGGAGACTCTTACCCTATTGCTGTATATGAAATCGCAGTTCTAGGAAGCACCGACTGGGCTACGTTGGATGCAACATCTGAAACTAAGTTCACCGTAGGCGATCTAGTAGTGCCTAGTAGCACCGGTACTTTTTCTGGCACCGGACAGATGAGAGAAATCTCTCAAACCATCAAGGTCACTGCAGTTAATGGTAATGTTATAACTCTTAGTAGTCCTTTCAGTTGGGTAAATGATCAGTCTATTACTTTCAGAGCTTCTTTGTTGGCAGGCAGACTTGATACAGATACTTATACTGATCCTGTTACAGAGGTGTCGCAAACTAATACTACAAGATACTATTGGATACGTTATGCTGTTGATGCACCCGTACAAAATATTGCGGGTGCTGTATCCAGACGTCAGTTTTCTACCTTCGAGCCTGCGACAGTAGCAGGTATAGAGGGTACAAACCTAGCCGCAAACGTATTAAGAGGTGTAGATTTAAGCGTTTTTCCAGGTACTAGTTTCACTTATGAGACGGATGGTACAGGCATAGACTCTAGCTATAACCAAACTGCCACTATCACCGCACAAGGTCTTAATGGGTTAGGCACTGCCGCCTATAAATTTGAGCGAGTAACTGGCGCTAGTTCAACGGCTCTGTTACAAGATTTTAGCAGCGATGCAGATATTGTTTTTACCCCTCCAACCAACTTTACAGCTGCCCCTGGAACAGTTAGAGTAACCTTCAGAGATACATACCTAGGGTCAGAGTATTTCGCTACGGCCGAGGTTACTTTTACAGGAAACAGAATCACAAGTGATGGTAGTCAAGGCATACCGGGCGCGGCAGGCGGAGATGGCGGAGATGGCGCAGATGGCAAGACACTTACTATAACTGCTACTAACATGGGACAGAAATTGCGTGCGCTTTCTACAGGTGCTGTACCTGCGGCGGAGCAGTTTGCCTCTTTTGTTAAGGTAGTAAAAGATGGTAGCAATAGTGCGTATGATGGAGGGTCTTCTCCTGCGAGCGGTACTTGGCACTGGGGAACTGTTACTGAAGTAACAAACGGCTCTAGGTTTGCTGTACAACTCGGGTCTGCTTCTTTAACGCTGACTGGTAGTTTCTACAATGCTAATACAGACCAAAATACTATAGAGTTTGACGTAGCTATTGAGGACGACCAAAATGTTGTAATCGGGGCACTACGCTACTCAATTGAAAAAATACCAGGGATTCGTGATATTGACAATCTCACGCTTTCAATACAAGGAACTCCTGTTGAAACTACTTCAGGAGGTGCTACATTTACCGAATACCAACATTCTGAGGTTACTACAGGAGGCGCTATCCTTACCTTTGGTCGTACACGAGACTGGTGTGGTGGCGGAGTATCTGTACACATTGGGCATACGGAAATGGCCAATTCAACCTCGACTTCCGCTATGAAGATAGCTGTTACTTTAGTCCCAGACGATGCTGATGGAGTAAAAAGGCTTCGTAACGGAGATCGCTTTAGAATTGAAGTAGTAGAAGATGCTAATGGTGACCCAGATGGCTCCACCCATATGGGAGATACTTATCTAGCAGGTGAGCGTATATATATTGGACCTACTCTTGACGAGTCAACGATAGACGGCTTATCGCCAACTGCAAGGGATCATAATAATTGGAGTACTATAGTAGCAGAGAAAGTCTACGGAAGTATGATCGTTGATGGAACACTTTCTGCCAACGCTGTTAACGCTAACGATGTGAGAACGAAGACACTACTGGTGGAGAGTAGTATGGTGTTAGGTACTTCAGGAACCACAGCAGGTAGCTCTAACCGAGGTAAGATCTACTCAGCAGGAAAGAGTAGTTTCTCTAGTGGTACCAATGGCTTCTTCTTAGGCTGGGAGAACAATACTGCCAAAGCTAAGTTTGCCGTCGGGGATAACAATGATTTTATTAAGTTTGATGGTACTAATCTCTCTATTAAGAATCATGGAGACTTTTCATTAAAAAGTACATCTTCTACAAACAGTTCTCGACTTGAGATAGTGAATGATGTTATTGAAATCTATAGTGGCACGGAAAGCACGCCACGAGTAAAAATAGGGAACCTCTCATAGAGGGGTTCTCAAAAATAAACCTTGACATAGAATGTCAACTTAGTTATAATTCTGTAATGGAGGAAATCATATGA
>ENA-OSIY01000537-OSIY01000537.1-marine-metagenome-genome-assembly--contig:-NODE-537-length-20986-cov-13.836769_pt1 | contig 20986 bp, 19 predicted proteins | sample MGYA00237884_ERZ534233 | MGnify/ENA primary metagenome ERZ534233 (study PRJEB26412, sample SAMN06343840) | marine metagenome | isolation source: estuarine water | place: USA: Columbia River Estuary... | reverse complement strand
CTATTAACCTCGCAATACCCCATGAAGTCAGGTGTGAACTTCAACTTGATAGACAGTTCATTGGTAAAAATGGATTTGATTTTGCCCGAAATTTTGCGGCGCCAGGGTTATCAAACATTTCTGGGTTTAAATGAACGTCGATTTTCAAATATTGATGAAAGTTATGGGTTCCAATCAGTGGTGGGTCCTAAAGCTGGCATGGCTGATTTTTTGATGTCAGGGTTGTCAGATATACCAGTCGTTAACATTTTAAGTCAGTTTGAGTTTTCTAAGTATGTGTTTCCTTATGTCCGGTCCAATCGCGCGCTAATGCACAGCTATCAGCCAGAGCACTTCATAAACGACATAAAGTTTCAGTTGAACGCTTCTTCTAGCGTTAGTCCTGTATTTAGTCTAATACATTTTACTGAACCCCATTATCCTTATTGGCCTGTCGATAAAAACAACGATGCGTTGATGAATATGACAGAGGAAAGTGGCAACTTTAGACGGTACCTGCAGGCAGTGCAGGTAGTTGATCGATCGTTTAATCAATTGATGAGCGAGCTAAACGAATCGGGCTATTTGGATAATGCTGTCGTGATTTTACTATCGGATCATGGTGAATCTTTTGAACAGGACCAATGGCGTTTTTCAGGTGCGCAAGATTCAACCCATATTGAGAGGGGGTATGGTCATGGCACCACGGTTGCAGCATTGGAGCAAAGCCACATTGTTCTAGCGATGCAGCAATACAAAGACGGCGTTTCCATTACAGAACCTAAAGTCATTAGTGATCTCGTATCCGTAGTAGATGTTTATCCAACATTGTTGTCGATAGCGGGTTACGACATACCGGCAGGAATAGATGGAGTGAATTTATTGACGATAGAAAATAGATCCGAAAATATTGGCCTAAAGGAAAAACGTACCATCCCGATTGAAACGGGATTTTATGCACCTGCGCTGATGAACGATGTTCTCAATGAATGGGAAGTTTTTATGGAGTCTTTTAATGCATTTGAAATTTCGACTGTGGGCAGAGTTGTTTTAAAACGCGAAAAAGCGCTTGAGCTGATTCCATCCAAAGAGCTTGCCGTATTTGACGGAGACAATATGCTGGTGTTCCCACGTGAGCATAAAGGGCAGTTTGCGCCTCCAATTTTATACAACACCAAGGAACTGACCTATAGATTGGCAAACAAAGAGGAAGACGGTGAAATATTAGGTGCATTTTGTGGGTTTTACTGGAACCAGTATCTGCGCACTGATGTCGATAATTGGTGTAGTGATCAGACAACACCCTAGTTTTATAGAGAGTTAATTCAGAATGTTTGAGCAAAAAGGCCTCCAACGAGGCCTTTTTGTTGTTACAAAGAAAGTGAGCAATTACCCCACAATCCGCAAACTCAAATCAATTGGCTGAATGGCCTTGGTCAATAGTCCTGATGAAATTCTGACTCTTAGACTAAAAGGGGTCACGTCCTGCAAACGGGTGAGATCAACGCCACCGGAAATTTCAATTTGGTGATTGGCCGATACGGTATCTAGCGCAATCTGGGTATCTTCTGCCGACAGTTCATCCAACATGATGTAATCCACCCGTTCAAGCGCATTGGCGGCGTGAAACTCTTCAAGGTTTTCGACTTCCACTTCGATACTGGCATTCGGGGCTATTGCTTCGCAGGCTGCAACCGCAGCTTCTATGCCACCAGCCGCTGCGATGTGGTTTTCTTTGATCAGAAACATATCGTAAAGACCTAAGCGGTGGTTGCCGCAACCGCCGACTTTGACCGCATACTTTTGCGCCAGTCGCATCCCGGGGATGGTCTTTCGGGTATCCAGTAAGTCGATATTCTTGCCATCAACCGCATGGGCATAATGGTTCGACAGGGTTGCGGTGCCCGATAGCATCTGTAGGAAATTCAGTGCGCTGCGTTCCGCCGTTAAAATCGTGCGGGCATTGCCAGACATTTCGAGCAACACGGTGCCTGCATCAAAGTGGTCACCATCGGTCAGCTTCCAGCTCAGTGACACGCTGGCATCCAATTGCGCGAACACTTCATTTACCCAGGCTTGGCCGCATAAAACGCCTGATTCTTTCGCCACGATTTGCGCTTGAACGGTTTGATTTACCGGAACCAATTGTGCCGTGATGTCACCGTCTTCTATATCTTCTTCTAGTGCGAATGCCACAGAACGTTGAAGATGGTCTAACAGGCGGTCGTGGTATGGGACATCGGAAATGTGCATGGCTAACCCTGAAAATGGTTGTTGTTGGCGCGCAGTCTACCATCGACGCCATTTCTTGGGTAGAGACTGCCAGATGGTGGTGCGAAAAACGGCAAGAGTTACTCAGGTGTGCTGTCCCTGACTTTTTAAACATGCATTTACCGAAATCGATACAGTGGGATAGCGATGAACCACCTGCCAATGCAAATTGCTGCCACAGTAGCGCAGTCAATGTATTCCCGTCATTTTACCGATAATGGCCAACCGAAAAGCCCTGTCAAAATTGAAACCCATTCAGTAATGCACAATATTGGGTTTTATCTGCGCATTTTGGTCATCAGCCATTGAAATCACCATGAAAGGAACCATAATTGTTGGTAATGAAATGCACATGCCACTAGGCAACCCCTATCGAGACTGATGCAGGATTTTTCCGACCGGTCACCACAAAAAAGGAACGTTCATGTCTGACGCTAAACATGCCAAATTGATGATTCTCGGTTCTGGCCCTGCGGGCTATACAGCGGCCGTTTATGCTGCACGTGCCAATTTAAATCCTGTGCTGATCACTGGTATGGAAATGGGTGGGCAGCTGACCACAACCACCGAAGTCGAAAATTGGCCTGGTGGCCCTGCCGATCTGCAAGGTCCAGCCTTGATGGAGCAGATGAAAGAACACGCTGAACGTTTTGAGACTGAAATTATTTTTGACCATATCCATACTGCTGAATTGACCCAGAAGCCTTATCGATTGGTTGGTGACAATGGCGTTTACACCTGTGACGCCTTGATTATCGCAACCGGTGCCAGCGCACGTTATCTCGGTTTGGAAAGCGAACAGGCATTCCGCGGTAAGGGTGTTTCTGCCTGCGCAACCTGTGATGGATTCTTCTATCGTAACAAGCCGGTTATCGTGGTCGGCGGCGGCAATACAGCAGTTGAAGAAGCCCTGTATCTGTCTAATATCGCCAGCAAGGTGACCGTGATTCACCGCCGTGACAAATTCCGCAGTGAAAAGATTTTGGCTGACCGTTTGATGGAAAAAACCCGCACTGGCAACATGGAAGTGATGTGGAATTCCACGTTAGAGGAAGTAGTCGGCGATAACATGGGTGTCACCGGAGCTAAGATCCGTTCAGTTGAAACGGGTGAGATTACCGACCTGACTGCTGACGGCGTATTTATCGCGATTGGCCACAGTCCTAATTCGGGTATCTTTGACGGACAGCTTGAAATGGAAGGTGGCTATTTGGTCGTGGGTGGTGGACGCAATGGTAATGCCACACAGACCAGCATCCCAGGTGTCTATGCGGCGGGTGATGTGACCGACCATATTTATCGTCAGGCCATTACCTCTGCAGGTACAGGCTGTATGGCGGCGTTGGACGCTGAGAAGTATTTGGATGAGCTCGCAGACGCCAAATAGTGTGTATCAGTGATTGAAAGTGTTTTGCAGCCGCTTGCTGATTCAGTAAGCGGCTTTTTTATGTCTTTAACTGTTGTGAAGGTTTAGGATCATCGGTTTTTCGCATCCCGCATCCCGCATCCCGCATCCCGCATCCCGCATCTTTCCTTTATCACTTATCTTTATTTTCTATAATCTGCTCTTATCTGCTCTTATCTGCTCTTATCTGCTCTTATCTGCTCTTATCTGCTCTTATCTGCTCTTATCTGCCTTTATCTGCTTTGACTGCCTTTTCACATGCACAGTTTCTAACACCGCCGCAGTGAGAATGATGGCGCCGCCGACCATGGTCTGCAGGTTCGGGATTTCATCTAAAACCAAAAATGCCAGCAACACTCCAAACACCGGTTGCATACAGGCGATTAGACTCACAGATTTGGCTTTTAGGTTATTGAGTGCGAACGCAAACAGACTATGGGGCGTTGCCGTAAAGCCAATACCCAAGATCACCAAGAGCCAAAAATTATTGAGCGGCCAGTCGATGTTGGCATAGTCGGTTGGGAAGGGTGCTTGATAGAAAAAGAACAGCAGCATGACCACCACCAACACCTGCACCTGCAGTGACTTAATAGCGCTGTATTGGTTAAAGCGATAGCGTTGCAACAGATTACGCAGTGCAAAGGTCAGAGCAGACAGCAGCCCCCACAACAAACCTTGAAACGCACTGTCTTGCCAATCGAAATTGGGGGACAACAAATAGACCCCAACAAACACCAACACGGTGCTGATCATATCGGTGCCATCCAATCGGCTCTTGGTAAAAAACGGCTCGAGTAATGCGGTAATAATGGGATAGGTATAGAGCGCGATCATCCCAATGGCGACACTCGATACCTGCATGGCATGAAAATAGGTAATCCAGTGGATACCCAGCAAGGCACCGATGACCAATCCCCAGCCATAGTCTGCGCGAGAGGCCAAAAATAATGACCGCTCCTGATAGATCACAATGGCAGCCAACACGATCCACGCAATCCACGACCGGTGAAAAGTGATGTCTAAGGCAGACAGGCTGATTGATTTTGAAAAGAGTCCGTTACCCGCCAGTAACAAAATGCTGGCATAGGTGGCGAGTAATGCCTTCCAATGGTTGTTTGCCGAATTCACACCGTTTCCTTGTTGGGTTATGCGCCACAGAGGCAGCATGATGAGCGAATGCACCTCGATTGTTGATTGCCTCGCTTTGGTCGTCTTGGCTGGCCGCAATGAGTGTATCTGATCGCACTGTGTCGGTGCTACCAGCAATCGCCCATGAGAATCAAATAGGCGAATGTTATCGCATTCTGTGATTTGGAAAGGCAAAATAAAGGCTGGCTTGGTCACTCACTCCCCAAAACTAGGAATCTTAAGTGCCTGATACTGTAGCGAATAATAGCCGTTTGGCAGTTTTTCCATTGAATACCGTGTTGTTGCCGGGCTGTGTGCTGCCGCTTCGCATTTTTGAGTCTCGGTATTTGGATATGGTGAGTGCCTCGCTGCGTGATGGCAAACCCTTTGTGATTGTGCAGGCCAGAGCGGATGGTAGCGGTGATCAGGATGTTGCAGACAGTGGTGATATCGCCAGCAGCCTGCATTTTTTCAATACCGGTTGTGAGGCCGAAGTCGTTGATTTTGACCGCGCCGATGACGGTGTGTTGTCGATTCTGGTGCGCGGCCGATCGCGTGTGCAGTTGTCAGAGTCTCGTCAACAATCAAACGGCTTGTGGACGGCGAGCGCCGATCCCCTGCCAGAATGGGGTGCGCTACCCGACGATACCGTGCCGAGCTTGCGCGATTTACTCAATCAATTGTTGCAGCATGACCAAACCAAACGGCTACTGGATTGGATATCGCTAGACGACCAAGAAGCGGTAATGAACCATTTGGTGATGTTGTTACCACTGTCCAAGACACTCAAACAAGCGTTACTCGAAGCAGACGATTTGGCCATTCGTTGGCAAGGCATTGAAGATGCCATTGATCGACTGGAAGCGCAGGGTGCCGCTAGTTAGGGAGCCTGCACCCACACATAGGAAGCCGTGGTCAGCAGCAGTAAAAACGCGACCGGCCAATGCTTTCGGTGTAATTTGATGTATTGGATTCGAACAAAGCTATAGGCGATACGCAGTAACGCATTGCAGCTGACCCCCAAATAAAGCCCCAACACCAAGGATGTCAACGTGGCAAAGCCCAATGCCATGGTGGCGATCATTTGGCTGATAACCACCAAAGAAGCCCCCAAATAAATCATCCAGCGTTGCGTTGGTTTCACGCCTTCACAAATCAAAGCGGCGGTCGCGCCTAAAATCAAACTGAACTGCGCTGTACCAATCGACACGTGATACCAAGCGGGTGCGATATCCAGGTCGATGCGCTGGCGCAATAGATACTCACCCAGTCCATAGAATCCTACGAAGGCCACGGCCGCAGTGGTGGCCAACAATAAAACCGCGTCGCGTCTGCCGAGCAATGCCAAAAACAACAGGGTTATCAGTAATTGAAATGCGATGAGGCTTTCGTGCCCCAATGACCACACAGCCCACGCCCACCAAGCGGCGTTGTCGGTGAGTAAATGTCCAAATCCCAACATAATGGCATTATCTAGCGGGAATGGTTGGGGTACCCAGAAAAAGAGCAATACCACGGCCAGCACCAACACACTGCTGGCTAGGGGCAGTTCGTCCATGTGCAGGCGGGTGACCCATTGGTTGGCGTTGGTGCGTCGGCTTTGCATCCAATAATTGCCTACGATTAGGACGAGTACGACCAATAGGGCAACCAGACTAAAAATGCGCAATGGCGGCCAGTGACTCACGGTCAAAATCACATCATCAACGGCCAAGCCTGCCAAGTACCCGGGCACAATATAGGCTGGCGCCCACACCAGCACTGCGATGAGGTCGTATAATACAAAGCGTTTGGGTGAAAATCCCAGTGACCCAGCGACAAAGGCGACAAAGGGTCTTACTGGGCCAATAAATCGGCCAATCATAATGCTGAGCGGACCCCATTTTTCAAAGAACAGGGCGCTGTTATTCAGCCAGCTGTGGTGCTTCACAAAAAAGGGAGTGTGATGAATCCTATGGCGCAGTCGATAGCCCCAATAAAAACTCAACAGGCTAGACGAAGCAGTGGCCACCGCCGTCGTCACTAGCAGCGGTGCCAATCCCATAGTTTGCGTGCTACTGGCCCAGGCTGCGATACCAAATAGCGCTACAACGCCGGGCACCAACGCGCCCAAAAAAGCAAAGGTTTCTATGAAGGTGACAGCAAAAACCATCCAGAGCAATGTGTCTGGATGTTGGCCAATCCAAGCAATAAATGCATCCATATCCTGTCCCAGCCTTCCCCTGAAAAATGGTGTCCTATGTCGTCACTATGTCGTCACTATCTCGTCACTGCCGACGGGCAACGTGCAACCTAACGCCCAACTCATTATACTGGAACTCTCAGTAGGCGGCAGTGATTGTCAGTCGTTCATGCTGAAGATTCGTATTGAGTATATGAGATAACAAGGGAATACACCCCTTTATGTGCCCTCATGTAACGGACAACCCCATAAAATTGAGGCAAGACGGTGGATATTCGGAATTACGTGGAACAACTAGGTGAGCAGGCGCGTGTGGCCAGTATGAGCCTTGCCATGGCCTCGACTGATCAAAAAAATCTGGCGTTGACGAAAACGGCAGAGGCACTGGTCGTGCATAAGTCTGCGCTCCTTGAAGCAAATGAACGTGACATCGAGGAGGGCGCAGCGGCAGGGCTGTCTCCAGCCATGTTAGACCGACTTAGGCTCACTGACGCGCGTTTAGACGCCATGATCGAAGGCTTACACCAGGTGGCAGCATTGCCCGATCCTATCGGTGCTGTATCCGATATGCACATTCGGCCATCAGGAATCCAACTCGGTAAAATGCGCGTGCCCTTGGGCGTGGTGGCCATGATTTACGAATCACGTCCTAACGTGACCATAGAAGCAGCCAGTTTAAGTTTGAAGTCAGGCAATGCGGTTATCTTGCGTGGAGGCAGTGAAGCACTTCATTCTAATCAGGCGCTGGCAGCCTGTGTGACTGCCGGATTAGAAGCGGCCAATTTGCCTGTGCATGCGGTGCAAGTGGTCGACACCAAAGATCGGTCAGTAGTCGATGAATTGGTGGTGCTCACCCGTTACATCGATGTCATCATCCCACGGGGTGGAAAAGGCCTGATTGAACGCATTTCGGGTATCGCGCGGGTGCCTGTGATTAAGCATTTGGATGGCATTTGCCATACCTATGTCGATGAAACAGCAGATTTGATTGCGGCTTTGCCCATTGTGGTGAATGCCAAGACCCACCGGTATGGTGTGTGTAACGCAATGGAAACCCTGTTGGTGTCAAAAGCCGTCGCCGATGAGTTTTTACCTCAGGTACAGGATGTCTTGGGGAAAATGCAGGTAGAATTACGTGGTTGTGAGAAGACCCAACAGATCATTTCCTGTGTGCCGGCCACCCAAGACGATTGGTCGACTGAATATTTGGCGCCCATTCTTGCCATAAGGGTAGTCGCTGACATGGAAGAAGCCATTGCCCATATCAACCACTATGGCTCCCACCATACGGATGTTATTTTGACTCAGCACCATGGGCGTGCCATGCACTTTTTGCGCGCGGTAGATTCGAGTTCGGTCATGATTAACGCCTCGAGCCGTTTTGCTGATGGCTTTGAATATGGTTTGGGTGCTGAAATCGGCATTTCTACCGACAAGCTTCATGCCCGTGGTCCAGTTGGTTTGGAAGGTCTGACATCGCAGAAATACATTGTGTTTGGCGACGGTCAGATTCGCTCATGAGAGTCGTCTATGGCGGCACCTTCGATCCCGTTCATGTTGGGCATCTTGCCGTAGCTGAACATCTGGTGCCGGCATTAAACCCATCCGTGTTCTTATATTTGCCGTGCTGTGTACCGGTCCACAAAGCCGAACCCACCACAGGTACCCACCACCGCTTGACCATGTTAGCCATTGGTATCCAAGCCTTGCCCGATACCGTTAAAGCACGCTGTGCCATCGATGATCGCGAAGCGCATTCTGGGGTAGGGCATTACACGGTAGATACCCTTACTGCCATGCGTGCGGAAGGGCCCGAGCAGGAATCTTTGGTATTTGTCATGGGTGGCGATTCATTGCACCAATTGGCAAGCTGGCACCGATGGACTGAATTGACCGATTTGGCGCATTTGGTAGTGGTAGGCCGTCCGGGGTTTTCCCTAACCGAGGTGCCTGATTCGGTGCAGCGGTTTTTATCACCGGCGATGACAGATGACTGGTCATCACTGGCCCGCAGCGCCCATGGTAAGGTCATGTTGCTGCCCGAGTTTGATGTCCCGATTTCCAGTACGTTGCTTAGACATGACGTTAAATCTCATAATAATTGGCTTGTACCCGCTGTTTATGACTACATTTTGGCTCAGCACCTATATAATAGCGGCCTTTAAAAACTTGAATACAGGTAAACCATGTCAGTAGAGACACTCAAAGCCATCGTGATTGATGCACTTGAAGATATTAAAGCACAAGAAATTCTTGAAATTGACGTCCATGACAAGACTTCTATCGCTGATTACATGATCATTGCAAGCGGTACATCTAGCCGTCACTTGCAGGCATTGGTCGAAAATGTGAGCGTTAAAGCCAAAGAAAAGGGCTTTGAACCACTGGGCAAAGAAGGTGATTCTGGCTCTGAATGGGTCTTGATCGACTTTGGTGATATCGTGGTTCACGTCATGACACCAGCGACACGTGCCTATTATGACCTAGAACGTTTGTGGGAAGGCCCAAGACCGAGTTCTACCGACGCGTTATGAAAATCCGTGTTTTGGCAGTAGGCACGAAGATGCCACATTGGGTTTATGACGGTGTGGCAGAATACGTTAAGCGCTTGCCAAAAGATTTTTCGCTTGAATTTGTTGAGCTACCCGCGGGTCAGCGCACCAAAAACAGCGATTTAAAACGCATCATGAAAACCGAAGGTCAGGCTATTTTGGCTGCAGTAAAATCCAATGAACGGTTGTTTACCTTGGATTTAGCGGGCAAAGATTGGAGCACTGAGCAACTGGCCGAGCAAGCTGAAAAATGGCGCCACGAAGGCACTGATATTGCGCTGGCTATTGGCGGGCCTGATGGACTGGATCCAGAGGTATTGTCGCAGGCAGTGGGCAGTTGGTGTTTGTCTCGATTGACCTTGCCTCACCCCTTGGTACGCATCCTAGTGGCAGAGCAGTTATATCGTGCTTGGACCGTATTGAATAACCACCCCTATCACAAATAGTCAGGAGCGGAAGATTGGCTGAAACGCAAAGCATAAAAGACCGTGCTGGCGAGAAAAGTCTTTTCTTTGGCCGCATGTTGTTTGCTGTTTTTGTCATTTTCTTACTCGTGGGCGCATTGCTTGCGCGCATGTTTTACCTGCAAATCGTTCAGCATGATGTCTATGCCACCCTGTCGACTGAAAATCGTGTTCAAGTAGAGCCCCTAAATCCCACGCGTGGTCTGATCTACGATCGCAATGGGGTGCTACTGGCAGAAAACGTGCCGAGCCATAACCTGCAATTGGTGCTAGAGCGGGTTAAAAATCTCGATGACACCCTCGCGACCATTCGCGCGATATTGCCGATATCTGATTATGAAGAAGACCGCTTTCGTACCCGTATTGAGCGCAAACGACGGCCATACGAGCCGGTGGTGTTAAAAGAGAACCTGTCTGAAGAAGAAATATCACGCGTGGCCGTCAATCGTTTCTTTTTAACCGGTGTCGAGATTAATGCCACGTTATCGCGCAGTTACCCCTTTGGTTCCAGTTTTGCCCATGTGGTCGGTTACGTTGGAAAAATTAACGAAACTGAAATGAAGGCCAATGATCCCACCCAATATGCAGGTACTTACCACATCGGTAAAACCGGCGTAGAAAAGACCTACGAACGCGACTTGCTTGGGACACCCGGTAGCCAGCTCATTGAAACCAATGCGCAGGGCCGTGTGCTGAGGGTGCTTGAAAAGAACATGCCGACACCGGGTATAGACCTTACGCTGTACCTAGACTCTGAATTGCAGCTGTTGGCTGAAAGCCTGATGACAGACACCCGTGGAGCAGTTGTTGCCATGGACCCCAAAACGGGTGGTATTTTGGCCATGGTCTCGACACCCGGCTTTGACCCCAATGCCTTTGTCACGGGTATCAGCAACGATGATTATGCGGTGTTGCGTGACTCACGGGACGTGCCATTTTTGAACCGCGCAACCCGTGGACTATACCCACCAGCATCCACGATCAAGCCATTTTTGGCATTGGGTGCCCTTGCCGCGAAGGCAACCACCTGGAACTATAAGGTTCCTGATCCAGGCTTCTATATTTTACCCACTGACGAAACAATTAAGAAACGCGACTGGAAAGAGGGTGGTCATGCCAACTTCGTCGACCTGATGGACGCCATTATTGAGTCCTGTGATACCTATTTTTATGATTTGGCTTTTCGCATGAAATTAGAGGCCATGCACGATTCCTTAGAGAAATTTGGTTTCGGTATGAATACCACGCTTGATGTTGGCAACATGCGCACGGGTATTAACCCATCGCGTGACTGGAAGAAAGCCCGCCACGGCTTTTCCTGGTTCGCAGGGGATTCGGTCAACCTCGGCATTGGACAGGGCTATATCTTGGTTAACCCAGTCCAAATGGCTGTGGCGACCACCACCTTGGTTAATAATGGTGAGTGGATCGTACCCAAGTTGGTTGATACAGCTAGTGCGCCGATACGGTCAGCGTTAAACGACAATATTCCAGAGTCGTTGAAGTTACCCAAAAGTGACTGGGATAAAATGAAACGTGCCATGCGGGATGTGCTGCACTCTTCTAAGGGTACGGCACGTGGTACCGGTTATGGATCGAAGTTTTTAATGGCGGGTAAAACGGGTACCGCACAAACATTCTCTTTGGGTGCGGACGAAGTGTATGAAGCCGCGGACATCGACGAACGCTTGCGCGACCATGGTTGGTTTACAGGATTTGCACCCTACGAAGATCCATCCATCGTGGTGACCGTCTTTATGGAAAATGGTGAGCACGGTAGTGCCATGGCGCCGATTGCGCGTCAGATGTTTGAAAGCTGGATTCTGAGAGGAGACAAACGCTAATGCCACAAGAGTTTGTAAGATCCCTCAATGATTTGGATTTCTCCAAACGCACGCCATTGAGTTATCGGCTGCACATTGATGTGCCTTTGTTACTGCTGATTGCGATTCTATGTTTGGCAGGCTTGGTGATTTTATTCAGTGCGTCTGGCGGCAATGAAGCCATGGTCGAGCGACAAGCCATACACATGGGTGTCGGATTTGTGGTGATGGTAGTGGTGGCACAGTTTGACCCGCGCTTTTATACCCATTGGGGTTTTCTGGCTTACATTGCCGGCGTGGGTATGCTGATTGCGGTATTGTTTATGGGTACTGAGGGCAAGGGTGCTACGCGCTGGCTCGACCTCCCTGGACTCCCCGCATTTCAGCCATCAGAGATTCTGAAGCTGGCGGTACCCATCATGCTGTCATGGTATTTAACCCGTTATCACTTGCCACCACGGTTTAAGCACATTGCTATTTCCTTTGTTTTTCTGGCGATTCCCTTTGTATTGATCCTCAAACAGCCCGATTTGGGTACCTCATTGCTGATTGCGATCTCCGGTATTTTCGTCATCTTTTTGGCTGGCATGAGTTGGGCTTTGATCTTGGGTTTGGTTGCATTGGTCTTAATGTTAGCGCCAGCGCTGTGGATATTTGTGATGCGCGAGTACCAAAAGCAACGCGTATTAACCTTCTTAAATCCAGAAAGTGATCGGTTTGGCTCGGGTTGGAATATCATCCAATCCAAGACGGCGATTGGCTCTGGTGGGCTTGAAGGCAAAGGCTATATGTTGGGTACGCAGGCGCAATTGGATTTTCTGCCAGAGAGCCATACCGATTTCATTGTCGCAGTATTGGCAGAAGAAATGGGGTATATTGGGGTCGTAGTGCTGATCGTTTTGTACTTGGCCATTACTAGTAGAGGGTTAATGATTGCTGCCCGCGCGCGCGAAAGCTTTGGGCGATTGCTGGCCGGCAGCCTGATTTTGACCTTCTTTATTTATGTATTCGTCAACATCGGTATGGTCAGTGGCATACTGCCCGTAGTGGGTGTACCGCTGCCGTTGGTGAGTTATGGCGGCACGTCAATCGTGACCTTGATGGCCGGATTCGGTCTGTTAATGTCGATTTCAACACACCGTAAATTATAGCGGTCGTGACGCAATTATTTCAGCGGCGAGGTCAGCAAACGCCGCAGTAAAAACACAGGGACCCATGCCAATATGATGAATAGGGTAGTGATCATAGCCATACTGTTGATAAGCAGCCTGCCTGCGTTTGCAGAACGTTTTAGCCAACAACAAGATGTTCAAGACTATATTCAGGGTTTGGTAGCAGAACATGGCTTTTCTGAAAAGGAGCTGGTGCAGTGGTTCGATCAGGTGACCTACCAAGAAAGCATCATTAAGGCGTTAAGCCGTCCTGCTGAGAAAACCAAAACCTTTAAAAGTTACAAACCCATGTTTGTATCGGCCGACACCATTAAAAAAGGACGTGCCTATTACGACCTGCATCGTGTCGCCTTTGAGCGCGCTGAAATGGTATATGGCATTCCTGCTGAAATTATCCTGGCTATCATCGCCATTGAATCTCGTTTTGGTGGCAACACTGGCAGCTACAAAGTGTTCGATGCATTGGCCACTATTGGTTTTTTCTATCCCAGTCGCGCAACCTACTTCAAAAAAGAATTAACCGAATATCTGTTATTTGCCAAAAATCAAAATATTGATCCATTCTCTGTCAAAGGATCTTACGCGGGTGCTATGGGGCTGGTGCAGTTCATGCCGTCATCTATCCGAGCCTATGCAGTCGATTTCGACTACGACGGGCATATTGACCTGTGGGATAACCCGGTGGATGCCATCGGTAGTGTGGCCAATTATTTCAAACGCCATCGTTGGCAAGACGGCCGCCCGGTGGCGATACGCGCTGCGGTAATGGGCGATGATATTGATCAGGCTTTGGCACCCAAGTTAGCCTTGTCAACGACCGTTGCCGAGACCAAAGCCTTCGGATGGGTTCCAACCGAATCGATGGTCGATGATGAGCCGGTTTTGCCCTTTAAGATTGAAACCGACAGCGGCTTTCAGTATTGGTACGGTATGAATAATTTTTATGTCATTACCCGTTATAACCACAGCCTGTTGTATGCGATGACCGTGAACCATTTGAGTCAAAGCTTTGAACAGGTCATCAATGAATGAATGACGAATCATTTATGCGCCTAGCCTTAGCGCAGGCCGCGTTGGCAGACGCTATTGATGAGGTGCCGATAGGCGCTGTTTTGGTGCACGAGGGGCAGGTGATCGGACAGGGTTTTAATCAACCCATCCAGCAACATGACCCTACTGCGCACGCTGAAATCCAATGTTTACGCGCAGCAGGTCTCTCTCAACAAAACTACCGATTACCACATACGACGCTCTATGTGACGGTAGAGCCCTGTGCCATGTGTTTTGGTGCCTTGGTTCACGCGCGTGTGGCACGGTTGGTCTATGGCGCCGCAGAGCCTAAAGCTGGTGTGATTGAGAGTGCGGCGAAGCTATCGGAAGCCACGTTTTTTAACCACCAGATGACAGTTGAAAAAGGCGTGCTGGCAGCAGAATGCCGCGACCTGATACAGCGCTTTTTTAAGCGCCGCCGTGCTGCACACAAACAGCAGAAAACTGCATTAAAACAGTCTTCTCAATCTTCATTAGGGTAAACTGAGCCCCGCGCTGTTCCTACTATCTGATCGGAGAAATTCTTTGTGCCAATGATTCGTATGAGTGTCCTGTATTGGTCCTACTTTGCCATTTTCGGGGTGCTGTTCCCTTATGCTGGCCGCTATTTCCATGCCTATGGTTTCAATTTCGAACAAATTGGGTGGATCATGGCTTGTGTGACAGGAGCCAATTTGTTTGCGCCCTTTATTATTGCTCGGCTCAGTGACATTACGGGACAACGGGTTATTTTGGCGAGAATATCCATCGTCTGTTTGTTGTTTGCGTTATTTCTATTGAAGCCGACCATGGGCATTGGCTACGTTATGATGATGGCGTTGTTAATTGGCATGGCGCTGAGCATGGCGTTACCACAGTTTGAGGCCATCGCCATGCAGGTGTTGGGCGAAGATAAGCACAAGTATGGGCTTATCCGTATGTGGGGTACGTTGGGCTTTTTGTCTACCGTATGGATTACCGGGGCCGTGTTAGCGCAATTTGGCGTGGACTGGTTTCGCTATGGGTTGATGGCACTGGTGGCCTTCTTGTTGGTCATTACGTTTTGGATACCGAAGTTAGCCGTTGTCGAAGACACCGTCGTGCATGCCAAAACCAGTGGCCTCGAACGCCTCAAGATTCCGGTCATTGTTTTGGTGTTTGTGGTCATGTTGCTTAACCAAGCGGCTTTGGCTCCCTATAACATATTCGCCGATCTATATTGGCAGCAGTGGGGATTTAGCTCTGGAACCATTGGCACTTTGTTGGCGTTGGCAGCCATTGCTGAAGCGGCTTTGATGGCGGTTATTCCGATTCTGTTAAAGCGGGGTGGCTATTACCCGTTAGTGGTTATTTCATTGATTTTGGCGATTAGCCGTTGGCTGATTATGGCCTTGGTGCCTGACAATATGGCGCTGTTGGTGATCGCACAGGTGATTCACGCATTTTCGTTTGGAGCCATGCACGGTACCGCCATTTATCTGGTGGCCCATCTGTTTGCCAAGCGGCATCAGGGTATGGGTCAGAGCCTCTATGTCAGCATTGTGGCCGGTGGTGGTCTTATTTTGGGTAACCTGGTATCAGGTTATTTATGGGACGATGGTTCTGGTGCCAAAGGGGTGTTTTTGCTCGCAGCAACCTCATGCACCTTGTCGCTTATTTTGGTGGTCCTGTTTCTTAAGCCACAACAGCTTAAGTCACATTTTTTATCTTAAGCGATCGATACAAGGCTTGATAAGCCTTGGCAGGCGCCGCCCAAGAATAGTCTTGCGACATGGCATTTTGTTGTAATGTCGCATAGATGTCAGGTTGCAAATACCACAGGCTTATTGCTTGTTCAACGGCCGCTTGGCACGCATAGTTGTTGGCTTCATTAAAGCTAAAGCCGGTTGCTATGGCTTGATTGGCGTGATCATCTGCCAACCCCACCACCGTGTTTTTCAATCCCCCAACACTGCGAACAATCGGCAAGGTGCCGTATTTCAGACTGTATATCTGGTTGAGGCCACAGGGCTCGAACAGCGACGGCATTAAGAAAAAATCTGAACCTGCTTCGATCTCATGTGCCAAGGCATCACTGTAACCGCGATGAAAACGGATGCGGTCAGGATGCAAAGTTTGTAAACCGATAAGCTGGTTAGCGATAACCGGATCGCCGTCGCCTAAGATAACCACTTGAAACGGCATGTCTTGTGACGCCAGAAGGCGTTCTAAAGTCGGTATTAAATAGTAGAAACCTTTCTGATCGGTTAAACGGCTTACTATGCCACATACGGGTACCCCAGCTTTATGCGGGAGTCCCATGGCCTTTTGCAGGGCTTTTTTACAGTGCTTCTTGCCTGACAAAGCGGACTTCTTAAACTGCTTGGAGATCAGCGGATCTGTTTCTGGGTCCCAGTGGCCATAGTCGCAGCCATTCAATATCCCGACAAAGTCCTTTTCTCTGGCTTGATAGGCTTGCCACAAACCGTGGCTGGTCTCGGGATTGAGCAATTCATCGCGATAGCCGGGGCTGACGGCATTGATACCATCGGCAAAGGCAACACCACCCTTGAGCAGATTGACCATGTGGTGGTCTTCAAAACGGCTAGGGATATAGTCAGATTCTGCGATACCCAGCGTGATGCGGTCAGGGTTGGGTATTCTGCCTTGAAAGAAACCGTTGTGGAGGGTGAGCAGTGATCGGGTCTTTTTGAAACCGGTGTGTCCTGCAAAATGGCGTTTGAGATAATAGGGCAGAATGGCGGTTTGCCAATCATTACAATGCACAACATCGGGAAACCATTGCAGGCTCTCGCACAATGTTAGCGCAGCTTTACTTAATAATCCGTAGCGTAAGCCATTGTCTTCAAAGGCCGAATAGCCATCGTCATAAATACCACGGCGGTCATATAGCCGGTCGTGTTCAATGAGATAAACAGGGACACCTGAGACTTCAGTGTGACGAACAGCCACACCAAGGTGGCAGTTCGCACCGAGGCTAACAGTGATGTTGGGTAACAGCACATCAGGCGTCTGTTTAATTTGTTGTTTGTAGTAGGGGATAACCACCCGAATGTCGACACCAGAGGCTTTCAGGGCAGCAGACAGTCCACGAACGACATCTGCCAAGCCACCGGTCTTGACCAGCCCCTCCATCTCGGAGGCAACCACTAAAATTTTCATCAATCAAATCCGATTCGCGCTTGTTTAGGAATGACCACAATGCCACCTTCAGAGACATGGAAGCGCCGTTTGTCTTCTAACACATCTTCGCCAATGATAGTGCCCGGTGCGATCACTGCACCGTGATCGATAATGGCACGTCTTATCCGGCAGCCCCTGCCAATGCTGCAGTCGCCCATCAGGTAACTGCTGTCGATATACGAATGGCTGTGTACATGGGTGTTGTAGCCCAGAACAGAATTATAGACGATCGAGCCGCTGATAATGCAACCAGAAGAGACCATTGATCGGATCGCTTGACCCGTGCGGTTCATGTCATCGTGAACGAATTTCGCCGGTGGTGCTGGCGGATGGTAACTTCTCAACGGCCAGTGCTTGTTGTATAGATCAAAAGGCGGCGTGACAGAAATAAGATCCATATTGGCTTCATAAAAGCTGTCGATGGTGCCCACGTCGCGCCAGTAGCCACGCGAATTTTCTGGCTCATCGCGAATGATGTTGGTTGAAAAATCATAAACGTACACCACACCCTGCTTGACGAGATCTGGAATAATGTCATGTCCAAAATCATGCTGAGACTTTGGATTCAAGGCATCTTCTTTGAGGCTAGCCACCAGAGTTTTGGCATCAAACACATAGTTGCCCATTGAGGCGAGTACATAGTCAGGGTTGCCTGGAATGGTCTTAGGATTCGACTTGGGTTTTTCCTCAAAGCCAATCATTTTACCGGATGCATCGACTTCGATGACCCCAAATTGGTTCGACTGAGACACGTGTACGGGAATGGCCGCCATGGTCAGCATCGCACCATTGTCGCGGTGAAATTCGATCATTTGGCGAATATCCATTTTATAAATATGGTCGCCGCCGAACACGCAAACCAACTGTGGGTCTAAGTCTTCAATAAGATTCACGTTTTGAAAGATGGCGTCTGCTGTGCCTTGGTACCAATGGTTGCCGGTTTGCATTTGGGCTGGCATTGGATCAATAAAGCGGTTGGTTAAACCGGTCACTTGCCATGAACGGCTCAAGTGCTTCATTAACGACTGAGATTTGAACTGGGTGAGAACAAAGATTTCCAACAAATCAGAGTTGACGAAGTTGTTGAGCACGAAGTCGACAATGCGATAATTGCCGCCAAAGGGCACTGCAGGTTTTGCTCGTACTTTGGTTAGCGGTGAGAGCCTTGTGCCCTGTCCGCCTGCCAGAATCATTGTTAAAATACCAGACACTCGACACGCTCCTTAACTATCCGTGATTCAGAAAACAGGCCATCGTTTTGCCCTTGTGTGCCAACATGCAAGCAAGAACATTGCTACCGCTATTATTGCTTGCAAATGTGTCCTGCGTCCACGCTTTGATGCAAGGGGCGACCAATTTTGCGTTTATTTAGCTGCCAAAAATAGAAACTCGAGCAGGGCTTTCTGTGCATGTAGCCTGTTGCCTGCCTGATCAAATACCACAGAACGGGGGTCGTCGAGCATATCATGGCTTACTTCTTCACCCCGGTGTGCAGGCAGGCAATGCATAAACAAGGCATCGCTAGCTGCGAGGTCCATCAAAGCGGGGCTGACTTGGTAGCCAGAAAAAGCGGCTTCACGCTGTTTTTGTTCATCTTCCTGACCCATAGAGGCCCACACGTCTGTCGACACCAAATGTGCGCCATTAATGGCTTCCTTGGGATCCCTGAATAGGGTGATGCGATCACCTGCACGTTGCACGATGGCAGGGTCAGGGTCAAAGCCTTCGGGGCACGCAATGTGTAGGTTGAAATCAGCTAAAATGGCCGCGTTGATGTAGGAATGGCACATATTATTGCCGTCACCAATCCACACGACCGTTTTACCTTGAATGCTGCCACGGTGCTCGCGGTAGGTTTGTAAGTCGGCCAGTAGTTGGCATGGGTGAAACTGATCAGTCAGGGCATTGATCACCGGCACGGTGGCGTACTTGGCAAACAATTCGATATTCGATTGGTCATAGGTTCTGATCATCACGCCATCGACCATTTTTGACATCACACGTGCACTGTCTTCAAGTGGTTCACCCCGTCCAAATTGCGTGTCCCGCGGCGACATAAAAATCGCGTGGCCGCCCAACTGCACCATGCCTGTTTCAAATGACACACGTGTGCGGGTCGAGGACTTTTCAAAGATCATGCCCAACACATAGTTTTTGAATGGCTCATATACTTCCCGGCGCAGTTGCTTGCCTTTTATTTCAATAGCACGATCTAGCATGCGGTCTAATTCTTGGGGTGAAAGGTCCATGAGACTTAAAAAATGTCGGGTGGTCACGAAAATATTCCTTGTAGACGGTGGCGGAGTGCCGGTCGAAAATACATTGAACGATTATCGGTTACTAATAAATGCCGAAATCATGCAAAACAATGACTAAACAAAAGGTATACCTTCCACGCTGTTATTTTGCAAGCCAACTTCTGTCCAATATCCCCATTTTTGGGGCGTTAGCGGCCATAAAGTGGACTGTAAAAGATAGGTCTGGCCTGCGATCAATGGGGGCTGCTTGCGACAGGTAAACAACCCGATGCAGGACAAATCACGGAAGCCTTTGTATCGATGATGCAAATTCATTATGAAACCATTAGAATAACCGCCTGAAATCATCTGCCACTTATAGGAAATCTCATGTCAGATACCGTTGAAACGATCAAGCAGCAAATTGCTGAAAATAGCATTCTGCTTTATATGAAAGGATCACCCAATCAGCCGATGTGTGGATTCTCTGCAAAGACCGTCCAACACCTGATGGCTTGTGGAAAGCGTTTTGCTTATGTTGATATTTTGCAGAACCCTGATATCCGTGCTGAATTACCTGGCTATGCCAATTGGCCTACTTTTCCGCAACTCTGGGTTGAAGGCGAATTGGTCGGTGGATGTGACATCATCACTGAAATGGCTGAATCAGGCGAATTGAAGACTCTCATCGACACAGTTCCTGAATCTGAGTAGTTTTTGGTCACTGTTTAAACACCGCGTCACCCCTGTGGCGCGCGTATCCTCTCTAATGTCTGCTACATCCCTATAGAGTCACAATCCGGTCCCCTCTATGTCTGCATAGCACTGCCTTATGCTTAAGCCTGTAGACCAAAGAAAAATACTGCCTCATACCTATTGGGTGCAGCGGTAGAATCTTTACATCGATAGGCTGTTAATTCCGTCTGACACCGACTATTTTTCTTGGGCAATAGAAAAGAAAAGGGGGGTCTATGAGTGTGCTATTAGGCCAGTTAACCGATACGACTCAGGGATTATTTGAAGCATTACAGCATTCAGAAACCTGGCTTGTCCTGTCAAATAAACATCGCTCTATGGACGAATATGGGCATTGTTTGGCGCAATTATATGGTGCCCAACATTTGCGAGACATCGCGTTGCACCAGTATGGAAATTGGCCATCGACCCACCTGCCCACAGCCAGACAGCTGCCAGCCTTAGAGCGAGATCTGTGCTTGTTAGGCATTCCAGTCAAACCGCTCAGTGAACAGCCATTAGTCACAGCACAATCGATAACGCAGTTATGTAGTAGTTACGAAGGGTTTGTCGCCGCCTTTTATGTCGATGAGCAATTACGGCTCATACATGACAGCGTGGCGCAGGGGGTCCCCCAACATTGGCCGAGGCACTATTTGACGGGTGCCGCCATGCGGTATCGTTGGCCTCAGGCACGAGATTTTATTGCCCATAAAATTCACGGTGGTCTGGATGCTATTGAAGTGTCTTGGTTGGCACAGGAGCATTTGGTGCGGTTGCTGGAAACGGTCAGTGATTACCGGTTACATGGGGAGAGCGCTCAGGG
>ENA-OSIY01000536-OSIY01000536.1-marine-metagenome-genome-assembly--contig:-NODE-536-length-21002-cov-8.987718_pt1 | contig 21002 bp, 15 predicted proteins | sample MGYA00237884_ERZ534233 | MGnify/ENA primary metagenome ERZ534233 (study PRJEB26412, sample SAMN06343840) | marine metagenome | isolation source: estuarine water | place: USA: Columbia River Estuary... | reverse complement strand
GGTGGTTTGAGCGGTGACCGTAATATGGTTATTAGAGGTAATGCTACTGTTGAATCGTATGGTGATTTTAGAGCACCAATATTTTATGATTCAGATAATACATCTTTTTATGGTAATTTTGCATCAACTTCTATTTTTAATAAATTACAACTTTATAGTGGCACTGCTAGTGGAGCAACTTCTTACGATGGTAATTCATTATTACAAATTGAATCATCTGGAAATCAATATATAGAATTTAGAACAACAAGTGCTTCTTCTGGATTTATGCAAGGTTTGTTGTTTACTGATAATGGTAGAAATGGATTTATTGGATTTAAAGAATACACTGGAGCTGTGGCAAACACATTCGGTGAATCAATGCACTTTTCAATAACAGACTATTCATCATCTGATGCTGGTAGTGGTTTTTGGTGGGGTACATCATCAAATAATTTAAATGGCGTTACATCTCCGTTAATGTTTTTAAGAAGTAACGGTCTTTTAGGAATCGGAACTTATGACTTTTCATATACTGCATCTGATAATAGTGCAGCTGCCGGTTCTATAACAAATAATAGAGTATTTGTAAATGGTTCTATTCAATTACTTGGTAATAATGATGCTATTGTATTTGGTAGAGGTACATCAACATTCCTTAAAGATGAAGAATTAGGATTTGGCTGGGGTGGTGGTTGGTACATGATTGATGGTACATGGATTCGTTCTAGAGGTTCTAAGAATGTTTATGTTGATGCCTATGTTAGAGCACAAGGTTCATTTAGAGTGGGTTCTGAATATTCAATATGGGCACCTTATGGTACATATAGTGCTTATATGACCCGAATGGCTTATATGTCATTTGATTGGAACGCATCTTATGATTCATATTCTAATCACGGTATAGCATCAACTGATTTAAATGGTAGTTTTAGTGATTCAATGAGTATTAACTCATTCAATGATATTATCTTAAGAGTAGATTCAAACGATAACAATAATAATTCGTATGTTCGCTTTATGGATAATACCACTGGAAATAACCAATTCGCATATATTGGTAGAGAAAGTGGTTCTCCGATTGCATATTTTGCTGGGTCTGTTTATGGTAGTGTATTCTATGATTCTAATGATAGTGGATATTATATAGACCCTAACTCAACAGGAATGACCGCCCTAAGAATGAGAGGTGGTGCATTATTTGGACCAAATAACACATGGGGAGCATATCTTTTAGTTGGTGGTGATGGTAGAAACGGATATATTGATAGTGCATTCGCATCAGTAGCAGCAACTAATGGTAACTTACACTTAGATGCTGGTAGTGGATACGCTACTTACATAAACCATTATGATGGTAGTGTAATATACTTTGGTGCTGGTAATAATAGTAACTGGGGTGAATTTAGTGGTGGTATTTTCTACGCATACAATCAGATGCGTTCACCAATAATGTATGATTATAATGATACTGGATATTATGTAGACCCTAACGCTACCACAAACATTCGTTATCTAAAAGTTAATACAACAGGTACATCATCAGCAACAAGAGCACTTACAATTAAGCAAGATGGGTTTGGTGAATACAACTATGGGTCATACCCTGGAGCTTGGACATCCGCATTACAAATCCAAAACAATGATAATACCAAAATGATTTGGATATCACCATTGGATAGTGGACAGTGGGCAAACTTTAGAGTAAATGGTTCAACTGCTGGATTACACTTTAATATGGGTGGTGGTATAAACGCAAGTGGTACTACAACTTGGGAAATTTATGGTTCGTATGTTTATAGTGGATATCCTATATATGGTACTATCTTCTATGATGCAAATGATAGTGGATATTATGTAGACCCGAATGGTACATCTCGTATTGGTGGTATTCAAATAACGCCAGCTAATAATTCTTCACAAGGTATTTACTTTAGAGGTGTTACTGGTGATGAACCTGGTTCATATAACCACACTGCTTTAGTTGAAAGATTATGGGGAACTTCTGACCAATCTGAATTATTATTATTCAAAGGTAATGATGTTGATACATCAACAATACATGATAGAATTAGATTAGGTTCTACTGGTAGGATTGTATTCCAATCTATGGCCGGTACTTATAACCTTGATTCATATATATCAGCAACTGGAACTGGTAATATTGAAGGTAGTGGGTATTTTTATGGCTCTGAATTCCATGTACCTGGTTCAATATGGTCACCAATAATGTATGATAGAAATAACTCTGGATACTTTGTAGACCCAGCTGGACGTTCTCGTTTATCATCAATGGATTATGGTAATGGTAGTTACTATTTAGCAGGTGGTTCTTGGGGTTATAGACACAATACCCCTTATGGATATATTGAATTTGGACCTGCAAACTCTGGACACGCTCACATTTATACTGATAGAAGTAACTTCTATTTCAACGTAAATGAAATGTACCTTAATGGGTATAGAGTAGCAATGTACAACTATTGGGTTGGAAATATGTACTTAGGAAGTGGTGGTGATTTTTACGCAACTATTTTCTATGATACAAATAATAGTGGATACTATTGTGACCCTGCTTCTACAAACCGATTAAACTTTGTAAACGCTAATAACATTTACATCAACGCTGGTCACATGTTATATAGTGATAGTGGTGGTTGGACTGGTGAATACAACAAAATACAATGGCATAGTTCCCACATGTATTTCCAAAAAATGCAAGAGGGATATTGGATATTTAGAAGACCTTCTGGTTCAGAACCTCATCAATTTGCAGTAGATGGTAACCATTACACTGCTTATTTAGGTTGGTTATCTAACTGGGCTAACCAAAATGTTAGAACCGATGCATCTCCAACTTTCTATGACCTTTATGTAAACGGATGGTTTAGAAATAACACAAACGGACACGGTCTTTACAATCAAAATAGAGGAATGCACTGGTACACCAATAATGGATATTGGAAATCAGCCGGTGGTGGATATGGATATGGTGGTGTTGTAATGTACAATAACTACGAATCTGATTTAAGAGGATACTCTGGATATTGGGATGGTAGTGGATTTGGTATGTTGAATAGTTCTGGTAACTGGCAGATTCGTATTGAATATGGTAACGCTCACATGGAGTTGTATCGTATTACATATATGAACGATGCTAGAGCATACATTTATTATGATAGAAATGATACCGGTTACTATATGGACCCGAATGCTCGTTCTCAATGGTTGGGATTAGAAGATAGAGGTAAAGGTAACATTTCAATTACAGGTAAATCAAACTGGAGAAGACCACAGGATTATACTGGAGATAGAAACTATTGGACAGGTGCAATGGGTTGGGGTACAACGGACTTCAACTGGGTAATGGATTGGGGTGGTGGTGATATTGATACTTGGTCAAACCCCGCTAACCAACCTCCTGGTACTTCTCACTGGGTAGGTGTTCAATCATATCACTATGTAAACTCTTATAATAGTGGATATGGATGGCAGTTAGTTGGTGGACCTGTTGATAGATTATGGTTCAGAAACTCTTGGTCTGGTAATAGTGGTTGGAAAGCAATGATTGACTCTAATAACAGAGCAGAATATTGTTTACCTACATACGACTTTACAACAACATCAAGATTATACTTCTTATACAATAGAGGATACTATGGTACACAAACCGATTCGGCAATGTGTCAACCATATTCTACTGGTAATAACGGAGCATTCATGTCATTCCATAAATCTGGATACTACGCTATCAACTTAGGATTAGATGGTGATAACCTTATAAGATGGGGCGGGTGGTCTTCAAGATGGCAGAGATACTATTTGAATGATGATACTTTGGGTACTCCTTATGTACTTCGTTCAAACTTTGATAACTATGGTGGTGGTGGTGTATGGGTATCTGATGATGGTGACCTTTGTGACTTGAATGATGGTTACTTAGCATTACGAGCATCTTATGGTTTAAGAATACATAGTGGTAATAGAGGTGGTGGACCTAACATCAACTTAAGATATGATGGTGTAATTATTGCATCAAACAATATCATTGCGTATGGTTCTCCTTCGGATAGAAGATTAAAAGATAATGTAAAACCTTTACAAAACTCATTAGAAAAAGTAATGAAAATGAGAGGGGTTGAGTTTGATTGGAGAGAAGGTACTGATGAATACGAAACTACAAATCTAAGACATGATATTGGTTTTATAGCACAAGAAGTTGAGGATATAGTTCCTGATTTAGTTAGAGCCGGTGAAGATGGATATTTGGCAATTAGAGATAGAGGTATTCCAGCATTACTATTGGAAGCTATTAAAGAACTAAAAGGTGAATTGGATGAAGCTAGAGCTGAAATAAAAAATTTAAGAGAAAAATTGGGGTTTGAATAAACCACAATATATTTATATATATAAAAAGAAAGAACTATGGCAATTAAAATAGCAGCACAAATAGGAACATCACAAGGTATAACTGATGGCGCTTATGTTAGAATTCACCGATATGTGGTGGATAGAAACAAAGGTGCATTGGAATTATATGTGAGTATTTTTAAAGATGAAGAAACGGCACGATTATTAGAAACAAACATTTCTAATCGTATGGGTGCACCTATTCAAGAAAGATTTCTTGCAAAAGTAGATGCAATACCACATTGGCATTCAATAGAAATGGCTAGAATTGAAACGGAAATTATAGATGGTAGAGAGTATCAAAAGAAAGTACCTGATTTTAGTGCATTGGAAGGTGATAACATATTTGCAAAAGCATATCCTTTGTTAAAATCAAAGATAGCAGCAGATTTAATGGAAAGAAATGTAATCCAATCAGCAACAGTATTACAAGACGTATAAAACAAAATAAAATGACAACACATATAGAAGATAAAATTATATTTGGAAAAACAATCAACACTATTTTTACAAATGTACTAAGATATGATTTAGAATACGATGATTGTGTACTTAGATATGAATTAAAGTATCGAAATCCTAATAGAGAATCAGTAGCAATTCCAGATGTTGTTGTAACAAATGGAGAATGGAAAGTTCCTGAAACGGTATTAAATGCATGGAGTGGTAGTAATTATTTTTTAGCAGAAAAATTATGTGAAGATTTTAATTTTACAGTAATAAGGCATGATAATAGTTAATTTATAATTTAATATATTTATACTAAACAATAACAAAATGGCAATTAATTATACTTGGAAAATAACATCCTTAAAAAAAGCAAATAATAACGATTTAGAAAATGTTATTATTGGAACAAGATGGGAATGCATAGGTACAGATGATTCTGATGGAGTATCTGGTACATTTGTGGGAGCAACCCCATTTTCATTAAATTCGGTAAACCCTGATAACTTTGTAGAGTATTCATCTTTAACCGAAACTGAAGTTTTAGGTTGGATTAAAAATCACGTTAGTGGTTCTACACCAACAAACTATTGGCCTCATATTAGTGAAAGAATCGAAAAAGCAATTGAAGCTAGTAGAGGAGTTGTTCAAGATGTAAACGAAATAGATTTACCTTGGTCACCTGTATCTGGTTCTAATTCTGGTTCAATAGCACGATAATAATATAAAAAATGGTATAGTTTAAATATCCAAAGCATTATATTATGTTTTGGATATTTTCTTTATATTTATATCTGTATTTCACAACTAGCAAATACAAACTTAAAACACAAATTGGAGAAATAAAATGGCAGAAAGAATCGTATCACCTGGCGTATTCACAAGAGAAAATGACCTATCCTTCTTAGCGCAAGGAATTGGTGAAATTGGAGCAGCAATCATAGGACCTTTTAAGCAAGGACCTGTATTCGTTCCAACCATTGTGAGAACACAATCAGAATTCGAAAGTATATTCGGAACACCTGATGGGACTTATTATACTGAATATGCAGTACAAAACTACTTAAGAGAAGCTGGAGTAGCAACAATCGTAAGGGTTGGTGGAGTTGGTGGATACCAACAAACCGGGTCTTTAGCTATTTTTGCTAGTGGTTCTCAAAATCAAAGTTTAGGAACAAAATTAATTGGTGTATTACACTCAACAAAAAATGGTATTCAAAACTATGGTTTTACTGGAGCAACTGTATTAAGTGATAGTGTTAATGATGGCTCTTTTATAATTAATGGAGCAACTGGTACTTCGCTAAACATATCAGCTTCAATCTTACCATCAAACCCTAATGATTTAGCGGATGTATTTGGTGAATCTCCACTTGGTACTAAAGCAGCTTATGTATATAATTATTTTGAAAATGTAGCATCATTTTATACAGGTTCTGCAACAACTGGTTCTGGTGCAAATAATATTGTAATAAGTGGTGTTGTATTACCAACACAAGATTTTGCATTTGATGCACAAGCCGCAGAAACTCCATTTGTTCAATCACAATTAATTAGTGGTGAGAGATATGACCTTTTTAAATTTGTAACTTTAGGACATGGTACTTTATATAATACTAAATTTAAAGTTGGTATTTCTAATGTAAAGGCAGCTGGTGAAGATGGCGGTACTGATTATTCTACATTTACTGTAACAATCCGTTCATTTGGTGATACTGATAAGAGAAAGAGTGTAGTTGAAACTTACAATAATGTAAACTTAGACCCTGCTTCTCCTAACTACATCGCTAGAAGAATTGGTGATAGATATTTCACAATTGGTTTGGATGGTAAAATGACAGAATTTGGTGATTATACAAACAAATCACAATATTTGAGAGTTGAAATGGCAACTAATAGTGTAGCAAATCCAATTTCAGCAGCACCATTTGGGCATGGAGCATATACTAATCCAATTAAAGCAACAAATAACGCAGAATCACTTTTAGTACCTGCTGTAACATACCAAACTAATTCTACTGGTAACTCATCATCATCTCCAATTTATTTTAGTGGATTTGATTTTGAAACAAGCGGAGTTAAATTAGATAACGCAAACTACTTAAAACCAATCCCAACAAACGCTGAGACTGGTTCTAACGTAGCATTCGCATTTGATGCAAACGGATTAACTTATGTAATGACCGGTTCAGTTTCATCTGATATGGTTAAGAGACAATTTGTATTAGGATTCCAAATGGGATTTGATGGAAGTAATCCAATTATACCAATATTAAAAGCTGGTGATACTGGATGGGGTACTGGAAACACACAAGGATTTAATTGTTCTACATCAACATCAGCAGGTTCAGTTGCATATACAAAAGCAATTGCAGCTATTTCAAACCCTGATGAGTATGATATTAATATGGTGGTAACTCCTGGTATTGTAAGAAGATTACACCCAGCTATTACTACTAGAGTAATTGATATGGTTGAAGAAAGACAAGATGCATTCTATATCGCTGATTTCACCGATTACGATGATTCGATTACATTGGCAACTGACCAAGCTAATTCGGTAGATTCAAACTATGTTGGTACTTACTATCCTTGGGTTAAAACAATTGATACAAATACTAACAAACTTACAACTGTTCCACCATCTACATTGTTACCAGCGGTTTACGCTTCTAACGATAGATTGGCAGCAGAGTGGTTCGCACCTGCTGGTTTGAATAGAGGTGGTATTGTAGGAGCAGTTAGTGTATTGAATAGATTAACACATTCTGAAAGAGATACTCTATATGAGAACAAAGTAAACCCAATCGCAGCATTCCCTGGACAAGGTATTGTAGCATTCGGACAGAAGACATTGCAAGATAAGGCATCCGCTTTAGATAGAATCAATGTTAGAAGATTACTTATCACTGTTAAGAAGTTTATCGCATCTACTTCTCGTTACTTAGTATTCGAACAAAATACTTCAGAGACTAGAGGAAGATTCTTGAACACTGTTAATCCATATTTGGAAACAATTCAACAAAGACAAGGTTTATACGCATTCAAAGTGGTGATGGATGAAACCAACAACACTCCGGATGTAATAGATAGAAATATTATGGCGGGACAAATTTTCTTACAACCGGCTAAGACAGCTGAATTCATAGTAATTGATTTCAACATCTTACCAACTGGAGCAAGTTTCTCAGCATAATATAAAAACAAACAAATTAGATATTTATAATTAAATAAAAGGGCAATAAAAATGGCAGATATTCTATCCTTCGATAAGATGTTCTATACGAACTTCGAACCAAAAATGAAAAACCGTTATATTATGGAGTTGACTGATACGTCAATCCCATCATTTACGGTAAGTGCGGCTAACCGCCCAACAATACAATTTGAAACTGTAAAAATAGACCACATCAACGTTTATAGAAAGTTGAAAGGTAAAGGTGAATGGCAAGATTTGGAAATTACTTTGTATGACCCAATCGTACCATCCGCAGCACAGGCAGTAATGGAGTGGGTTCGTTTATCACACGAATCTATTACTGGTAGAGATGGATATGCAGAAATGTATAAAAAAGATATCGATTTTTACCTATTAGGACCGGTTGGTGATAAAATTGAACAATGGAAGTTGAAAGGTGCATTCATTCAAGCAGCTAACTTCGGAGATTTAGCATATAGTACAACTAACGAACCTGTGACAATTACACTAACATTAACGTATGATTACGCAGTATTAGAATTCTAAAAATATTCCTTACGGATGCTACCGAAGGACAACCCTCATCAGAAATGGTGGGGGTTTTTTATTTTCAAAAATTTTAATTTAATGTATTTATATATACAAACTTAAAATAAATAAAGTTATGAGCGAAAAGCAATATGATTTTCCAACGGAAGTGTTGGATTTGCCATCGGAAGGTAGGGTATATCCAAAAGATAATCCACTATCATCTGGTAGGATTACAATTAAATTAATGACAGCAAAGGAAGAAGATATCCTTTCTTCTACAAACCTTATCAAAAAAGGTGTTGTGTTGGATAAACTATTCGAATCTATTATAGTGGATAATGTAAACCCAAAAGATATTATAATTGGTGATAAGAACGCAATCCTTTTAGCAACAAGAGTATTGGGTTATGGACCTGAATACGATTTTTCATTCTACTCATCAAAGACAGGAGATTATATCAATGTAAATATGGATTTAACACAGGTTAAAACCAAAGATGTGGATTTATCCCTATTTAATAATAAAAATGAATTTGAATATATTACTCCACATGGTAAGAACAAAATAGTATTTAAAATTCTTACACATGGTGATGAAAATGATATTGATAAAGAAATTGAAGCTCTTAAAAAATTAAATAAAGATTTATCATCTGATATTACAACCCGTTTGAGATATATGATTAAATCAGTTGATGGTAACGCTGATATGGGTCACATTACTAGGTTTGTTAATAATATGAGAGCTTTGGATAGTAGAGCATTTAGACAACATGTTAAAGAAATATCTCCGGATATGGATATGACTTATACTCATACACATAGTGATGGTGAGGTGGAGGAGGCGCCTATCACATTAGGGGTTGGCTTTTTTTGGCCTACCACCGGGTCATAGTATAGAACTACATTCTCAAATATTTGATATGGTACACTACGGAAACGGATTTACTGTTATGGAATTGTACCAAATGCCAACCCGATTGAGAATGTTCTATTATAATAAATTAGCTGATGCAAAAAAGAAAGAAAATGAACAAATAGAAAAATCAAATAAAGCAGCATCAGCATCAAAAGTTAGGGTTAGACGATAATCCTAACTTTTTTATTTATAAGATATTTATAGATGTTAAACTATATACATTATGAAAAGATATAAAATATCAGAATCTAACTTAAATGAGTTTTGGGGATGGTTTGGTAAAAAGAAACCACAAACAATGCAGCAAGTTATAGATAATGACCCTGTTTTAAAACAATTAGATAAAGAATTGGAAAATATCGCAACTAGTTATATTCCAAGATTTAAACAAATGAAAAAAGAAGACCCTAAACTATTTAAAAAGATGCAAGATATGGGTATTATTGGAAAAAGTTGGTAGAAACACAAAATAAATGGTAGAAAAACTAACAGTAGAACAGCAGGAAGAACTTAATCAATTATTAGCGGATAACGAAAAAATAAAAAAACGAATCCTTTCAATAAATGAAAAAATAGCCGCTGCGTCTGGTTCTGAAAAAAGAGATTTAGAAACAACATTAGCTAGTGCTAAATTGAAGTTGGAAATGCAAATAAAGCAAACCAAACAACTTCAAAAACAAACTGAAGCTTACGAATATCAAGAAAAAACTTTGAAATCGTTGGCATCAATGTCTCACGAAGCTTCACATGCGTTAAAAAAACAAGTAGTTGATGGAAACATTTTAGCTAGTGTAGCTCAAATGACTATAAAGATGAAGCAAGCCGAAATAACTTTAGAAGGTGAAGCTTTAAAGAGATCTGTGGCAAGAAGAACTACACTTGAAGGATTATCTGCACAGGTAATGAAATCTGCTGAAGAATTGGGAGCAACGCATCACAAAGAATTAACGGATTCTCAACAAAAAGAAAAATTTCTAAAAAGTATTGCCCATCTTACAAAAAAACAAAAAGAAGAAGCTATACTATTATATGAAACAAATAAAAAATTAGAAAAATCAATAGAACGTCATAAAGCTTTACATGAACAAATGCATAAAGTTATGCACCATCTTCCCGGACCAATAAGCGAAGCTTTGGATTTTACAAAAAGTATGGTATCTAATCTTGGAAAGGGTGTATTTTTTACTGGATTAATGGCAGCTGGATTAATGGCAGGGTTGCACGCATTTATGGAAATGGATGCGGCATCGGCAAAGTATAAAGAGAATACAGGATTCACCAGTAATATGACCAAAGAAATTGATGATACAGTACATCATACTGGGTTGGCATATAGAGGGTTAGGGGTTACTATGGAGAAGGCTTATGAGGTTCAAAATCAATTAGCTAATTCTCAAAGTGATATGTTCCACTTTGCACAAGGTACTACCGATGCGTTATCTCTTATGGAGGCAACAATGGGTATTACCGCAGTTGATTCCGCAGCAGTACAGGCATCGTTTGAACAAATAGGTGGATTATCTGAAGCAAGTGCGGCCAACACTCAAATGATGGCGGCTAAGTTGGCAGAAGGAGTTGGTGTATCTCCTGCTGAAATGTTTAAAGATATGTCAAAAAGTGCTGGAGTTCTTTCTAAACACATGAAAGGTAATGTACAATTATTCATACAATCTGCTGTAAAGGCTAAAATGTTAGGTACTTCATTGGAAGATGCTGGAAAACATGCTGAAAAGTTATTAGATTTTGAAGCTGGTATTGAAGATGAATTAGTAGCAGCAACTTTTGTTGGTGGTCAATTCAATCTTAGTAGAGCTAGAGCATTAGCGTATGAGGGTGACATTTTAGGTGCACAAGAGGCAACATTAGATGCATTGGAACAAAGTGGGGATTTTACTAAAAAAGATTATCACACTAAAATGGCCTTAGCTAAAGCAGCTGGTATGGAAGTGGAGGAAATCGAAAAACAATTAGGTATTCGAGATAAATTGGGTAAAATGAGCGGAAAAACTTTAGAAAATGCACAAGCACTTATAGATTCTGGAGTTGATATTAGCGAAATGGATGACTCTACATTAAAGAAAAAAGCAGAACAATTCGCAACCCAACAAAGAATCACCAGTCAAATGGATGAATTTAAAAATGCTATTGCTGGTTCAGTTGAACAAATTGGTGGAAGAATGTTACCTGCATTTCAATCATTAATGCCTATTTTAATTACGATGGCTGATGTATTTGGTGTAATAGCCAAAGTAATTGAGTTTATAGCATCCAGCACAGCAGGACTGGTTGGATTTTTTGGAACATTGGCTATCTTAAGTGGTATTATATTAGCTAATAAGATAAGAACTTTTGCGATATCTAAAATGACAGCAATAGCAGATGCCCAAGCTGCAGGTAAAAGTATGTTGGGGGCAGTAGCTAGCATTTTTAGTGGACAAGGAAAAACACCAATACTTGGTGCAGTTATTGCAGCAACTATGGTTGGTGCATTATTTGCGGCCGCCGCTAAGGCTAGTAGTTTTGGAAATGACATATTTTCAGCTGGTATGGGTAAAAGTGGGTATGGTAAACGAACATTATTCGGACCTGAAGGAGCTATCCAACTTAATAACAAAGATTCAGTAATAGCTGGAACTGATTTATTTTCAAATTCAAAGCAATCACAATCACAACCATCGGTAATACAAACAGCATCACCTGTGGCATCATCAAACAATAATATGATAAATGCATTAATAAATGAATTTAGAGGTGTTAGAGCGGATATGGCAGGTGGTAAAATTGGAGTTTATATGGATAACGATAAAGTTACTGCAAATGTGGCTACAACAATGGAACGTAGTACTAGAAATAATTTTGCATTAACATAAAAAATAATTAGATGCCAACTTTAGAAGAATTATTTAAAAACAAAAAATACGATAGACTTGGGGATAAAACTCCACAAGAAGCATTTGCTGTTAGAAATAGTAAGGATATTCAGATATCAACAATAAGTCCTTTACTTAATAAAACATCAGTACCTTTAATAAATAAAATAAGATTAGGTGGAACTGCTGAAAGATTTACGGAAACTAGAGTTGAAAGTGAATTGATAGGGTTACTACCATTCACAAACTTTTCAGAACCTATATTATATGGTACTGATTTACTTAGAATAACCGCACAACAAACTTCATTAGGTGAGGCTATGAAAGCTGGAACTGGTGGTAGGGGTTTAACTGCAACAGCCGCAAGAATTGTAGGAGATGTTGTTGGTGATGGTGTTCAATTTGGCGCATCTAGATTATTAGGAATACCATCTACATTTAATCCAAAATCGGCAGCTATAAAAGCAGGTGCATCTATAAAAAACGCATTAGGTTCTTTATTTCCGGATGTATTAATTCCATCCAAACTTTATGCAAGTCCTTATTTCAAATCTACTATTCCTGGCTTTGGTGAGGAATATAGAGTACATGAAAGATTAGCAACATTAAAATCTTTATCAGCTGGAACTAAATTAGCATCATTTTTAGCAAAAAATGCAACTGGTACTCCGGACCAAATTAAGAACGCCGTTATAGGACAGGGTATTAATATTGCACAACAACAAGCAAAAAAATTTGTATCAAATCAATTAGTTAAAGTATTATCTAAAGGAGGTGAGAAAGCACAGCTGATGGCTAAAGAACTTCAACAAAGTCAGCTACCTTCACTTAGATTTTCATCTTTAAAAAAGTATAGTGATACTGTAAAAGGAGAAAGACAATTTGGTAAACCTCCTTTAAATTTCCGTAACGAAACTCTTACTTCGGTATATAAAACGCCCGATACAGATATAAAAGATAGAATTGATTTATCAACAAAATATTTAATTGAATTTACTGGAGATGTGGAGGAAGCAAAAACCACAAAGCTTAAATTTTTAAAAGAAAAAAATCAAAATAAATCGGAATATCTTAACGGTAGAGAAAGTGGTGTTTGGATGTATTCTCATATTCCACGACAAAAGACTAGAGATGGTGACCATGGTGTGTTTACTCCAGATAGTAAAGCATCGAACAACACAGATAAAATTAATCTTATACCACCATCGCATCTTGATTTAACCGAAGCTGGGGTTAAAACAGCTGAAAATAATGAAAGAACCGATATGATACCTTTAAAGTTTATATCGATTAGTAATTCAACACAAGTACAATTTAAAGGAACTATTAGTGGTTTAAGCGAACAATTTTCACCATCTTGGGAAAGTAGTAGATTTATAGGTTCACCATTCAGCCTTTACACATATCAGAGTATTGAAAGAACTGTACAATTTTCATTTAAAGTATTTTCTCTCAGTGCGGCTGAACATAAAATCAATTGGAGTAAAATATCATATTTAGCATCTTTATGTTATCCACAGGAATATAAAGGTGCGGCTGGTGCTATTACTGCACCATTTTTAAAATTTACAATGGGTGACATGTATAGAAATAAAGAATGTTTTATTGAAAACATGTCATATAATATAGATGATAATTATCCTTGGGAAATTGGTTTAAATGGTAAAGATTTACAAAATTATAGATTACCAAAAATTGTTGAAGTTACAATAACTTTGAAATTTATAGAAGCAAAATCAAATACACATAATTATGTAATAAATACAACTACTAATAAATTAGAACCTACACTATTAGGAGCAAAATTATATTCTTACTCTACCGTTAGCGAATTAGCAGCAAATTTACAAAATAATAAAGGTGGATTAAATACTACAACTAAAGAAGATAAAGCACCGGATATGACAAAGCCGAAATCCGAATTAAATCAACAAGAAGGAGGAGACCCATATCCACAGGATTCTACTGAATTAGCATTGGATATTCAAAAGCAACAAAAACTTAGAAAAACAAATATACCATATACACCACCTAACGAAAAAATACAAAGAACAGTTTATGAACAAAGAAAAACTGGTAAATTATATTTTGGAAATGGAGAACCATATACAGGATTTTCTGATAATATTGGGCCTGATTTGAGTACATCGGTTGCTAATTAATTGGTCTTTCTACAAATAAATAAAAATATAATATGAGAAGTAGATATGAAAGAAATACGACTAAACGAACCAAAGATGGTAGAGTAGTTTATACAGCTAAACGATATGCAAATATACCATTAAGAGAAACTGATGTTTATGTTGCTACTGAAACTGGTGATAGATTAGATACATTAGCTAATTATTTTTATAATAATTCATCTCTTTGGTGGATAATAGCAAGTGCGAATAATATACATGATGCTAAGTTTTCTTTTCCAGATGGAACTATACTTAGAATACCAATACAATACATAGAAATCGTAAATAACGAAAACAAAATATAAAAATGTTTCCAAAGCTTACAAATATAGACCCTATCATTTTAGCAAGTATAAAGTCTAAAGATTCAATTGAAGCATCTAAGTTAAATTGTTTTGTTAGAATTATTTCTGGAGCTGGTACGGGATTGATTATGACATCAAATCCAGATTGGAAGCTTTTTGCCGCAGCCGGTTTAACCGAACCTACTTTTTATGGAGATTCGGTAGGTAGTGGTACAATTGGAGTAAATTGGGGAGGCAAAGCTGTATATGCATCAACGAGTAATGGTGTAGGTGATATTCCATTTAAACCATCTCCAATAGTAACAGCCATAAATGTAAAAGAAGGTAAAGACCAAATATCAAGACATTGCGATATAAAAATAACAGCATATACATTAGCTCAGGTTGAAGTATTACAAACGTACATAATGGAGCCCGGCTATTCTCTTTTTATAGAGTATGGTTGGAATACTGATTTAGGTGTGGGTGGGTTGATACCAATGAATGCCAAGACTATTGTAGATGATGCTGGAAAATATAGTTTAGACCAAGACAGCTTACATGCTAAACGAATTGCTACGCAGGGTGATTACGATTCATTTTTGGGATTCATAGTAGGAGGTACGGTTACTTCAAACGGAGATTTATTTGATATTAATATAAAATTAAGAGGAGCGCCAGGATTGCCAACATATTTACAATCCCACAATAATATAGAAGTAATAGCAGATGGAAAGGTTAGTAACAAATATTCAATTCCACCATTTGGAGTTACTGAATTAAATTTAGAAGCATCTGACCAAATGGCTGAAAGACGTTTCAAGCAAATGTTTAATGATTTACCAAAAGTAAGACAAACTACATTTGTTAGAGATTTAATAAGTAATGGTCAATATTTTACTAATTTAGATTTTATAAATTTTGATCCTGTTATAGAAGTACAAATATCAAATTTTAGAGATGGTAGAGATGCATCGGGAGAACAACTACCATCAGGAACACCAATAGTACCTACTAACGCTAATGTATCTGGAAAAGAAATAGTGGATGCTGGTGGGTTTAATCCTAAAAAATTAGAAGAAATTGCGGAAAAAATATTTGAATACCAAACACAAGTTGAAAAATATGCAGTACCACCTCACATACCTCCTGGTGCTATAATTGATTCATTGTGGGAAGATTATCTTGAAGCTAAAATAAAGGCAGGTGACCCACTAACTGCAGAGGAAATTAATGAGGCTATTAAGAAGTATTTAATTGTAGGCAAGTTAGAAAGAAACCCATGGCCCGCATCATCATATACTGCAACAACATATACAAAAAAACCAATACAACCAGCACCTGCAGCAACTACACCGGTAACAGCATCGGCAGATAAAACTGGTGGGGGTAATACTGCTGCAATAGCAAACGTAGCAGCTGGGGTTAATGCAACTGAAATTGAATTAGCAGGTGGATTGATGCTTCCAAAAGAAAAATTATTTTCAAAAAACAAATATGTAAGATTTGGTAAAGTAGTGGATATACTTAATGCAAACTCATCGATACAAGCTTATGTAGTAGCAGGTAGACAAATTAATACTAAATTAGATATAAAAGATACACCAATTGGTTCGTTTCCTGGTATATATTCTTGTAAACCAGAAGCATTGGTAATACCTGGAAAGATTCCGGATTTTAGTAAATTTTTTATGGAACAAAATTTATCAAATCTAAATGATGGAGAACCATTAGTTGATTTATCAATAGGTGATAAATCATTCACACAAACTACAGAACTAGCCACAAACGGATTTAGCGAAAAAGCAAACTATTGGGGAAAATTAGAAAATTTATATATTAATTTTGAATTACTTAAAAAAGAATTAGATGATACAAATAAAACAATACGTGAAGTTTTACAAAGTCTATTAAATGAAATGAGTTCAGCTGTGGATGGCTTTTGGAATTTCCAAATAGTTGAAAAAAGTTTAGCTGCTAAAGAGAAAAGTGGGGTTGATAAACAAACTGTGGTTTATACGGTAATTGATGAGAATTGGATAGGAAAGAACCCCAACTCACCTCCCGTAAAATTTGTACATAGTGGTGCCGATTCTAGATTTTTAGATGCTAATTTAAATATAGATATACCTGGTTCAACAACCAGTCAAATTATATCAAAACGATTAGCATTATCAACTAATCCATCTCAACCAAATTTAGAATTGGGAGGAGTTTTTACATCAGCTAGAGATGCATTTATGCGTAAGTATGTTCCAATACCAGGCTCTCCTTCCGATGGTAAGGCTGGTACATCTGGCACATCTGGTGTATCTGGTACATCTGGAACATCTGGAGATGCAACCGAAAGGAAATTAACAAATACATTAGATAATATTTCCGTTGATACATTAACGGATGAACAAAAAAAGCAAAAGCAGGCATTAGTAGATAGAGAAATAGCTAATGCTGAAACAATAAAAAAATTAGATGCAAGTAGAACAACTTTAACTGCTAAAAGAAATGAAAGAGCATCCACATCGTATGATAGAAATTTAACAGAAGCCGAACGCACGAAAAAAATGAATGAATTAGATGTTGAAATTAAAGCGTTAGAAGCTTCAATTACCACAGATGATGCACTTGTAAAAAAAGAAGAAACAGATATTAAAACAGCAGTTGAAGAATTTGATAAAGCAGCGCTTGACCAAATAGCAACAAATATTTCAACAAATTTAGAAAAAATAGATGTAGTACCAAATCCTCAGCAAAATTCAATAACACAGGATGATTTAAAAGATTTTATGAATACACCTGCTCTATTTAAGGAAAAATTTAGAATATATTGTTGTAGAGATACTAAGTATTTAAATATACTTAAGGTAAACGCTATGAGTGTTTCATCTGGCGGTGGTGGTAGATTATCACATCCATTACCTATAAAATATTCGTTTACAATTTTAGGAAAAAGCGGAATTAGGAGAGGGGATACATTTAATATAATTGGAATACCTGAAAAATATGCAAATCACGGATTATTCCAAGTTACACAAATTGAGCATACTATTCAAAGTATGAAATGGACAACCTTAGTTCAAGGAGAATATAGACAACAGCAATAATATGGGAATTAGTCAAATAGAATATACGGATTTATTAAAAGGTCAAGGAAAACCGATTATACAAACACAAACAATAAGAACACATGCCCCAACACCAACCCCTACCGATTATAGAAGGGGATATATTGTTAGATATTTTATACAAAGAATTAATGATGATGATTCTATTATATATGAAGTAAATGAAAACGATTACAAAAAATTTTCATTAGATACTTTTTATAATACTGTTAATATAGATTGGAGATTAATGGGTAATATAGATAATTTAAAGCGTTCAAACGAAAAATCAGTAATGCTTGGTTCTAAAAAAATTAAAAATTTAAAATTTTATTTACCAAATTATTTACAATTTACTGGTTATTAATTTGGAATTGTAATAAAAGTTTCGTATATTTGTATTTATAAACTATGGGGATGTTACGGAATTGATTGTGATGAGAATGGTAGTATCACACGTAGACAGAAGTGCTAGATGTCTTTAAATCTGTACAAAACAATAACCGACGTAGAATTATCTACTTGGAACTTCGAAGATGCTATGGCATTTGTAGGAGCTTACGATTACGCTGTAGCAGCATAATCACCACCCGCATCACTCGTGGGTTTTAAATAGAAGTGAACAAACCGGAGCATTACTTATCGGCTCCCTAAAACTGATAGGTTGGTGGAATCGCTGAACTAACCATTCGGCCCCAATTATTTTGGAAAGTTAATAAGATTAAACTTTATCCTAAACGTGTAATTCGTTGGTATTATGATTACTTTGCAAGACACGGGTTCGAGTCCCGTCATCTCCACTAAAAATCCTGAACTACTATTTGGTAGTTTGGGATTTTTTTTGTATCTTTGTGAATATGAAAATTGTTGAATCTATTGTAGAATTAAACGAATTACGAGAATTATTGGAAACCGAAGCATCTATTTGGTATCCGATGTGGGTAGATAATGATAAGCACCCACAAAACACTCATATATCGTTCCTATTCGTTAGTACCCAATCGGACAAGTATATCATACCACAACAACATACAGACGCTGTATCACTCTCTAATGAAGAAATAGAAGGTGTGTTGAATACTGCCGGAGAGAAGTGGGTATTTCAAAAGAAAAAGCTACTACAATCTTTTACAAATGTAAGGGAAGGATTGAATGATGTTGACACCGCTCACTTTTTACATAATGGTAAGCCAATAGATTATCAACAACCACTCCAACACTTAGTAGCTCCCCTTTTACATAGGGGTTACAAAGAGGACATCATTCAATCCATTCCTATTCTTAAACTTGCGGAAGCAGTAGATTCACAATTCCTAAAATGTATTACACAAAAGAGTAAAACTTATAATTGGTATAATGATATCTTCTTACCAACCCTTTCAGATATTGAACGATATGGGATTCGGGTCGATGGGAAAAAATTTGTTGATAGATGGCCTCAAGCTATTAGACAATTAACACCTGATAGTAAAGTGTACACCGAATACAATCCATTTACGGTGACAGGTAGACCATCGAATAGACATGGTGGTGTGAACTATGCCGCCCTAAACAAAACCGATGGTAGTAGAGATGTGTTCGTTTCCGATGGGATATTCTTACAAATGGATTATAACGCATATCACCCCCGATTGATTGCTAAGTTGATTGGATTCGATGTGCCGGATGGGAATATGCACCAATGGTTAGCGGACCAATATGGTTGTAGTGTGGATGAATCGAAGGGGATAACATTCCAATTGTTATATGGTGGCATCGATGATGAGTTTCGCCAAATCCCATACTTTGATAAGGTAGCTGATTATATTGATAACTTATGGATTGAAACACAAAAGCAGGGTTACTTACAAACACCACATAGAGAGATACCTTTGGGATGGATAGAACAACCTAATGCTCAAAAGGTATTCAACTATCTTCTACAAGCGGTTGAGACTGAAATGAATGTGGATGTGATGAGAAGGATATTGGATTATGTGAGTGGGAATGGAATCCGATTTTGTTTATATACATACGATTCGTTCCTTTTTGATGTTCCGACTGGTATAGATAAGGATATTGTTAGAGGATTGAAGGAAATAATTGAGGGAAGTGGGTTTCCTGTTAAGGCTAGTTGGGGTTTAGATTACGGAAAATTATAACAATCATATTTATACTATATACAAAAATAGTGTCATAATATGAAAAAAATCAGTACCCTTATAGGTTTCCTACTTCTTTCGTTAATTTCGTTTGGACAAGATGTTAGAATTAAAAACGAAGTATTTGAAGTTCTATATTCACAATCTTTAGAACAACCCTTAGTAATTAAGTATCGTTCCCTAAACAGGCCTACAAATGTGAATAGAGGAGCAATGGATTTTTACAAAGAACCAACGATTAAAACATCAGATGCGGCTGATTACAAATCAAACATATATGATAAAGGACATGGTGCACCAGCTGCAACATTCTCTGATAATATGATAAACCTAAAACAAACATTCTCATATTTAAATTGTATAATGCAAGACCAATACCTTAATAGAGGTGAGTGGAGATTGTTAGAAGAACAAATCCGTAAATGGGATGATACTGAAAATATAACTGTACTAATAAAAACATTCTTTGATACACCTGTAAAAAGAGTACCAACTGGAGCAGCAATTCCATCCTACTTACAAAAACATATCTATTTTGAAAAAAGTAATAAATGGAGATGTTTTGTATTTCTAAATCAAAAACCAAAATTTCATTGGGATGAGTTAGAAATGATATGCGAAGAAGAAGACCACAAATTTTAATGAATATGAATTTATCTGAATTAATAAACGAAATACTTTCTGAATGGGCATACCGTTGTGATGATGGAATGCCAAACCCAAAGAACCCAATCCACTTAAAGGAATTGAGCGATGTACTTTCAGAAATGGGGTTATCACACATTAAGAATACATTAGTAGAAAATCTATTGATGGAAAAAGGAAAAACACCTGAACGTGTTAAAGAAGCTGAAGGTTCATTTACAAACTGTCTCTTATACACATCTCCGAGCCCACGAGACAGGCAGAAATCTCGTATGCCGTCTTCTGCTTGAAAA
>ENA-OSIY01000535-OSIY01000535.1-marine-metagenome-genome-assembly--contig:-NODE-535-length-21023-cov-6.132865_pt1 | contig 21023 bp, 26 predicted proteins | sample MGYA00237884_ERZ534233 | MGnify/ENA primary metagenome ERZ534233 (study PRJEB26412, sample SAMN06343840) | marine metagenome | isolation source: estuarine water | place: USA: Columbia River Estuary... | reverse complement strand
ATATTACACAAACTACACTTTCGGTTGATGATACAATTGAAATAGTCAAAAAGCTTAAAGCTCGTTTCCCAAGCATTGTCGGACCACACAAAGAAGATATTTGTTATGCAACAACAAATCGTCAAGAAGCAGTTAAAGCAGTTTCGCCAAAAGTTGATGCTTTATTAGTAATTGGCGCTCCAAATTCCTCAAATTCAAAACGACTGGTCGAAGTTGGTAAGTCATCAGGGTGTAAGTACTCTCAAATGGTTCAGCGCGCCTCAGACATCGACTGGCGAGCCCTGAAAGGGGTGAAATCAATCGGAATAACCGCTGGTGCTTCTGCCCCAGAAATATTGATAAATGAGGTTATATTGGCAATATCTAGCCGTTTTAATGTGACCCAAAAAATTGTTGAAACCGCAGTGGAAAATATTGAGTTCAAAGTACCAAGAATTTTACGCGAAACATCATGACATCAAAAATACCAAAGCCTGCTAAAATATTAGGATTACTTGGTTTATTACCATTCTTAATTGCACTTTTTTCAACAATTAATGCAAATTTATATTTTTTATTAGTATCATATTTCAAAATAAATATTAATGAACTTCAGATTATTTACTCAACAATTATACTATGCTTTATGTCAGGCACATATTGGGGCATTTCATCAAATGCAAAAAATCAAGATACATTGCCCTATACACTCTCAATATTACCAACACTTTATATTTTAGGCATTCATCTTTATTTTGATGAATATTTTTTACCTTTGATTGGTTTTGGCTTCATTTTATTAATACCTATTGATATATATTTTTCCAAATCTAAGATGGCCCCTAACTGGTGGCTGTTATTAAGAATTCCTCTATCTGTTACAGTGTTTGGGATCTTGATTATTTACAGCATCTTAAAATAAATATTAACATTAATGGAGTAAGGTTTGGACACAGAAACTATCAAATATTATGATAAATCTGCTGAATCTTACCTTGATAAAGTATGCAATACATATCCAGACAGTGACCTTTTATCATTTATAAATTCAATTAAGTCTGGAGGAACAGTATTAGATCTTGGATGCGGGCCAGGAAATTCCTCAGCTATGATGCAGAGTGCTGGGTTAAATGTTCAAGCATCTGATTGTAGTCAAAAAATGGTAGATATCGCAAAAAATAAATTTAATGTTGATGCAATAAAGGCTGAGTTTAAAGAACTTTCAGAAATCGATTTATATGATGGCGTATGGGCTAACTTTTCTTTGCTTCATGCGCCAAGGTCTGAAATGCTATCAAATTTGAAAAAAATTAATAGATCTTTAAAGAAAAAAGGATATCTGCATGTTGGATTGAAAATTGGAAACGGTGAGAAACGTGATACTTTAGGGCGTCAGTATACATATTATCAACCAAAAGAATTAAAATCTCTTCTAATTTCAGCAGGGTTTACTATAAATACAATACGCTTGGATATGGATGGAGCAATTTCAATGACAGGCATGATAGAACCTTTTATGATTGTGACTGCTTATGCCTGACCTCTATGCTTACACGGATGGTGCATGCTCTGGGAATCCTGGACCAGGAGGATGGGGTGTACTTATGATCGCCAAAGAAGGTTCTAAAATCATAAAAACAAAGAATCTATCTGGTGGAACTGCCGAAACTACTAATAACCAAATGGAATTAACCGCTGCTATTATGGCACTAGAAGCATTGGCAAAGCCCAGTAAGATTACACTAATCACAGATAGTTCATATGTAAAAGATGGTATTACAAAATGGATTTTTGGTTGGAAAAAAAATGGTTGGAAAACAGCTGCTAAAAAACCTGTAAAAAATGAAGAACTATGGAAACGTTTAGAATTAGCTACAGAACTACACGATGTATCATGGGAATGGATTAAAGGGCATGCTGGTCATTTTGAAAATGAGCAGGCTGATGAATTGGCTCGTAATGGAATGGAACCATTTAAAAGTTAGTTTAATTTTTTATTTGGGAAGTTATAACCAAGTAAAAAATTCTTAATATCCATTGCACCTTTACCTGCTCTTTGAAGTCGCGTTAATTTTAAAGCGCCACTTTGACATGCAATTGTTGCATGATCCAATATTTCACCGGGAAAACCGGAACCCTCAACAACTTCACTCATTAACACTTTGACTCTTTGCTCTCCATCATCGAACCACGCCCCTGGAAATGGCGATAATCCTCTAATTTGTCGATCAATTTCAATGGCAGATTTATTCCAGTCAATTTTAGATTCATTTTTGTCAATTTTTGAAGCATAAATAATTCCTATATCTGATTGAGGAACTGCTTCCAAAAAAGCATATTTTTTGAGTACATCTACAATACATTGTGAGCCAATATGAGCTAATCGATCATGCAAAACTGCTGTTGTATCAGAAGGTAATATTTCAGTTTCTTTGTGATAAAGAACATCACCTGTATCGAGTCCAGCATCCATTTGCATGATACATATTCCAGTACTAGCATCCCCAGAGATGATTGCTCGGTGTATGGGAGCAGCGCCCCGCCACCTAGGCAGAAGGCTTGCATGAATATTCAAACAGCCTTTATCGACTGAATCCAAGATTTCTTGAGGTAATATTAAACCATACGCAACAACAACTGCAATATCTGCCTTTAAAGCAGCAAAATCGGAAACTGCTTCCTTACTTTTAAAGTTTACTGGATGCCTTACATCCAATCCTAATTCAAGCGCACGACTATGAACTGGTGTTAATCGTTCCTTTTTGCCACGTCCTGCAGGACGGGGCGGCTGACAATAAACAGCTACAACATCATGACCAGCAGAAATAATAGAACTCAAAATAGGCACAGAGAACTCTGGAGAGCCCATAAAAATTATTCGCATTACTTCAATCCTTGCTTTGACAACTTTTGCGATTTATTTATTAACATCTTACGCTTTGTAGAACTTAAATGTTCAAAAAACATTTTCCCATTTAGGTGATCAATTTGATGTTGCACAGACACTGCCCAAAGCCCAACAAAATCTCGTTCAATTTGGTTTCCATTTTTATCAATATAGCTGACTGTTACTGCTCTTGGACGCTTTATATTTGCCCATACACCTGGAAGATTCGGGCTTCCTTCTTGATTCTCTATATAAACACCAGAAGAATATAATATTTTTGGATTAGCCATTTCAAATGGTTCAACTTTACCATCTCCAACATCGACAACAGCCAAAGATCGCATAATACCGATTTGGCATGCGGCAAGACCAATACCAGGCATATTGTACATGCTGTCAAACATATCTTTCCATACTTCATGGTCTTTATCAGTTATAGAACTTATAAGCTCACATTTTACTGATAAACGTTTATCGGGGTACCGAATAAACTTTTTAATAGCCATTAAGTAAGTGCCAATTCTTTTTTCAATTTAACCATTTTCTTTGTCATCATTGATCGCTTCATTCTACTCAAATGATCAATAAACAAAACTCCATTTAAATGGTCTAATTCATGCTGTGCACATGTAGCCCAAAGACCATCAAAAAGCTCATTATGTTGTTTCCCATCAATGTCTAGAAATGACATCCTAACTTGCTTTGGTCTTTCAACATCTTCAAACAAATCAGGTAATGATAAGCAACCCTCAGAATATGTGTTTAACTCTTCAGAAACCGAAATAATTTCAGGATTTATTAGTACTAACGGTTGGTTATCAGATTCACTATCAGTACAATCCATAACGAAAATCCTTGCATCTGAAGCGACTTGTGGGGCAGCCAAGCCAACGCCGGGTGCATCATACATTGTCTCGATCATCGAATCTGCCAACTTTCTAGTTTCTGCATCTACTGATTGCACAGGAACACATAGCTTTTTAAGTCTCGGGTCAGGGTGTAAAAGAATAGGTAATAATGACATGTAATGGATTTATGTTAAAGTAAGTATATGTTCAAGTTATAAGCATATGTTAATATAGCTTACTATCTAAAATTATTAGATGATTGGAATTAATTTACTTTAAGTAATGATCTAGACATCTTAGAATTCATATAATTTTAAATTAATTAAAGATTTTTAAATGCAATTTGATAATACATATTTTAACAAACTTAATGATTTTTATGCAGAATGTGATGCAGATATTCCTCCTAATCCAGAATTAATTAAATTTAATAAAGATCTGGCAACTCAATTAGGGATCAATACAAAAAATATAAATCTAACCAGTATCTTTTCTGGGAGTGAAAAGCCTAAAGGTGCAAACACTCTTGCACAAATTTATGCAGGACATCAGTTCGGGCATTTCAACCCACAGCTTGGTGATGGTAGAGCGCTTCTTCTTGGCGAAGTGATTTCTAAAAAAGGTAAAAGAATTGATATCCAATTAAAAGGCTCCGGGCGAACACCATTTTCTAGAAATGGTGACGGCAAAGCTGGACTAGGTCCAGTCTTAAGAGAATATTTAGTTTCTGAAGCAATGTATGCTCTTGGTGTGCCGACTACTAGAGCACTGGCCGCGATATCTACTGGAGAAAACATTCAAAGAGATACTAATAAAAAAGGTGCAATTTTAACCCGAACTGCAAGCAGCCATATTCGAATTGGGACATTTCAATTTTTTGCTTCTAGAAAAGAAAATAGTAAATTAAAAAAACTTGCTGATTATACTATAGCCCGTCATTATCCAGATGCCAAAAATTATGAAAATCCGTACTTAGAATTATTAAGGAATGCAGCTAATAACCAAGCTTATTTAATATCAAAATGGATGGGCTTAGGTTTCATCCATGGCGTTATGAATACAGATAATACAACATTATCAGGTGAGACTATCGATTATGGGCCATGTGCATTTATGGATTTTTACGACCCAAAAACCGTTTTTTCATCAATAGACAGAAATGGTAGATATGCATTCTCTAATCAACCACTTATTGCCAGATGGAATATGGCAAGACTAGCGGAAACATTACTACCGTTAATAAATAGTGATGCAAATAAAGCAATTGAAGCTGCAACAGAAATAATAGAAAATTTTTCTGATATATATGAAAAATTCTGGCTTATGGAAATGCGTAGAAAATTTGGCTTTAAAAAAAATAAAGAGAGTGATGCTGAATTATTTGATAGTTTTTTTGAAACTATGACAAATAATCAAGTCGATTTTACACAATCATTTTGTGCATTGGCTGACTTAGCAGAGGGCAATCCCACTAAACTACGCAATCTTTATTTAGACACAAAACTTTTGGATGAATGGATAAATATATTTAATAAACGTAGTTCAATTGAGAAAAATTTAGCAATAAATATTCGCAAAGAAAATCCCATATTTATCCCCAGAAATCATTTAGTAGAGGCAGCTCTAAACGCAGCAGAATTGGAAGACGACTATTCACAGTTTCAACAACTTTTAGAAATAGTCACTAGCCCCTTCGATGAAAGACCTAATAAAGAAATCTATTCAAACCCACCAATTATGGTAAACTCTGATTATAAAACATTTTGTGGGACTTAGTATAATTTACTAAGAAAACTTAAAGTCATGCAACATCAAGGAAATGCACAATATGAATTTTGATAAAGCAATAAATCGTATTAATACACATTCTGATAAATGGGATATGATGGAAGAAAATTATGGAGTTGATCCTACAAAAGGCACACCAATGTGGGTAGCCGATATGGATTTTGAACCACCAATTGAAGTTAATAACGCTTTATCATTGATGGCTAAACAAGGTGTATATGGATATTATGGCAATGATAAAAGTTACCGTGAAGCCATTGTAGGTTGGATGGGCCGGCGGCATAATTGGGATGTGGACCCAGATCATATTTTTTCTACGCATGGCCTCGTAAATGGAACCGCTTTATGTGTCCAGTCCTTCACAAATGTAGGTGATAGTATCGTTTTATTTACGCCAGTTTATCACGCTTTTTCCCGAGTAATAAATGCAGCCGATCGCAAAATTATCGAATGTGAACTGGAAATAAATAATGGGCGTTATGAAATGAATTTTGATAAGTATGACTCTCAGATGGATGGTAGCGCAAAAATGGCTATACTGTGTTCACCCCATAATCCAGGTGGGCGCATTTGGTCTATTGCTGAACTCAAACAAGTAGCCGCATTTGCGGAAAAACATAATTTAATTTTGATATCTGATGAAATACATCATGATATAACTTTTGGCTCTAAGCATACAGTAATGCAAAATGCAGCACCTGAAATATCAGAACGATTGGTTATGATGACTGCAGCCACTAAAACTTTCAACATTGCAGGCTGCCATACGGGGAATATAATAATAGTTGATAATAAATTACGCGCAAAATTCGCAAAAACAATGAAGGCAACAGGCACTTCACCTAATTCATTTGGATTATATATGGCAGAAGCTGCCTATAAACATGGCGACAAATGGGTAGATGAGTTATGTGAGTATTTAGACGGAAACAGAAAGATACTTGATAATACAATTGCGAAAATTCCTGGTGTTAAATCTATGGAGCTAGAAGCAACATATTTATCTTGGATAGATTTTTCAGGTACTGGAATGTGTAAAGCTGATTATATTGATCGCGTTCAAAAACAGGCTCAAATAGCTTCAAGCCATGGAGATACATTTGGCACTGGTGGGGAAACTTTTTTACGATTTAATTTTGCCACACAACGTGAGGTATTATCCAAAGCAATGGAACGCCTTCAGAAGGCGTTCCATGATTTGCAATAATGTCTTGGGCGTTGCAATTATCCAGCCACTTTGCCATATGTAATATAGGACAACCAAACAAAGAAAATTTTTATGCAAAACTACCTTGAATTTGAGAAGCCCCTTGCAGAGATAGAAAGCAAGGCTGCTGAATTACGCTTGATGGCTGAAAAATCTGAAGACGACGTAAACGTGGATGCTGAAGCAAGTGCACTTGATAAAAAAGCACAAAGTATGCTTCAAGAGTTGTATAAAAATCTTAATCCATGGCGAAAATGCCAAGTGGCTCGTCATCAAGATCGTCCACATTGTAAAGATTACATCCAAGAACTTTTTACAGAATATACTCCTCTTCAAGGCGATAGAAACTTTGCTGATGATGCTGCAGTAATGGGTGGTTTAGCTCGCTTTGAAGATCAGCCAGTTGTAGTTATTGGTCATGAAAAAGGCTATGATACAACATCACGGATCAAACGAAATTTTGGCATGGCCCGACCAGAAGGTTATAGAAAAGCAATCAGATTGATGGAAATGGCTGATAAATTTGGATTACCAATAATCACTTTAGTCGACACACCAGGTGCATACCCTGGAAAAGGTGCGGAAGAACGGGGTCAATCTGAAGCTATAGCAAGATCTACTGAAAAATGTCTGCAAGTTCGCGTTCCATTAATATCCATCATAACAGGTGAAGGTGGATCAGGCGGTGCAGTAGCTTTTGCAACTGCTGATAAATTATTAATGTTAGAACATTCTGTATACTCTGTTATTTCTCCAGAAGGATGTGCTTCAATTTTATGGAAAGACTCGGAAAAAATGCGCGAAGCAGCAGAAGCACTTCGCCTTACAGCACAAGATTTAAAAAAATTGGGCGTTGCTGATAAGGTAATGAAAGAGCCTCTTGGTGGTGCACAAAGAGATCATAAAGAAACATACAAAGTTGTAAAAAAAGGTATATCTGAAGCTTTAAAAGAGCTCCAATCAAAGAAGCCTGACGCATTATTAAAAGAACGGCGTAAAAAATTCTTGGAATTGGGATCTAAGTCTCTATGATTTTACATAAATAATACTTTTTTATATTCTACCAAAGCGTTTCTTCGGAACGTTTTGGCCAAGAATGATCATATTTACTACCATCCACTTCTGAATTAGTCATCTCTTCTAATATTTGCCCTGCAGTTGGTAAATTTACAAGTTCCGGCCAGCTATCATTTTTCCATATTTCAGATCGACTGAAAGCTTTAGCACATTGAAAATAAATTTCTTGAATTTCAAATAGTATTATTGAACGTGGTATATTTTTATTTTTTTCAAATGATTCAATCAATTCTTCATCTAATGTAATTTTGGCAGTTCCATTAATTCGGATAACAATATTTGCACCCCCAACAATCAACATTAAAGAAGCCCTTGGATCATTCACAATATTCCTCAAGCTATCTATACGATTATTTCCTCTCCAATCAGGTATTAATAGATTTTTTTCATTAAGCTCTCGAACAACATTAGAATTATCACCCCTTGGACTAGCATCAACACCATTAGGCCCAACTGTTGCTAAGGTACACAATGATGATGCTTGAATCCATTTACGATAAGTTGGAGTTATATGATCAGAGACTTTTCTTAATGAAGCAACACTTGGTAAACCATAAATCTTCTCAAGTTCATCTATTGATTTAATAAATTTCATTAATGATTCATCCTTATTTCAATATAGCTTCCGCCATTAAATCATTTGAAGCTTTTTCAATGTTTTTTTCGATGTATTTTACAAAACTCTTTGTTTGTAGATCGTTTGGTACTTCGCCTAAATATTCCAATACAACAGTGCCTCGCTTTCGAAGTAAGCTGTGTTTTGGCCAATACATTCCTACATTTGTTGCAGCCAAAATACACCTTCGATTCATACGTTGACACACCACTGCAGCACCTACTTTGTAAGGCATTACCTTTCCTGGAGCGACACGAGTTCCTTGAGGATAAATTACAAGTTGCGTATCTTGATCACTTTTTTCTAATCCAGACATCATTTGAGAAACTGCTTTTCCTTTACCACCTCTTTTTACAGGGGCTACTCCAAGTCTTTTCCCATAGAACCCAACAATTGGAAAATATGTTAGTTCTTGTTTCATTACAAAATTCACGTTTTCTAAATAATAGGCATGTAATATAACATCAAAAAAACTTTGGTGTTTTGATGCAATCACAACATTTCCAGTTGGAACTTCCCCCCTTAATTCAACCTTAAGACCACAAATAATCCTTGCTAAAAGTATTACAGATCCAGCAAAGTTTCTTACAACCCAATAAGTTGCCTTACGTGAAAAAAGTGATGGTATGGCTCCCAATACCGCAAATAACGTCATTGATAAGTACATTGAAAATATAAATATCAAAGACAACAAAAATTGTATAACAACCAACTAGATACTCCCTGTAATTAGCCTCATGTGATTGCCAAATTTATAAACAACCTTTATTTTGAAATTCTATATTGGACTATAAAGTAAAGCATAATAAGATAGTAATAATAACCAAAAGAAAATTTCTTATTTCATCCTATAATATGCGAATTAATTAAACAAAACATATTATAAATAAAACAGAGCGCAATATGCAGATAGATTGTCCAAACTGTGACGCACGATATGATATTTCTGAAAATATAACTTTAGAAATTGAACATATTCTACAGTGCACAAACTGTTTGGAAATTTGGAAATATACTTTTCCAAAAACTCAAGAAAACAATGGGCATAAGAACGTTAAGGATAACAAACTTCATCCGCAGATATCATCTGACATTCAATCTATACTCCAAGAAGAAGCAGCATATTCAAAAAATAAAAAAAGTCTGAATAAAGGTGGAAGCATTACTTCTAAAAAACTTAATATATCAAAGAAAGACCTTCAAAAACTTAATCTAAAGATAGAAGCTAATAGCTCTATCAGTATGCTATCTTCAAAACACAAAAAATCTAAATCTTCCAAAAATGGTATTAAACTTTTTGGCAATAAATTTTCTAAATTAATAATTGGAATGTTTCTTATTTTAACAATTGCAACTGGCACATATGTTTTTGCTCCAGAAATATCAAAGCATATCCCTCAAGCTGAAAATTCATTAAAAATATATAAATCAAAGGTCACTTATGTTTTTTCAAACATAAAAGATAGCTATATGGAATTTGTTTTTCCAAAAATTGATAAATTTCTATAATCAACCGATTAGTTTTCATTTAATAGAAAATTAGAGCCAGTCAGGAATAATATCTCTTTTTATTATAGCTTCGATACTTGGGCGATCCCGTATTATAGAAAATTGATCTCCATACACTAAAACCTCAGGTATAAGAGGTCGTGTATTATACTCAGATGCCATAACGGCGCCATACGCTCCTGCTGAGCGAAATGCAACCATCTCTCCATCAGCAACTGGGGTTAATGCTCTTTTATTTGCAAATGTATCACCAGTTTCACATACTGGGCCAACAATATCATAATCTCTTATTTCAGGACTCCCAGTAGTTTCAATAACAGGAATAATTTCATGATAAGCTTCATACATTGCTGGTCGTATGAGATCGTTCATTGCAGCATCAACAATCATAAAATCACGTCCTTCACCAGATTTATTATAAATTACAGACGACACCATTAAACCAGCATTTCCAGCTAATAATCTGCCTGGTTCTATTTCAATCTCACAATCAAGATCACCAACAGTTTCGTGAATAACTTTTGCATAATCTTCAGGTGTAGGTGGTATTTGGTTTGAATTCTCATAAGGTATACCCAATCCACCACCTAAATCTAAACGCCTAATATTATGACCGTCTTGTCTTAACATTTTTGTTAATTCAGCAACTTTTTTATACGCCAATCTAAAGGGTTCTAAATCTGTTAATTGTGAACCTATGTGAACATCAATACCGACAACATCAATTGCCTCCATAGATGCTGCTATTGAATATACTTCTTGTGCTTTTGAAATTGGAATACCAAATTTGTTTTCAGATTTACCAGTGGCTATTTTGGCATGTGTTTTAGCATCAACATCTGGATTCACACGCAACGTAATAGGAGCTATTGCACCCAGTGATAAAGCTACTTCATTTAATACTTTTAATTCTGCTTCACTTTCAACATTAAATTGTCGGATACCATTCTTTATAGCTAATGCCATTTCTTCACGAGTTTTACCAACGCCAGAAAATACAATTTTGTCCCCAGATATACCTGCTGCTTTAGCCCTTAAGTATTCACCACCAGAAACGACATCCATTCCTGCGCCTAAATTCCCTAGGATCTTTAAAATAGCAATGTTTGAATTTGCTTTCATTGCATAACAAATAAGGTGTTTCATTCCATTCAAAGCTTCATCAAATACTCGGAAATGACGCATTAAAGTAGCCTGAGAATAAACGTAAAAAGGCGTGCCAACTGCAGCTGCTATTTCTGTTATAGCAACATCTTCAGCATGCAAAATACCTTTGTGGTATAAAAAATGATCCATAATTACCTACTTAATTGAGCGCGAGCGCAAGAATAGATATAGTGGTAAACCACACGAAACACCAACGCCAAAAGTTGCAATAAAGCACACTATGAAAACCCACCAATCTTTTCGCGGTACTATTTCTGAAGCTATCCAAATAATTAAAACAAATGCTGAAATTGTTAAATCCCACATTAAACCACGTGCTGCTTCGTTAACAGTCCATGCAGAAACAATTCCACCCCATGAATAACCAAATTCATTAAACCATGCTAAGAAATGCATCATAGGTTTAATGCCACCCAATATAGCTAAAATTAAATAAATTAATCGCATGAAAGACATGACACACCCTCATCAATGGGCAAAGGGTCACCTTTTATCCCACAACCGTTGATACTTGAAATTAAAAATAATGCAAAAAATAGTTTATAAATCATGATAGAACTTCTCTCCACCGAGCTATCTGCATCCGCACCTGTTTAGGAGCTGTTCCTCCATAACTTTGACGACTTGCAACAGAATTTTGAACTCCTAAAAAATTGAATACATCAACGTTAATTTTTTCATTTACCTTTTGCATCTCTTTGAGGCTTAAATCAGGTAGATCACACCCTTTTTCCTCTGCTTTTGCTACCAAAGCTCCTGTAATGTGATGTGCTTCTCTAAATGGCATTCCCAAGTCTCGAACCAACCAATCAGCTAAATCAGTAGCTGTTGAAAATCCTGATGAGGCTGCACTTTCAAGAGATGCAATATTAGGCTTCATATCTGATACCATTCCAGTCATTGCTGCGAGTGCCAGCATCAGGCTGTCAGAGGCGTCGAATACCTGTTCTTTATCTTCTTGCATATCTTTTGAATAAGCTAGAGGTAGACCTTTCATGACCATTAAAAGCCCCACTAATGATCCTGTAATACGGCCAACTTTAGCTCGAATTAACTCCGCCGCATCTGGATTTTTTTTCTGAGGCATAATAGATGAACCCGTGCTAAATTTATCAGATAAAGTAACAAATTTAAACTGAGCAGAAGACCAAATAACTAACTCTTCTGCAAAACGAGATAAATGAGTAGCACAAATTGATGATGCACTTAAGAACTCTAATGCAAAATCACGATCAGAAACTGCATCTAATGAATTTGCCGAGGGCGCACTAAAGCCTAGTGCATGAGCAGTATCATGTCTATCAATGGGGAAACCAGTACCAGCAAGAGCAGCTGCTCCTAACGGGCTTTCATTCATTCGAGCTCTAGCATCTGAAAAACGAGAACGATCTCTTGCAAACATTTCGACATATGCCATCATATGGTGTCCCCAAGTAACTGGTTGAGCCACTTGTAAATGAGTAAAGCCAGGCATAACAATCTCAGCGCCTTCGTCAGCTTGGTTTATTAATGCTTTCATCAACTCTGATAAGCCTTCAATTATTGCATCACATTGATCACGTGTCCACAATTTGAAATCTGTTGCAACTTGGTCGTTTCTTGAACGCCCAGTATGCAATCGACCAGCAGGCTCACCAATTATTTCTTTTAAACGGCTTTCAATATTCATATGAATATCTTCAAGTGCTTTTGAATACTCAAAAGTTCCATTTTCAATTTCTGACAAGATTATAAGAAGTCCTTCTTTTATGGCTTCTGCATCAGTCTCAGTAATTATATTTTGTTTGGCCAACATTGCAGAATGGGCAATCGATCCTGCAATATCTTGAACTGCCATCCTCTTGTCAAAATCAATAGATGCATTAATTGACTCCATTATGGCATCTGGACCGCTTGCGAAACGTCCGCCCCACATTGCATTTGATGAATTTTTATCAGACATATAATTAATACCATTTTAAAGGAGCCACATTGTGACTAAAATTAGAATTCTCTGCGCAACGCTTTATACCTTGCTGGCAGTAGGTGCAAATCCTTTGACAGCTAATACGCTTAATGTGGATAATCTTTTAAATATGCGTTCAGGGGATATGCGCTTAGTAGCTATTCACACAGAGCCAAAAGCTATGGTTAATACAACTTTTTCTGATGAAAATGATAATACTTTAAACCTGTCTAATTATAACGGTAAAGTTATTCTTTTAAACCTTTGGGCAACATGGTGTGCGCCATGCAGAGCTGAAATGCCATCTCTTGATGCAATAAATAAAAAAATTAGTACCGATAAGTTTGAGGTTGTCACAATAGCCGTAGGGCGTAATTCAATTCCAATAATGAAACAATTTTTTAAAGAAAACTCAATCACATCACTGACACTTCACAGAGATCCAAAAATGAAATTAGCTGCATCTTTTGGAGTTCGTGGATTACCAGCAACACTGATTCTAAATCCTGAAGGGCAAGAAATTGCCAGAATTCAACGTGAAGCAGATTGGTTTTCTCAAGATGCCATAAATTTATTGGAAGCTATAATCCAAAGCTATGAATGAAAATATCTAAAAATTAATTATATTTAAGGTGTATTCTAAATAATTTTGAGATTTTGTGGTGCGAGCGGGGGGACTTGAACCCCCACGCCCATACGGACAACAGATTTTAAGTCTGTCGCGTCTACCATTCCGCCACGCTCGCATCACGTGGACCTTGTGGCGTGAAAAATCAAGTTTGTAAACTCAATTTCGCAAATTTTAGAAAAAATCTTCACCCATTTGATCTCTAAGGCGTTTAGCCATGCCTGAAGCCATCTCAACGCCCTCATTCACATGACATATTATTTCATCCTTAAGAACTTCAGATCCATCAGGTCGTATAACTTCACCACGTAAACGCATTTTTTGGCCATCTAATTCTGCAAGACCAGCAATAGGTGTTTGACATGATCCATCTAATTCTGCCAACAAAGTACGCTCAGCTGCCAATCGCAAAGACGCTGACTTATCATTAATTTTTGTTAAAATTTCAGCTATTTCGGTATCACCTTCGCGTTGCTCAATGCCAATACAACCTTGGGCAATTGCTGGAAGCATATCATCAGGTTCAATTGGATTTGAGATTTCATTACGACCTAACCGGTTCAAACCCGCACAGGCCAAGAAAGTTGCTTCAGCAACCCCCTCATTAAGTTTACGTAATCTTGTTTGAACATTACCCCGAAATTCAACAATTTTTAAATCTGGTCTTTTATTTAATAATTGTGCACGGCGTCGTAAACTTGAAGTACCTACAGTAGCACCTTTTGGTAATTCGTTTATATTTTTATATTTAGTAGAAATAAACGAATCGCGCACATCCTCCCGTGGTAGATAACAACTGAGCTTCAACCCTTCTGGACAAATAACTGGCATATCTTTCATTGAGTGAACTGCAATATCAATACCATAATCTAACATCGCATCTTCAATCTCTTTGGTAAATAAACCTTTACCTCCAACTTCGCTTAATGGTCGGTCCTGTATTTTATCACCACTTGTTTTGATAACTGTTATTTTGAAACAACTTTCATCTAATCCAGTTGAACGTATTAATCTCCCCATTGTTTCGTGAGCTTGTGCCAATGCTAACGGAGAACCTCGTGTTCCGATGACTAAAGGGGAATTTGGTGTAAATCTCATAACTTCTTGATAACCTCCTGCGACATTCGCTTCAATGGTAATGATTACACTTTCCTATGTGACATATCCTCGCTAAAACACATAAATGGAAACAAAAAATAAATTAATTATTCGTGCATTAAATGGTGAAAAACTCTCTACGCCCCCTGTCTGGATGATGCGTCAAGCAGGTCGCTATTTACCTGAATATAAAGCAACGCGCTCTTTAGCCGGTGATTTTTTATCACTTTGCTATAATCCAGAGTTAGCAACTGAGGTTACCTTACAACCAATTAGAAAATACGGCTTTGATGCTGCTATATTATTTGCTGACATTTTACTAATTCCTCAAGCACTCGGAGCAAAACTATGGTTTGTGACTGGTGAGGGGCCACGATTATCGACCATTACAGACCAAAATGATTTTGATTTACTTGGCGATATAGAAAATATTGATCAAGTTCTTTCTCCAATATATGAAACTGTCCGTAAATTATCATCAGTATTACCTGATGAAACAACTTTAATTGGATTTGCTGGCGCACCCTGGACGGTAGCGACATACATGATTGCAGGGCGTGGAACACCAAATCAAAAACCAGCTTTAGATTTGATCAAAACAAATCCAGAAGTTTTTGATTTATTAATAAATAAAATTACGCACGCCACAGTGCATTATTTATCTAAACAGATTGATGCTGGTGCTGAAGTTGTGAAAATATTTGATAGTTGGGCTGGATCATTAAAGGGCGAACTATTTGAACGATATTGCATTGAACCATCCAAAATAATTTCTGATGAATTGAGAAAAATTCATCCAAATATCAAAATAATTGGATTTCCCCGTGGAGCAACAAATAACGGCTATCTTAATTATGCTCAATCAACGGCTGTTGATTGCGTCGCAATTGATAGCTCAGTTGATACTCAGTGGGCAGCAAATGAGCTACAAAAAATAACCTGTGTACAAGGGAATTTAGATCAAAAGTTACTAGTTTCTGGTGGGCAAACTCTCATTAACGAAACAAAAAGAATTGTAAAAGCATTATCAAACGGGCCACATATATTTAACCTAGGTCACGGAATTACACCAGACGCAGATCCCAGCAATGTAACGAAGATGATAGAGGCCATAAGAAATTAATTTCAAAAAGCCTATTTCATACCTGCTTCACTTTTGTACTTTGTTATAAAAATTTTAAAGTTAGCCTCCGATTTATACTTTGTAAAATATACCTGCCAGTCTGCCTCGCTTTTATAGGTGGTCCAGAACCAAATCCCAGAATAGGATTTTGCTTCGCTCTTGTATTTTGTTTCGTAAACAATCATGTCAGCCTCCGACTTATAATCCGTAACAAAGATTATTTTATCGGCATCGCTTTTGTAGGAAGTCTTATAAACTTTCTGAGCGTTTACCGAAGTGGCACAAAAAACCAATACAAATATTCCGAGAATTATATATTTCATAGTATAATTTTTACTTTCTTTTAAATATTGCACCAAATAGCGTATTCAAAACTGTGCGGCCTATTTTGCGCTCAATACCATTTACAGAAGTAGGTATGCCAGTTTGCCTAGCAATTTTTTGTTTCACTCCGGTAATACCGAGGGCTCTTTTCCAGCTGAAGCTAAATCCGTATTTTTTCATATAGGGTTTGTTTGTTGAATGTTAGTGTTTAATTTTTTTATGTATAGGCAAAATAAAATAACTAAAAACTAGCGATCTGATTTTACTATTATGCTTTATAATCTTTGCAAAGAAAGGGCCTATTATATAATAAAATTTTACTAAGTAGGTTCCTATTAGGGTAGTCAAAAGTTTATTATCTCTAAAAGTTCTAAAATCATTTACAACAGGATGACTTATATCTCCCATTGTGGCTGTTACTATAAAGCAATTAGAAGATGTTTCTTTTTGTTTTTGAGCTTTTTTTGCTTCTCTTTCAGCCTCATCATTCTTGTCCTTTGTTTCCTGATCTTTAATTGCTTGAATTAAAAAATCTACCTCAAAATTTTCGTCAAATAGTGCGTTGTAAAAACCTTTTATTCTTGCCAATTGAAGGTCATCGACCTTTTCTTCAATAAATTTTCCTTTTGACCCTGACATTCTAAATTCAATTTCTTTAGCATTTACCAAGGCTATAAGTTGATCCATTTCTAACTCTAATATTGCAGTTTCATCATAGCCAATGCCTGCTATGCTTCCAACTCCAAAATTATGGTCGGTTTGCTTATTGCATGTAATAGGTAAACCATCTACCAAAAAAATTATTTCTAAATTCTTAATTATACGTGGATTAGATATTACCATATCAACTGGAATAGGTAAATAAGTAATCTTTACTTCAACGAGAAGTATATTTGCATTTCCTTTTTGTCTATATAAGATCGTAAATTTAATTATTGCAGCACCAATGCCAAATTTACTTAGAGATTTTAAATAATCATCTACTAAGTCTGACTTAAAACTGATATAGGAGGTTTGATATTCAGTAGTTTTTGTAAACTTGTCTTCTTCTCCTTTAACTAGATATTTTTCCTTAATCAAACTTTTTGAATCAATAGGGTTTGAATTATTGTTTATATTTTCAGACATCTTATATTATTTTAAGTTTATATAAATTTAAAATAATATAATTATAAAAAAAATTAATTAGTTGGAAAATCGGCAATATAGTTCTCTAACTAATTGCATTTCGATTAAATATGTACTTAGGCACCTAATTTAATTTTATTTATTAATATTAGATTAAATTGTAATTTATTATAATATTGTCTAAATTCACTATCTAATAAATCTTTAATCTAAAATTTAATTTTATGGAAATTACAATTTACTTCTCACACAGTTTTGTGAATGAATCATCACCAATTTATAAAATAACTGGCAACGGCGCATTAGCTTCTGTTAATGAAAAAACAACTACTACTGCCTTAGACATGATAAAAACAGGATGGAGATTATCTCATGCTATTAAAACTTCACAATCTGCACAACTAGAAAGTTTCAATTTTTTATTAATATTTGAAAAATAGATTATGAATAATAATATCATTTATGGTTTAATATTTTTTGCAATTTTGTATTATTTTTCAAAAAAGAAAAAAAAGTTAACACCTGAAGAAATTGCTGCTATAGAAGCCGACCGATTAATAAAAGAGGAAGAAAGAAAGAAGGCGGAGGCAATAAAAGAGGAAGAAAGAAAGAAAGCTCAAGCGATACAAGAAGAAAAAAGAAAAGAAAGAGCAAGAATAAAAGCGGAAGAAGAAGCGAAGATTCTTAATGAAATGCTTACATCAACTCATAGAGTCTACTTTTCATATTCTTTAGTTAATGAAGATTCTCCAATTTATCTAGTACATCCAAATACAAATAGTATAATGGATTCAAGTGAAACTAGTTTAAAAAAATTATATGTAGATGGATGGAGATTATTAGATATTGATAAAACCGGTAAAAGTGCACAATTAGAAGATTTCAATTTTATAGTTAGGTTATCTAAAAACTAAATGACAATTACGTCATGTCGAATAGAATAAAAACAATAGAAAAGGATAATCTTAAAATAGACACTAAGTTAGATTATGAATTCGATTATCAAAACTCTTTGACTACTAAATTAGACAAATTCAATTCTGATTTCAATCAAGAAATTATTAATGAAATTGTCTTGTGGAAAGTTGATAGATATTCACTATTTGACGATGAGTTAATAGCATTATTAAATCAAATCCCAAAAGCCGGAAAAATAATTGATAAAGACTTTAAAAATAAAATTTTAATTAAATTATTAAATACAAAAGGCGTGGGTTTACCAATGGCTTCGACAATCTTAAAATTTAAAAATCGAAAAATTTTTCAAATTATTGATCAAAGAGTATATCGAATTTTATATGGTAAACCACTTAAGATTAGTAGTTCTTTAAGTGAAAGGAAAATTAATGAAACTATCATGATATATTACAATTATTTAGATAAATTATCTAACGTTAGTAAAGCACTAAAGGTGAAATTTGAAGATTCTGACAGGGTATTATACATGCTAGACAAAAGAGTAAATTCTTCAATAAAAATTAGATAACTAATTTTTTCAATGCTACTAACCTGCCTCAAGAATTCTCTTTTACTTTATTTTGTTAAAACAGCAATAACATTGCCGCAGCTCCTAATGAAGCTATTCCGCAGCCATCTCCATAACCTATGATTTTCCCTCCAAAAGATGAACTACTAGAATAAATTTTACTTCCATCTATATAACCTATGATTTTCCCTCCAAAAGATGAACTACTAGAATAAATTTTATTTCTATCTATATAACCGACGATTTTGCCTCCAAAAGAAGAAGAGCTAGAGTATATTTTCATACCGTCAATATAACCGACGATTTTGCCTCCAAAAGAAGAAGAGCTTGAATATATTTTGGTGCCACTCATATAACCAACAATTTTGCCACCAAATGATGAGCTACTTGAGTAAATCTTACACATTTTTCTGAATTTTTAGATTATGTAATTTATTGACTTTTATACTGTAAATATATATTATATTTTGAATAATAATTTCTCTGACATTGGTTTTTTTGGCAACTGTTTTTACTAAAATTTACCTTAATTTTTCTGAGACTTACGCCTCATATATTTTCCTTTGGTTTTATAATAGTACCTCGATTTAGATTGGTTTCTGATTGCGTTTGGGTTGGTGCTAACAGGCTTTCTTACATATCCCTTTCTGAACTTTCCCTTATAAGTAATGGTAGGTGAAACATAGGTCGATTTTGAGGGACGTTTGACCTCTTGGGTATCAGAACATCCAATCAAGAATATGAACCCAAATATGAGGAGAATTCCTACCTTCATTGTCAACAATTTATAAATAAAGGTAATCAATGAAATCAAATATTGCCTTCTTTGTCTATTGTGAATTTGAAATTATTTGATATTGTTCAGCTGGGACATCATTTTAATCAAATAATAATTTTTTTAATCTAATTTATTCACGAAATTGAATTATGAAGTATTTTTTAATTTTTTTTTTAATACCATTCAGCCTTAAGGCAAATTTTGAGGAAAAGAAGCAAATTGATACAATTAATGTTGGATATTATATAGACGACATTTATGATATTAATTATGTAAAAGGAACCTATCGAATAACACTTTTTGCTTGGGTGACATCTACGACCGTAAAATATGATTTTAATCAATTTCTAGATATACATCATGCAATTGATAAAAAATTTGACCTAATTATGTTAGATTCTTCTAATATCGTTAATGGTCGAAAATTATACTGGTCGGAAGTTAGATTAAATTTAGAAGTACTACAAAAATTTGACATTAGAAAATTCCCATTTGATAAACAAAACATTATTTTAGGACTAGAATTTACATATAATGATCCCAAAATTCTTAAAATAAATTTAAGTAAAAAAAGTTCAATTGCACCAAATACAATTCCTAACGATTGGAAAATTTTATCAAGCAATTATACCTTAGAACCAGTTCATTATAATACAAACTTTGGAGATCAAAGTGTAGAATCATTTGATTTTAATGTTCTTAATATTAATTATAGTTTTGGTAGAGAAAGCGTTACACTTTTTATCAAACTTTTTACAGCATTATTTATATCTTTTTTAATCGCTTGTACCAGTATTTTCCTTCCAAATGTTCAACAAGATTCTAAAATTTCAATGATTATTGGCGGTCTGTTTGGATCAATAACAAACAAATACATTACAGATTCGCTACTTCCCATAAATAATACTTGGAATTTATCTGATAAAATTCACATACTTACCATAGTTTATTTGCTTTTATTATCTATATATTCAATATATGAACAAAGAAAAAAACTAAAAGATAATCTCAAACAAGATGTTTTTGTTTTTTTATTAATAATTATATCTTATATAAGTTGTATTACATATTTTATATATTAAAAATAAAATTTAATCTGCTCTTACTTATTTCATATTATACCCTAAAAAAACATCATCTTTAAAAATATTACCTCCAATGTTTCCTATGTTTTAAGAAATGAGTTGTGATGCAAATTATGGTTGAAATGAAAAAAAGTTTACTAAATTGAATTTCGATGATTACAAAAAGAGATTTCTTTCTGGGTATGAAAATTACGATACCGATAACCTAACACAAAACCAATCAACGGTCTTTGCTGAGCCTTATAAATTAACTATTGTGAAATGCATAACAATAAATAAATAATATGAATAAAACAGTAGCAGTATTTATACTATCTATAATTTCAGTTAATTGTTTTTCACAAAATAAT
>ENA-OSIY01000534-OSIY01000534.1-marine-metagenome-genome-assembly--contig:-NODE-534-length-21029-cov-15.462581_pt1 | contig 21029 bp, 19 predicted proteins | sample MGYA00237884_ERZ534233 | MGnify/ENA primary metagenome ERZ534233 (study PRJEB26412, sample SAMN06343840) | marine metagenome | isolation source: estuarine water | place: USA: Columbia River Estuary... | reverse complement strand
CCATACATTTTTGATGACAGGGTAAACGATGATGATGTTGCAAATGTTATCATGAAGATGTATAAGATAGGTAAGAAAAAAAGAAAAGCAAGAGGTTTGCTAGGTAGAGAGTTTATGATTAACAATCTATCAAATAAAATAATGTGTGATAAAATGTCTGAAGGGATTGAGCAAGCAATCAGTAACTTCAAGCCGAGAAAGAAATTTGATTTATATAAAATTATATGAGAAAACCATTTTTATTATTTAGAGGGCCAGTAAAAACAAGAAGTGGATATGGTGCGCACTCAAGAGATTTGCTAGAAGCGTTACATAAGATGGATATGTTTGATATTAAAATAGATAGCTGTTCATGGGGATCAACACCGTTAACCGCGTTGGAGGATGATAACATGTTTCATAAATGGATTGATTCAAATATTGTAACCAATATAAATGTTCAGCCAGATTTTTATGTGCAAGTGACAGTACCTAACGAATTTCAAACATTAGGTAAAATAAACATAGGAGTAACCGCCGGTATTGAAACAACTGTAGCGCCAAAGAATTGGATAGACGGTTGTAACAAGATGGATATGATTATAACAACATCTGAATTTTCAAAGGATGTTTTATTGTCAACTGTTTATAATGAAAATGATAATGTTACTGGTAAACTAATAAAACAATATAGAATTGAAAAACCATTGTTAGTATTGTTTGAGGGTGTTGACACATCTATATACAATAACGAGTATACTGGAATTGACCTAGACATAAAAGAAGATTTTGCTTATCTGTTTGTTGGTCATTGGTTGAAAGGAGATACTGGTCAAGATAGAAAAGATGTGGGGATGTTGATTAGATGTTTTACAGAAGCATTTAAAGATCAAGAAGATCAACCAGCACTTGTTTTAAAGACATCTGCGGCCTCTTTCTCTATCAAACAAAGGGAAGAGTTCAGAAAGAAAATTGAAGGTCTTGTTGGTCAAATTGATAACCCACCTTCGATATACCTTTTGTTCGGTGATTTAAGTAACAAAGAGATGAACGAGCTTTATAATCATCCAAAAATAAAAGCTATGGTTACTCTCACCAAGGGTGAGGGATTTGGTAGACCTCTACTAGAATTTACAATGACAGGTAAACCCGTTATTGCATCTAATTGGTCTGGGCATAAAGATTTTTTACCAATGGATAAAGCTATTATGATTGGTGGTAAACTTACGGATGTAGATCAAAGTGCTATTGACGATTTTATTATTAAAGGGTCTAAATGGTTCACAGCAAATTATAATGAAGTTGCAGAGGTTTTAAAATTGGTTAAAATAGATTATGAAAAGTTTTTATCTAAATCAGAAACATTAAGAATTGAAAACAAAGAAAAGTTTTCTATGGAAAAAATGATGGAAAAGTTTAGATCGTTTATCCCAGATGAGGCCAAAGAAGAGCCAATACAAAAGCAATTAAATTTACCTAAATTAAATAAAATAAAGTAGTATGCCAAAAAGGAAAAGAGAATCAATATTTTTAACTACACCTACCCCGCAATCATCTTCTTTCACAATTGCTGACGCAAAGTATATTGATACATGTGAATGGTGTTTTCAATTCGATGATGACCAACCGATAGTATTTGCAAAAGGGTCAAAAAAAGAGTTTGCATCTGAACCTAAAATAAGTTTTACCTTAACAAATAGAACAGATAGTACCATGACTTTTTTTGATGATAAAACAAAAAAGAAATTAAAGATCTTCACAAGAGAAAAGGCCATTTAATATGAAAATTTTAGTAACAGGTGGGGCTGGGTTTATTGGTACTAATTTAATTAAAAGATTGGTATATGAGAAACATGATGTTGTTTCGCTGGACAATTATGATAGTGGGTCAGCGTCTAACCATATTGATGGGTGTAACTATCATAGTGGCGATATTGAAAGTATATCACTTATGGATAAAGATTTTGATTTAATTTATCATTTGGCTGCACTTAGTAGAATACAACCATCATTTGAAAATCCATCTGAGTTCTTTAGAGTAAATGTAATTGGTACTGAGGCGGTATGTGAGTGGGCTAGAAAATTGAATATAAGAGTTGTATACAGTGGGTCATCTTCAAGATGGCACGATCCGTTTCAATCACCTTATGCTATGTATAAGAAGTTAGGTGAGGATGTGTGTAAGATGTATAAGAAAGTATTTGGTAGTAAAATTGAAATTACTCGCTTCTACAATGTTTATGGGCCCAATGAAATAACTGAAGGTAAATGGGCAGCAGTCATTGGTTTATGGAGAGGTCAGGTTAAAAAAAATCACCCTATTACAATTGTGGGTGATGGTAAACAACGTAGAGATTTTACACACGTTGATGATATTGTTGATGGGTTAATTAGGATAGGTTTTTCAAATGAAGAACATGAGGATGCGTGGGAATTGGGTACTGGTTTTAATTATTCCTTAAATGAAGTGGCCTATATGTTTGAACAAAGGTTTAATGCAGTAAAAGTATATATGGCTGAGCAAAAAGGGAATTATAGAGAGACTAAACGTGAAAACAACGACGCATTAAATAGACTAGGATGGTCACCTAAAGACAGACTTAAAAATTATATAGATACTTTATGAAAATAAGCTTCGCCATTACAGTATGTAATGAACTAGAGGAGATAAAAAGATTAGTTCCATTTATACTTGAGCACAAAGGAATTCAGGATGAAATTGTTATTTTATTTGACGATAAAAATGGTAACAAAGAGGTACTAGATTTTCTTTTACCTTTTAATATTAAACCCAACGTACAAGTATGGAGAGGTTTGGATTGGAACAATAACTTTGCTGATTGGAAGAATAAACTAAATGAATATTGCACAGGTGATTATATATTTCAGTTAGATGCTGATGAGATGATTAGTGAATACTTAGTTAAAAACATCGATGCCATAATTGAAGAAAATAAAGAGGTTGATTTATTTTATTTAGCAAGAATTAACACCGTTAAGGGAATAACAATCGAACACATCAATAAATGGAAGTGGAATCTAGATAAAGAAGGTAGGATTAACTTTCCTGATTATCAAGGTAGGTTATTTAAACAAAATTTAAAATGGGATGGTAAGGTACATGAAAAAATAGTTGGTGCGAAATACTACGCTATTCTCCCATTAGAAGAAGAGTATTGTTTAATACATAATAAAACAATCACTAAACAGGAAACACAAAACGAATTTTATAACACAATTTAATAACAAATGAATAAATTAATTTTAGCAACTGGAAGTAATCTAAACTATCTACATAAGATGACAGGTTATTTAAAATCAATTGAGACTAACTCAAACTTTGATTCAAACTACCTGGTTTTTTTAGGTGATGATGAAATGAAGATGAAGTATCAAAAAATAACAATAGCAAATGTTTATGAAAAAGATTTAGAAGTTGTACCATCAAACTATTGTATACAACATGGTGAGTTTTTAAAGTCAAAGTTATTCAATGAATCAACAAATGATGATGATGTTATTTTCTTTACTGATGGTGACATTAAAATACAAAGACCTTTGAGTGAGGATGAAATAAAACAATTTAAAAACTTTAAAGATGATGATGTATATGTGGGTTATAACGAATCACCAACAGACACTTTATATAACGAATCTTTAAGGTTAGGTATAATCAATAGTGAATCAGATTTATTAAAGTATGATCTAAAGAAGATTAAGGTTTATAATACCGGTGTGCTAGCAATGAATAAGAAAACATGGTTAAAATTAATGAATCAATTCATTGAGTTGTATCCGTTAGTTAATAATACTTTTCACCACTATGCTAAACAACAATGGTTATTATCGCTATTGATAAACACCAAGGGCTACAATGTTTATGAGATGCCATATGATATTCATAATCATCTACATTATCCTAGTCCGGTTGGTACACAACAAGATAGTGATAGTACCGTATATTATAATAATAAAAAGGTTTTATTTAAACACAAATGGGATTAAAATGGAAAAAGAAATTAAATTAATTAGGTCATTAGAAATTGACAAAATAACTGAAAAAGAATTAGAGGACTTCTTACCTAAATTAGGAATGAATGATGAGTGCCTAAGGGAAATGCCTGAAGAGTTATCAGAATACTATGGTAAAGGTCTTAAGTTTTGGCAATATCCAAATCAATTTAGTAAGTATCTTAAACAACTTTCTAAATATGAAATTAACTCTTACTTAGAAATTGGTTGTAGATGGGGTGGAACATTCATTATCACAAATGAAATATTAAAATTAAAAAATCAAGATGTTAAATCATATGCATGTGATTTGATACCGATATGTGGTGTGCTAACTGAATATAAAAATTATTCTGACTTCACATATGTTCACGAATCAAGTTTTGGTTTAACTAAGAGTCATGTGGGTGATCAGATTGACTTGATTTTAATCGACGCCGAACATTCATACGATGCAGTTAAAAAAGACTTAGAGGTTGCTAAGCAATTCAACCCAAAGTATGTTGTATTCCATGACATAACTAACGATGTGTGTAGGGGTGTAAATCAATTTTGGGAAGAAATAAAAAACAACTATAAACATCATGAGTTCATTGAACAATATGATAGTGTTGTTGGTACTTACTTAGGAATAGGATTAATCGAATTATAATATGTATGATTATTTAATTGTTGGGGCGGGATTTTACGGATCTATATGTGCGCATGAGTTAACCAAAGCTGGTAAAAAGGTTTTAGTTATTGACAATAGAGAACATATAGGTGGTAACTGTTACACAAAAAATAGAGACGGAATTAATGTACACGAATATGGTGCACATATATTTCATACATCAAATGAAGAAGTATGGAAATGGATTAATCAATTTGTGACGTTTAACAATTATGTTAATTCACCTGTTGCATATTATCGTGGTAAATTATATTCTTTACCGTTTAATATGTGGACATTCAATCAACTGTGGGGAGTTACAACACCTGATGAGGCTAAACAAAAAATAGAAGAACAATCTGGTGGTATTAGTGAGCCTAAAAACTTAGAAGAACAAGCGATTAAGTTAGTGGGTAAAGATGTTTATGAAAAATTAATTAAAGGGTATACAGAAAAGCAATGGAGAAAGCCATGTGATCAACTACCTAAGGAAATTATTAAACGATTACCAGTTAGATTTACATATAACAACAACTACTTTAATGACAAATATCAAGGTATTCCTATTGGTGGTTACACACAGGTGTTTGAAAAACTATTAGATGGTATTGATGTTAAATTAAATTGTGATTATTTTAAGGATGAATTACCAGAACATGATAAGGTCATATATACCGGGCCAATTGATATGTTCTTTGATTACAAATATGGTGAACTAGAATATAAAACAACAAAATTCGACCATATTCATTTTACTGATAAATCAAACTATCAAGGTAATGCTGTTGTTAATTTTACCGATAAAGAAATACCATATATAAGAATAATAGAACATAAACACTTTGAATTTGCTGACACACCAACGACCTGGATTACAATTGAATATCCAACAGAATATAAGGCCGGTGTAACTGAACCTTATTATCCGGTAAATGATGTTGAGAATAATAAAAAATATCAGCAATATAAATTAGAATCAGATAAGTTTGAAAATATACATTTTGGTGGTAGATTAGCAGAATACAAATACTATGATATGCATCAGGTAATTGAGTCAGCATTAAATTATATAAAAAAAGAGATATGAATATAACATTTGTTTTAGCCGTTTATAATAAATTAGATTTAACAAAGGAATGTTATAAACGTCTTCGTGATGTTTACCCAACAGCACCTTTAGTGATTAGTAGTGGTGGGTCAAGTGATGGAACAAAAGAATGGTTGGCGTCATTAGAAGATGATAATTTATCTTATCTACATGATGATGAAAGGTTAACATTCTCTGACACATATAACACCGGAATTAAATTAGTTGATACCGAGAAACTCGTTTTAATACATAACGATATGGTTATTGGTGAAGGATTCCTAGAAGCCATAGAAAGATTATTAGAACCAAATATGTTGTTATCATATACAACTATTGAACCACCAATATTCAGAGGTCACCAGAGACCAGGTAAAGTATTATTGGATCTTGGTAGTGGGTTTGATAATTTTGATGACTTTAATTTTAATAGCTATGTTAAACAATGGAATCAAAACGATAAATTATATGATGGCGCGGTATTCTTTATGTCTGGATATAAAAAGATGTTTGAAGATGTTGGTTTCTTTGATGGTTTTAGTTTTTTTCCATGCTTCTGTGAAGATGATGATTTTTTAATCAGAGCAAAATTAAAAGGTTATAACTTAAAGACTTGTGAGTCAGCCATAACATATCATTTTGTTTCTCAAACATCTAGATTCGGTGATGATTTCAAAAAAGATAGAGGATTGTATGAGGTTTGTTCAATTAGAAACTTTGTTAGAAAATGGGGAATACCATACACAGCGTTTAATGAAATGAGATATTGGGAGGAAAAGGATTTTAAATACAAAACCTTTAATATGGGGTTAACAACCAGGAGCATATCTTATTTAATGAGATTGGAACCATTCTTCGATAAAATCAATTTAGGAGCCATTCCTGAGGACTATATAGAGAATGAACAGAAGAATACCAAATATGATTTAAGATCAAAATTTACCCTTACAGAAGACGTTGATGTGATGATTTATGAAACTAACCCATTTGATGAAGAGGATTTAGAAACACTTAAGAAATTAAGGCTCTCAATTCCTTATTATGAACCAGGGGAATACCAAATAGGTAATATGTTGATAGAAATAAAAAAGGAGCTTAATTAGCTCCTTCTTTTTTAACTTCCTTTTTGATCAGTTTAAATAGTACCTGATACTTGTCTTTCGTTTTACCCGCATCCTTTAAATCTTCTTTGGTAATTTCAGGATATTCAATTTCAATTTCTTGATTTAAAAGCACACCATATTCATTATCAAATTCAATGTATTGAGGGTTAACAACTTTACCAGTTACGTTACCTTCATCGTCCTTAACTTCATTGTACATTTTTACTAAGACACCACCATTACCATCTTCTTCTCCATACTTTTTGATTAATTCATCTCTTAATGTCTCAACCTTAGTTCTCTCACCTTTAAGTTCCGTTGAAAAGTCACTCAATTCGTATTTCAAAATGATTGAAAGGTTTTGTTTACTGAACCCCTCAAACACTTGTTCTCCGGTTTGTGGTTCGATATACCCGTTAATTTCGCTTTCTAATTGTAAAACATCTCCTAGTTTTAAAGTAATTTTGTCCATAAATTTTTAATTTTCTTTTATAATATATATTTTATTTTTAAAAAAGTCAACCCTACAGAACTGTAAATATTGCATATGTTATCATCATTGATATCCAAATTATTAATGCTTTTAGATATGTTAGAAACCCAGTATGAAAATACCTTTGACCAATAGGTAAGCACTTATGTGATGGTGAAATTAGGTATGCTGAATATTCTAAGGTAAAGAATAAAACAAAATAATGCATCCCAAATACACTCGTTAATAAACTAACAATTCCAGCATATTTTGCTGAAGAGCCTAATAAAAATGAAGCCAAAAACCCTAACACAGAGACAATCAATATGTTAGATGGTGTATTGTATTGTTTTATTATTGCTTCTATCTGTGTATAATAAGATCCAACAAGGTTACCAAGAATAATAACAAAAGCAACAATCCATATTAGTTCCCAGTCGATATAGCCCAATATTTTACTCCAACTTTTAGAGTAATATACTAACCATATTGTGAATCCTGTGAAGAAACCAAAATAGAATTCAGTAAAAAACACACACATTAATATGGTTACTAAAAATGGTATAACCACCATCGTTATGTTTTGCATATTAATTGGTTCATCTTTAACTTCGATATCTATTTCATCATCTTTTAATGATAAGATATAATAAGTAATATATAACGCTGAGATTAAAAGCAATGGCCAGATATATGACATGAATTGCATATAGGTTAAACTTAACACAGCCATTGGAATAATAACAGTTTTCTCTAAAGGTGACCATAGATAATAGTGATGTGTTGCTAGGTAGTCAATGATACCAAACTTCTTACGTTTCTTATTATCAACCGGTGCAATGCTATTCAACATAGACGCCGATAACGCAACGCGACCAGGGATCGGTAAGATCCCACCAAATAGTGATACTAAGAATACCACCATTCTCTTTGACTTAACTTTTTGTTCAAGTAGTCTGAAGATGTCCATAAGGTATCCTCTTTCTTTGAGGATACCTGTTACGAACATAATGAATATTAAATAGACAAGGAATACTTGACCGTTGATTAGAATCTCCATGCGAATATAATTGTGGTTCTTGATTGTTTTGCGTCTTGATTTAAACCTGGCATATGCTCAATGTTTAAATAACCCTTATTGTTGAAACGATATTGTACAAGTGGTCCAATATACCATTCTTTAGATCCACCTTCGAAGTCATTATATCTAAACATATGTGACACACCTAATGTTAAATCATTATTGATGATATTACCATATGATGCGGTATATGCGTATTCTCTTTCTTGTTCTTCTTTGGTTCCAGCTAAGTTACCCTCGTAAATTGCATTAAACCCCCAAATACCATTCTTACCAATTCTATCACCTAATAATAATTTTGGTTCAATACCCCAACGACCATCTAACATTTTGGTTTCGAAATATAATGTTGGGTTACCCCACACTTTACCCCAGTCGGCTAAAGCATAACGGAACTCCCAAGAAAACCCTCTCCATTTGAATTCCTTGTCACCATCTTCACCGTCATAAACTGTGTGAGAATAAAGATCTAATTGAAGTCTGTTACCTAATCCGAATGTGAATTCATCTCTCATTCTAATTTGTGCCGGTCCGTTTCTTCTTTGTCTGATGTCAAACCACTTCTCGTACATTGCGGTACCTGGTGGGTTCATCACATAAACTCTAGTGGATGCAAACATTCTCATTGTTGTCCAAAGTGGTTGACCATAAGGACCTACCTTGGTCATTAAAGGTACCTTCTTTGCTGTAACAACAATTTCTTGTAATTGATTAGGGACTGTGTCCGTTTGAACTTTTAAGGATTGTTCTGAACCTTTCTGAATTGCACTACTACTGTATTGTCCAAATGACATAGTGGTAGTAAACAATAGTGCTAACATTAGCGATAGCATTGTGATTGTTTTTCTCATTTTGTTTTTGTTTAAGAAAAGTTTATAAAATTGCGGGGAGGAAGAGATTCGGACTCTCGATTGAATGTTAAGTCCAATAGCAGCTTCGGAGGCTGTCGGTTTAAACCACTCACCCACCTCCCCTTAATTTATTATTAATATAAACAAAAAATATCTGATAATCAACTATCTTTCAATTAGAAATACTCCTAATCCATTCCAAAAATCTTTTGAGTCTTCACCAGATGTATATAACTCCCTATGATGGGTTATCATTAAGTTGTTATCTTCAATAAATTTATCGAAGGCCCCGCTGTTCCAATTCCAATCATCCATAATTACTATGGTTTCTTTGGAGAAAATTGGTAGCATGTTTGTTAATGCAACATATTGATCATGATACTTTGTTTCACCATCATAAAAGATAATATCAACATATGGTAGCGTTTTAAAATCAAATGTTTGGTAATCAGTTTTGTATACCGATATGTTATTCACATTACCAAATCGTTTTACATTATGTAAAAATTCTTCTTGTGGTAAAATATCTATATTGTGTTTGTAGTAGTTACCTAACTTCTGACTAACACCTTTTGGTGTTAAATTAGGTGACATAAAATTATCAATTGCAATTGATTTAATATCATTACCATATATCGCAGAACAAAATGTGGCACCCCTGAACACACCAACCTCAAGATAAGTTGCGTTATCCAGACTACATATGTTATTAAGAAATGATCTCACTTTATTACTTGTAATCCCATGAATATCTAAAATGTCTTGTGTTAATTTAGATACCTCTAGTTTACCCCATTCAATTGAATCGTCAATATGTTTAACTAAGTCCATATGATTTCTTTTTGTGGTCAGCAACTACATCACAATAGTTACAATCCCAACATTGAAACTTACATTTCTTTATTTTATTTCTCCAACCTTTTAATTCTTCATGTGGAATACCATCAAGATAAAGATTAGATGTTTCAGATAAAATTTTATTACCCGCAACATATGAATCCACAATCTCTATTGTTTCATTTAAACGATTGAAACTATCTCTACCATGCATTTTAAAGACATCAATATATTCTAATAACTCATCAAACTCTTCTTTAAATGGTGGTATTGTTGCGGCTTTAAAAAAGAATGCATTGATCTCTTTTTCCCATTTGTATTCACATGTTACTTTAGATATCTCATGATGAAAATATGGTAGCTCATTAGGTTGCCTAAGGTTATTATATGAATAGTGTTCATCCATTACTGGGCATCTACCTAAACAACCCTCGTTAACCAAGAGTGATAGTTTAACATATCTACCCTTCTCTTCGTAATATTTTAATTGAGCTCGCTTAATGTTTTTAAGCTCCTCAATATCTCTCATTAAAATTCTATCAAGATTAATATAATCAAATCCTTGATCAGCATTATACCAAAAGTCTTGTCCGGTTGCTACTTTTCTTAATATGGTATTTTTAATTTCCATTTCTGGAAAATGTTTCTTCAATCCCATTGCAACCCAATGACCATGAGGAATGGTTATACACCTTAATCCCTTTTCATATAATGGTTTTAAATTATCAACAAACAATTTATAGTTCTCATATTTTGGAGAAACATTAATATTATTGAATGTTGCACTAATTCTAATACCTAAAGCCTTTTGTATAATCATTGCGTTTTCAAACACAATGTCTCTATCCTCTTCTCTAAAGATAGCACCCATTGCATCTTGTGTGAACGGTGGTATTCTACAGGTAAAATAAATGTCATAGATTGATTCCTTGTTCCTTTCCAGGAATGGGTAGAACTCTTTCAAGAATACTTCTTCCGATAGCATCGGATTAAACGGTATTGAAAATATTTTATTTGTCATTTGGTTCCTTCTAAACAACCACCACAAATTCCATTACATTCTGTCTTGTAAAAAACACAATCTAAACATCCTTGTGGTATTGAATAATTTTTATGGTTTTCTATATAAAGTTTATCGAATTCTTCTCTAAGACCTAATATACCATTTTCTCCCGATATTTCCAAAACATTACTGATCTTTACTTTATCTTCTAATGGATAACAATGAATAGAACTACCATCTGGGAATATATCCAATGGCATAAACCCACATATTGTTTCATACTCTGGAATTTTAAATGTGGCAAAGTTTAATGAGTTTTCCATCACAGCCCCTTTTGTTTTACCCTCCCAAAGACATGGCGGAACTTGACAATCTGATGTTATTTTAATCTCATTATAACGTCCAAATTTAAGTATTTTGGTCATCTCAACGCCCATCTCTTTATTGTTGATGAGATATGTTCCAGTAAGGTCTAAACCTAGTCTTATGGCGTTTATATTACCATCTAACTCGTGGTATAACCATTTGATATATTCATAAAAATTTCTATCTTTCCAATCACTTGACATTGTTAGTGCCAAATATAATCTTGGGTGGTTATCGAATCCCCATGTGTTAGCGTAAGCCTTATAGATTTCTAAATAGTTCTTTTTAAAAACAACCATTCGGTTTTTCTCATTGAGTTCCGCGGCATTAGGAAAGGCCCATCTAATGTTTTTAATATTATCTATAATATAATCTCTAGTTGTTTTTCCAAAAAGAAAATTACTAACTAGATTTACCTTATAACCTCTAGAGAAAATGTGATCCATTATCCCAATAAAATTAGAATGTTGTGTTGGTTCACCTCCGAGTATTGTGATTTCTTCGTTGGAGTTGTTTAGATGAAAATGGTCGATAACTTTATCGACCATGTTTATATCCATTTCTCCGAGTGTGTGTTTTAGTCTTGCGTCTTCTTTTGTGAAACAAAATGAGCATCCTTTGGCACACGTCCCGTTAATAGCTAAATTCATTAAAAATCCATTTTCAATGTGAGAGGTGTTGTTGGAATATTTTCATCTTCCCTTTGTTGTTTGCTCAATGCAACACCAAATTTTTCGTGCTTAAGTCTGTGGCAATCTGCGATGTTTACACACGCCTTAATTCTTTCTTCTAATAGTTGTTGTTCTAATAATAGATTTGCTAATTTAACATTATATGCTGTAACATTGTTAATTATCTTTTGTACAAATAATGTTTTATCTATATTTCTACCCGCACATAAAATATCTATGATCGGAGTTTGATAATCTTCGTCAGCTGTCCAACCAAACGCTTCTCTTTTCTGTTCTTCCCAAGTATCTTTTTCTAGTATAGAAGCATCAACCATTAACTCTTTATATCTTTCTGAAAATCTATCAGCAACAACTTTTCTCATTGCAGCTTTATTAAAAAGTACAGCTGATAGTTTGTCATCCTCATTAAGAAAATATTTTACTTTTTCTTCTTCAGACTCACTAGATTCGGCTAACTGAGGAATTTCGTCCATAATATGCGAGTTTGTTCTAACGCTAATATAATCTTTATATATGTCAGCAAAAACAAAGCCTTTAGCCACAATTTCTGGTATAACTATTGCCCCAAGTTTATTCAACTCAACTCTCATATCGTTGTACTCGTCAGCAATTCTACCATAATTGTAATTTAAATACATCCCAACTACTTGTATGTAACCTGGAACGTCTCCCTGTACTTTAAAAAGAATATGTGTCATTATAATAATTTTTCTGTTTCTGTTTTATTTGGTTCACTTAATCTTAACTGATTTTTTAATGACTCTTCAATTGTAAAATTGTTTGTTGTTGCTTCTGTCATTAATTGGTTTATATTTTTATCGGTTGAGATAGTGTATGCTGACGCTAATGCTAACACTTGTTTTTGTTGTTCTGGGTCCATCATAAGAATTGAATCTAAGTTACCGGTACCAATTCTACCATATGAAATCATATCTAACATAGCTTGCTTTGCCATACGAACGGTCCAGTATTCGTGTTCATATTTTTCTTCTAATTCGGGATTTCCAAATACATCGATTAATTTCGTTCCGTTAGGTAAAATCGCCTGATCAGATTCCAAGAATTCTTTTATCAAATCAATAAACCCTTGTCTTTCTCTATATGCGTCTTTAAGATTTCTATTAAACTTTCTTAAATCAATCATTTTATCAGCAATGGTTATATTAACCATTTCTTTTCTTTTGGGGTCGGTTATAAATTCTTTACTTTCTTCATCCATTTGGATTTCAAGTTCCATCTTTCTAACAGTATATTCCAAATGTTCTACTGCATCTTCTCTACCTCTTAGCTCTAATAACCACTGTTTTAACCTCGCGTAAGGTGTGATTTGCGCTCCACCCACAAAGTTATATGCTTTATATTTTGGTAATGCAAAAGACATGCTTTCAGAAATTTGCATTAGTTTTTCATCAAATGGGTTATTGATAAAATTTGATCTATCATATTTGTAACCTTGTTCCATAATTAATTTGTTTTCATCTAATATACTTAAAAATATTCATAAAGTCAAATGTTATCTCCAACCACAATGTCCAGATGATGTCCCAGCGTTAACCCGTGGTGCTAATCCCGTAATGGCATTTGAACCTGTGTCGGTTGCATAAACCATTATCCAAGACGTATTGTTTTGTCCTGTTCCATCATAATTTCCTAACATATATTGCCAGTCTTGTCCTAATGCGAAGTTTTCTTCACCACAGTTGGCATGTGGCTTTGCAACATTACCAATATTTGTATCGGTAGAGTTACTCCATCTTCTTAAGTTGTAACCCCCATTATATGAACCTTCATTCCCCGCATATCCTTTTCCAACCTTAGAACTAATTCCTTTTTGTTGAGCGTGTGCTCCCCATTGTGTTGACGATGAGGGAGTTTCATTTGAAAAATTAAACTTGATACCTCCACTATTTGTCCAAGCATATCCAAAACTTTCGTCAAAGAATGCGGCTCCACCATCATTACCATTTATTGACGTTACACCAAATCCACTTACATAACTTTCGTTAGATAGATTAAATTTTTCAATGGTTGTCGATCCACCTGAAATTAGATAGGCGAACTCCGTTTCTTTTTGCATAGTGGCAACGTCACTTCTAGCAATACCTGTGTTAAATTTAGCTTGATGAGCATAGTTTGTATCGTTAAACAAATTAATTGCTGATGTCCGAGTCCCATGAATACTATCTGGACCTTTCCATGCCCCATCATCATTTACTGACCAAATAAACAATATTGTTTTATTACAAGCACCGGATGTATAAGACGCTGGATAATCTAATAATTCACCAACGTGTGTTGTTTGATTCGTTGAGTTTGTTGTTTTATGTACGTTTCTCCACGGTGATGAATCTTTATAACCACCGGCTAAGTACGAATATGATAAAACTTGTCTATATTTAAATGCTATTGGGATGGTTTCTTGTGCTGCAATTCTTTCCCATCCGTTATCAATATTTGATACTCCGGTATATAACATTAAAAAGCTACCACTAGTAGATTCTTCCAAATATAAAGAACCAGATAATGGTGAACCAGGTCTACTTGCTCTAACGCCTTTAGGTGGTCTATTAACTACACGATCTGATGTTAAACTTCCACTAATTTCTAAATTCTCGTATATCATATTTTAATTAGTTTTATCCTCTCCATCCACAATGTCCGGATGACGTTCCACCATTAACACCAGGAGCTAAACCACTAGGGTTTACTGTTCCTGTGTCTGTTGTGTAACTAAATTTCCAACTTGTATTATTTTGTGCACCATCATAATTACCTAACATGTATTGATGATCTTGCCCCATTGTAAAATTTTCTTCTCCACAGTTGCCATGTGGTTTAGCAACGTTACCAATATTAGTATCGTTAGCGTTGCTCCATCTTCTTAAAGCATATCCACCATTATAAGAACCATCGGCACCCGCGTAACCCTTACCAACTTTTGAACTAATTCCTTTTTGTTGTGAGTGGTTTCCCCACATTCCACTTGAGCTGAATGTTTCTGTTGCAAAACTCATTTTAACACCTTCACTACTTGTCCATCCATATCCAAAATTTTCATCGGAGAATGCACTACCACCATCGTTACCGGTTATTGTTGTTAAATTAAAACCGGTGGCAATTGTTTCTGTATTCAAATCGAATTTTTCAACGGTTGCATTACCTCCACTAAAAATGTAGGCGGTGGCGGTTTCTTTATGCATGGTACCACAATCTGACCTTATGTTTGTTATATTAAACTTTACATTATGTGCGTACTTTGTTTCATTGGTCATATTAACCGCCGCGGTTGTTGTTCCGTGTATATCTGATGCAGATTTCCACACATTATCCGTATTGACTGACCATATAAATAAGATATACCTACTACAAGCTCCAGATGTGTATGATGCTGGATAGTCCAACAACTCACCTAAATGTGTTGTTTGATCCGTTGCATTTATTGTTCTATGAACATTCTTCCATGGTGATGAATCTTTATATCCACCGGCTAGGTATGAATAGTTAATAATTTGTCTGAATTTAAACCCAACATTAGCATTTACCTGAGACGATACTCTAACCCAACCACTATCGTTGTTACTTACACCAATATAAACCATTAAAAAACTACCACTAGTTGCCTGTTCTAGATAAAGTGAACCAGTTTGTGGACTGCTCGGTCTATTTGCCCGTGTTCCAATTGGTGATTTTATCACGCCTTGTGCTTTTAGGGACCCACTAATTTCAATATTTTCGTGTAGCATATCTTATAAATATAAATTTTATGTTCTCCAACCGCAATGACCTGATGATGTTCCACCATTTACTCCTGGCGCCAAACCACTAGGGTTTACTGTACCAGTATCCGTAGTGTAACCAAATTTCCAACTAGTATTTACCTGTGCACCGTCATAACAACCTAACATATATTGATGATCTTGTCCCATTGTAAAGTTTTCTTCACCACAGTTACCGTGAGGTTTTGAAACATTACCTAAATTAGTTTCAGTAAAAACATTCCATCTTCTTAAATTATAACCCCCATTATATGTTCCTTCATTTCCCGCATAACCTTTACCCACCTTTGAACTAATACCTTTTTGTTGACCACTCGCACCCCACTGCTGATTATTTGTGAATGTATCATTTGCGAAGAATAGTTTTGTACCACTTTGTTGTGTCCATCCATAACCATAATTCTCATCTGAAAATCCTGATGCACCAGAAGGGCCACTACCCGTGATTGATGATGTTGTTGTAATGTATGGGACACCCGCTTGGTAATAAACACTATACATTGTTTCGTTTGTTAAATTGAACTTCTCAACTGCAGCAACCCCAGCACCAAATATCCAAGCAAATTCTGTTTCTTGATGTAAAGTACCACAGTCATCTCTCGCATTTGCCAAATCCCATTTTGATTGGTGTGCATATGATGTTTCATTTACCATATTAACACCACTGGTCCAAGTTGAATGAATAGTATTATCTCCTTTAAATGCTCCATCGGTATTTGTTGACCAAAGAAATAAAATACTTTTACTACACGCTCCGGAGGTATATGATGCGGGGTAATCCAATAATTCCCCTAAGTGAACCGTTTGATCTGTTGAATTGGTTGTTCTATGAACGTTCTTCCATGGTGATGCGGATTTATAACCACCAGCTAAGTATGAGTAATTAATAACCTGTCTATATTTGAACCCAGTTCTATCTGTGTTTTGCGAACCGACAGGTTCCCACCCATCGTCATAATTTGATGAGGCTGTGTATGTTACAACAAAACTACCACTAGTAGATTCTTCCAAATATAATGATCCAATATCAGGACTAGATGGCCTATTTGCTCGTGGCCCTCTTGGTATAATATATTGTCCACTAACATTTAAGGACCCACTAACTTCTACATTTTCTCTTAACATATTATATAATATACGGATTTTATCTTACAACTACAACCCTACCTGATCTAGAAGATGAAAAAGTTATTGTAACCACCGATGTGCTTGTTGTAACGATTGATGATGGCCAGAACATATTATCTGAACTGTCATAAACAAATACTGCCACGTCTTTTGTTCCTAAACTATGTGTAACTGTTACTGATGATACACTACTAAATGATGTTGAATATGATGAGTTAGCAACAGTTTTCACAACACTACCCGCAGAATACATTGCACCAGCAACACTAAATAAACCATCAGATGCTCTTAATTCTGCTTTAATAGTTGGTGTTACTTGAGTTGATGTTCCTGATTCCCAAGTCCAACCAAATCCCGCGTTATCCTCAATAAACCGTCTTAATCCCCACGAAGTTACATATGTTCCTGCTGGTGCGGTAATATTACCATTCGGGCCACAACCTGTCGTCGCTGCTGGTGACATATAATCACACCACGCTGAATATGATGTAGAATACCAAGATATACCTGTATTCGCACCACTATCTCTCTTCATGTTAATACCCTTGTTAGAGAATAGTAAATTACCCGTCATGGTTCCACCCGATCTAGCTAATGCGGCATCTGCGGTTGTTCCTTGTGCTGCTGTTGCAAAATCTCCTGTTGCACTATTTGCCGCAGTTCCAAATGTTCTATATGCTAAAACGTTTGTACCAATTGCTAAACCTAAATTTGTTCTTGCTGTTGTTGCGTCTGTTGCTGCTGTTCCACCATTAGCAATTGCAACCGTTCCAGATACGTTTGATACTGTTTGTGAACCAATGTTACCACTATGAATAACCGTTCTCCAAGCACTATATCCAGTTCCGCTTTGTAATGCTGATGTTCCTCTAAAATACATATTATCAGAGGTATATCCACCCGCAATTTGGAAAGCAACATCTGTACCATTAGCAACGTGTATCAAACTTAAATACCCAGAACCCGGACCATTAGATCCTGAACTTTCAATCGCATATAAACCAGTTGCTCTTCCTGATAAATTATAATTACCTCCATCGCTTCTATCATCTCTTACCGTGAACTGACGATAGAAGGTTGCGTTTGTTACTGTTGCGGCATTACCATCAATCGATACTCCCGTTAATGTTTGTGATGCGGATGCCCTACCTAATGATATTGATGTTGTTCCAACATGAAAAGATGAGTTTGCCAAATATGCATTTCCAATTGCAGTACCGTTCCAAGTACCTGAAGTAATTGTGCCCACTGTGGTTATTGCTAATGCATTTACTCTCGCTAATGTTTCATCACCCGTGTTTGTACCACTTAAGTTTAGTAAAGAAGACACACTAGCAAGTGAAACAGGAGCATAATAACCATTGCCTGTAGTACCCAAAACCCATCCTACACCACTTGATATAGCAGTTGAACTAAAATTAGCATATCCAGCACTAGTACCCCATTGAGTGGCATAAGCTGAGGTGCCATCAATTGATATTCCCGTTAATGTTTGAGACGCACTTGTTCTACCTAATGATATTGATGTTGTTCCAACATGAAACGATGAGTTTGTTAATTGTGCGTTACTTAATCCAGTAACTTGTGCAGAACCTGATATTACACCTTCAGTATTTAATTTAGTTTTAACACCCGTGGTAAATGTTGCTGACGATGTATCAATTGCAATATCATCAGCATTTACTGTTATACCGTTACCCGCACCCACATTAATTGTCCGTGTTGTTGATATATCTCCGCCACCAGTTAAACCACTTCCTGCAGTAATTGAAACCGCCGTATGGTTTATATGTTCATTTGCAACATAATTTGTTGTTGTATTGTGATTAACTTGAATGGATCCACTTAAAACACCTTCAGTATTTAATTTTGTTTTAATGGTTGTATTAATAGAACTCGTAAAAGAGTTTAATGAACCTGTTGAAGTTTCAACATTACCTACTCTTGTAACGGCATTGTTAAATTCTGTTTCTCTTACTAATCTTTGTTCTGAACCTAATTGACCCGCAATCCAATAATCATTTGTTGCATCCCATAATAATGACCCTGATATTAAATTTGGACCTGTTGTATCTTTAACTCGTATACCAGCAAATGACGCACCATTACCATTTAAGTTAATTAGATTATTATCAACATCTAACGTTGTTGTATTAACGTTTGTTGTTGTACCTTTAACCAAGAAGTTACCTCTAACTGTAAGGTTAGAACCTGTTAACTCTATTGCCGTTAATAACGAAGAAGTAAATGTATTTAAACTTGATGTGGAGGTTTCGATAACACCAAATTTAGTATTAGCACTAGATGTAAATGTATTTAAACTACCGGTTGATGTGTGAATAGCACTTATGTTAGTATTATTAGAACTGGTATATGTGTTTAAAGAACTTGTTGATGTTTGTAAACTAGTTGCTCTAGAATCTATTGATGTAGAGAACGTTGAGTATTCAGTATTAAGAATTATTTTTTCTTCACTTCCTACAATTCCAGCCTTCCAATAATCATTTGTTGTGTCCCATAACAATGATCCTGAAATGGTATTTGGTGCTGTTGCATCTCTAACAACAATACCCGCATTGGTTGCACCAGTACCATTTAATTGAATGATATTATCGCCAATGTTTACGGTTGTTGAATCGATTTGTGTTGTTGTTCCTTTAACAAGTAAATCTCCTTTAACTGTTAAATTAGAACCAGTAAGTTCAATACTACCTAATATTGATGAACTAAATGTATTTAAACTACCTGTTGATGTATGAATTGCATTTATGTTAGTAATATTACTACTTGTATATGAATTTAAACTACTTGTTGATGTTTCAATACTTGTAATTTTATTATTCTGTGCATCACTGGTAGAACTAAAAGATGAAGATAAACTTCCAATACTTGAGCTTAATCCACTTGTTGTTGTAGCAACTGACGAACTTAATAATCCTACACTTGTTGATATACTTGAGCTGAATGTTGAATAACCAGTTGTTCCTGTTATTATAACTTGAACACTTCCCGATATAACCGTTTCTGTGTTAAGTTTATTTTTAATTGTTGTGTCAATAGAACTAGTAAATGTATTTAAACTACTTGTTGATGTTTCAATACTTGTTAATTTACCATTCTGAGTATCATTAGTGGAACTAAAAGACGAAGATAAACTTCCAATACTTGAGCTTAATCCACTTGTTGTTGTTGCAACACTAGAACTTAACCCACTAGTTGTTGTTGCAATTGATGAGGATAAAGAATCAACACTAGAACTCAAAGAACCAATGCTAGATGATAATCCACTTGTTGTGGTGGCAACTGAACTAGATAATGAACCTATACTTGTAGACACACTTGAGCTAAACGTGGAATATCCTGTTGTTCCTGTTATTAAAACTTGAACGCTTCCAGTTATAACTGCTTCCGTATTAAGTTTATTTTTAATTGTATTATCGATGGAACTAGTAAATGAATTCAAACTACTCGTTGCAGACTCGATTGATGTTAACCGACTATTTTGTGTTGAGTTGGTTGAATCGTTTGAACTTGTATATGATTGAAATGTTGTTTCATCCAATTTTCCTGTTCCAATTGCTTGACCATTCAATGTAATTGAACCTGTGATATCAACGGAACCGGTCACCACTAAGGACCCACTTGTTCTTTGAATATTTGTAAAGTTATTTGACCCGGTTGTGGCAAGTGCAGTTGTATCTACGTTAATGAGACCAATACTAGATTGACCATGTATAAAATCCGAATATACTGTTATAGCATTACCCATCCCAACGTGATGGTCACACCAATAATAGAATGTTGTGGCTGTGGCATCGGTAACATCAACTTCAACATAAAAAGGGTCGGAGTTGGTTGTTATTCCAGTGGTATATATTGTACCTCCATTGTGTTCCCCTTCGCTAGTTAAAGAAAAAAGTAATGGGTGAGTGTTGTTGTTATTATAATAAAATCTATATTTGAATCCCTTAATGAAGGATAACCTTGGGGA